>OMGY01002989.1_pt1 | contig 11932 bp, 4 predicted proteins | sample 1674461 | NCBI WGS metagenome assembly OMGY01 (sample SAMN05578579, study PRJEB25193) | human gut metagenome | biome: Human Microbiome; feature: human-associated habitat; material: feces | host: Homo sapiens | place: USA:Birmingham
TATGTTCTTTTTCCTGTTCATCGATGCCTGTTCCGGTATCCGCGATAATTATTTCGGCATATTGTTTCAAGGGATCGGGCAGTGTATTGTCTTCTCCCGTACGGATGGTAATATCTATGTTTCCTTTTTCAGGAGTAAACTTGAAGGCATTAGACAGAATATTCAGGATAATCTTATCAAAATTACCTGTGTCTATCCATACATTCAGTTCCCGGAGCGTACTGTGAAGTTGTAGCCGGATATTTTTTGTATTTGCCTGTTGACCGAACGTTGTACATAAATCCTCTATAAAAGGAATAATATTGGTCTCCCGGAACATCAGGAACATTTGTCCTTTATCAATTTTCCGAATATCCATTAGTTGATTGACAAGATTCAGAATACGTTCCGCATTTCTGTAGATAATATGATATATTTTCAGGCGTTCATTGTTCTCCTCATTCTTAATCAGTTTCTGTAGAGGGCTGATGATTAGAGACATCGGAGTGCGTATCTCATGAGAGATGTTGATAAAGAACTGCAATTTTGCTTCATTGATTTGTTCGGCATGGATATGTTGCAGCATTTCCTGATGCATTCTGTACCGATGTCTGATCTGAAGAATAATGATAAATATAATGGTCAGTAATAATAAGGAGTAGATAACTTTAGCCCACCATGAAGCATACCATGCAGGAGATATAAAGATGGTAATTTCTTTTATATTTGAATACACGGTGTTGTCTTTTGCTCTGATTTTAAAGTTATAGGTACCGGGTTTCAGATTGCTGAATGAGATACGGTTTACACCTTTGGGCAAACTAATCCATTTTTCATCGTTGATAGAATAAAGGTAGTTGATGTGTTCGGGGGCATTTAATTCCAGAGTGGCAAACTCGATACTGAACACATTGTCTTTATGGGATAGATAAAACTCTTTTGCGTTGAATACAGGGCAGTTGATAATATTGTGAATACCGGATTTCATTCCTTTTCTAACCGGATTGTTATGCAGGAAAAAGTCGGTAATCCGGATATTCCATGTTTTTGCCGGATTGATAATGTCTTGCGGATTGAAATAGGTGATGCCATTCATTCCGCCAAACCAGATAATACCTTGTTTATCTTTGAAGGAGGCATTCTTGTAGAACTCATTTCCCTGTAATCCGTCGCTGACATAATAATTGATAAATTTGTTGTTTTTCTTTTGGAATTGGGAAATTCCGGCATTGGTGCTTATCCAAAGAAAATCTTTTCCATCTCCTTGTATGGCATATATTGTATTACTGGGCAATCCGTCTGCAGTAGTATAAGTGGTTAGTTCTTTCGTTTTTTTATTCCAACCGGATAATCCTTCGGAACTGCCCAACCAGACAACTCCGTCGGCATCTTCAAAGATTGAATAAATAACATTTTGTGAGAGTATCTTATGACTTTGAAAATCAGGACTGTCAAGGTCTATACAGTTGACGCCGTCATAAGTTCCGACATACAGTTTATTATCATCGGAATAGTGCAGGCAACCTATCCATTCGTTGATTAGAGATGTCTGAGATTGTACGGATGTAAATTCTTTCGTTTTCAGGTCATAGTAGAACAAACCGAATCCCATTGTCGCAATCCAAAGACGCTTGTTTTTATCTTCTACGAAATCATATACACGTTGTATATAGTTGTTGTTCTTATCTACCAGTTTGTATTGGTAATCGCATGATCCTGTCTGTTTGTTCAATTTTCCCATACCGTTGATAAAGGAGCCGACCCAAATGTTGTACTCGGAATCTTCATATAGTTTTATAACTGTTGAAGGCACAGAATTAGGGTGATTAGTATGCGAGAAATGTTTAGCCGGTTCTAACTTTTCTGTCAGGGCATAAATTCCGTCATTGTCTGTTCCAACCCATAACATACCGTTGTTGTCTTTGCAGAATGAGGTTATACAACTGGAACCGATCATGTTTTTATCCATGGATTTATGTCCTATATACTTGAAACTGTTTGTTCGGGCAGGTATCTGCATGACTCCTTTCTGATAAACAGCCAACCATAAGTTACCGGAATTGTCTTTTAGGATAGAATGTATTTTTGAATTTTTTGAATCAAAATAGTTGTTGTCAAAATTGTATTCGGAGATTTCATGAGTTTGGTTATTGTAGACACTCATACCTTTACCATCAGTTCCGATATATAATTCATTTTGCGGTCCGGAATAGAGGAAACAGATAGGAAGTTCTCTCTTTTCTTTAAAATCAATAGGTATAAAGGAGTCTTGTCTTTTGTTATAGACGAATAGTCCTTTTCTCATACTTCCTACATAAATATTCCCACGTGAATCTTCACATATACTTTTGACATATCCGTTGTCTTTAGATAAATATAAAGTAAGTTGGTTATTAGAATCAAGACGATATACTCCTTCTTCGTCTTTTGCTATCCAGACATTCTGTTTCTTGTCTTCAATCATAAATCCTGTTGATGTCATGGGGATATCAATTTTTTGAACAGTCAACAGGTAATCTTTGATATTCAACCTGCACAACATATTTCCGGATACCCATATTTCTCCATTTCTCCTTTCGATAAAGGAAACAATATTGCTTTCAAATATTTCTCCATTGTCTTCCCTTATTGCAAGTGGGGTAAAATTGTCTGTAGCCGGATCATACATTTGAATTCCCATATATGTACCGATAAACAAATGACCTTTGCTGTCCTCAAAAACAGTACGAACAAAATTGTGGGCTAACGAATGTTCATTATTGGGTTCATGTTTGTATATGGTAAATTTAGCACCGTCATAACGGTTCAGACCATCTTCTGTTGCAATCCAAATGAAACCGTTCCGGTCTTGATATATTTGATTAATCAGACTACTGGAGAGTTCTTTGTCAGTAGTGAATAACTTAGGAGATTGCCCGTTGCATAACAAAGAAAACAATAATAATAGAAAAGTGAATACATTTTTCATAGTTATAGATCGTTGTTTGTTGTACAAAGAAAACTAAAAACCTAAATATAACCTAATAAAAAATGAATATTTTCATTAGGCTCCGGGAGTACAATCGGATGTTGTAACATCGTTTGTGAAAAATGTAACATGAGAAAAGATTAACCTCTCCTTATGTATTATTGTTTTCCTTTCATTGTATTTACAATATAGCTTTTACCGGCTTTTGTTTCGATGTCATATTCGTAAACCTTCTGCAGTTTGGGAGACTGCGCACTTACTCCTTTGGCTACAAGAGGTTGCTTGATAGGAGTGGTGGCGAATAATCTATTTGAGCACTCTTTCCCGTTTACTTGTTTTAAGCCTTTCCCTTTCAGGGGAACATAAGACCGGATGCGGAGCGTACCGCCTATATTCGACCGGATGATCGCTTTATTTAACACATTGTTTTTCCAGTCCATATCAACAGTAAAGTTTCCACGTGCCACCAGCCCCTTCACACTTCCTTCTTCCCATGCATCAGGCAATGCTGGCAATAAATGCACGGCACCGTCATGACTTTGGAGCAACATTTCCGCTACTCCGGCTGTATAACCGAAATTACCGTCAATCTGGAAAGGCGGATGGGCATCCAGCATATTGGGATAGGTACGCCCGTTCGGATATTCTTTAGCCAAGTGATCGCTGGGCAATAGTTGAATCATATTTTTGATGATTTGGAAGGCATGGTTTCCATCCAGCATACGTGCCCAGAAATTGACTTTCCAGCCGATACTCCAACCGGTAGCTTTATCACCGCGTTGAAGCAATGTGTTTCTTGCTGCCTGGAATAACTCGGGATTTGAGTATGGAGAAATTTGATTACTCGGATATAGCCCGTACAAATGTGAAATATGACGGTGCTCGTCCTTGGGATTGTCAACATCTTCAAGCCATTCTTGTAGTTGGTTATGTTTTCCTATTTGCATAGGTGGCAACTTCTCTAGTGTTTGTTTGAGGGAGTCTTGGAAAGAGGGGGCTTCACCTGCGATGTATGAAGCCAATAAGGTATTATGCAGTGCATCAAAGGCAATCTGGTTATCCATGGTGCAACCGGCCGTGATAGGACCGTGTTCCGGTGATACAGAAGGAGACACTACCAACCATTTATACACTGGATGTTCTACCAAGAAATCCATGTAGAACTGCGCTGTTCCTTTCAGGATGGGATAATACTCTTTCAGGAACTCTTTATTTCCTGTAAAGAGGTAATGTTGCCAGATATGTTGTGCTAACCAGGCTCCCCCACTAGGCCACATGCCGGCTGCAGCAAAGTCTACAACTCCGCAAATTCGCCATAAATCAGTATTATGATGCGCCATCCATCCCCTACAATCATACATAGTTCGGGCTGTTTCTGCTCCTGTGACGGATAAATCTTTCAACATAGAGAATAACGGACTATGTGTTTCACTTAAATTAGTGACTTCTGCCGGCCAATAGTTCATTTCTGTATTGATATTGATGGTGTATTTGCTATCCCAGGGTGCATGAGTACTGTTATTCCATATACCTTGCAGATTAGCCGGTTGCCCACCCGGTTGCGAAGAAGAAATCAGCAGATAACGTCCATAATGGAAAAGTAGAGCTGCCATTGCCATGTCTTCCCCATTTCCGAAGTTTTCAATTCGTTTGGGAGTCTCCAGTTGGGAAGCTTTGCCTGCCGGTAATGTAAGGCGTACACGGTCAAATTGTTTTTTATAATAAGCGATATGGCTTTTGAGAGCTTTTTCGTAAGGTATTTGCATTGCTCTTTTCAGATATTCGCTGGTCCGGTGGGATTCATCGGCGCTGACATTCTGGTAGTTTACGTAGTTGGTTGCTGTCGATATATAAAGGGTTGCTTCTGTTCCTTCATTTATTTGGAGCGTATTTCCTGCCGGGCGGAGAGTGCCATTCGTTTTTACCTGGATTTGACATTCTGCCCGTAGTGCGGCTTTCAAACCTTCCTGCTCTTTCCCTTGACAGGTGACGGTCAGCTGATCGTTCTGAACATTCACCTTATGTACTAGAGGACAGTTATATGCAATAGTAAAGTTCAGTGCGTTTGCTTTACTTGCTTTGATATGCATAATAATGACATTATCAGTAAATGAAGCAAAAGTGGTGCGGGTATAAGTGACGTCATCCACTTGATAACGGGTAGTTGTCGTTGCATTCTCCAGATTCAGATCGCGGTAAAAGCCGGATCCGTTTTGGTGTTCCGGAAATTCCAGGTAAAGACTACCTAATGTCAGATAGCTCATTCCGTGTTGCTGGGTTAAGAAGTTGGCGTCAATGAGTCTTTGCGCTTCCTTGTTTCTCCCTTCAAAAATCAGTTTGCGTACAACCGGTAGCACATGTACGGCATTCGGGTTATTATTATTGTATGGAGAACCTGCCCAAAATGTTTCTTCGTTGAGTTGTAATTCTTCGCGTTCGATTCCGCCATATACCATGGCTCCAAGACGGGAGTTACCAATAGGGAGAGCTTCCGACCAATTTTGTGCAGGTTGACTATACCACAGTTTCAGGTCCTGTCCTGAAACAAGGTTGCTTATTAATAGGAATAATACAAAAAAAGTGTTTCTGTTCATATTATATGGATTTGTAGCAAAGGTAGCTCATTTCCCAATACAAAAGGCAAAAAACTGTTTCTGAAATCTACCTTGGAAGTAACTTCTTTCCATATTAATGTTACTAATATATATGGTGTATGTTCCACAGGATAAAATAATAACTGCCGGCTTCTTTTTACAAGCACCGGCAGTTATTATTTAAGCAACTAGCAGATATACTGATCTATGTTACTTTTTAGCAACTAAAACTATATTATTGATATCTACTTTTTTGTTTTTTCCCATCCCAATGGAAACTTTGGTAATAGAACTTGGATCAATTGCAATTTTACCGGCTTTTTCATCTTTAAAAGCACTGAATTGCACCTTCTTCTTGCCTTGGGTATAAAATCCCATAGAAACTTTTACCGTTTCACCATCTTGGGTATATTCTATTTTTAATGAACAGATGGCATTTGTGGCATTTTCATCTAATTTTTCGAAGTTGGTCGCTTCAAAGTTTATTCCGGTGTAATTAGTGTAATCATTTTCAGGAAATACCAAGTTTCCATAACCGGTGGAAATTAAGGTCTGCCCTTCTACTGTCAGTTTATTATTGGCTTCGCATTGACTGACTTCGATAGTCTTGTCTACTTGTGCATTGACACTTAAGATTCCCAGACATGCAACTAATGCTGCTACTAAATACTTTTTCATGTTATTTTCTTTTAGAGGTTAATAGCTGATTTATTTTCTATTGGCAAAGTTAGGATATCTTTTCGGAGAGATAAAAAATCTGTGTTTCAATAGTTTTTGTATATGTTTCATTCTTCTTTTGGTGCAAAGGGGACTAAATTTAAAAACAAATGAAACGAATTAAATAGTCTGATTTTGAAAAGAATTACTTTCTTTGCATAAAGAAAGGACTGTTTGCTATGAAAAGACTATTACTGTTGATGATTGTATTTTTTGGGGGAATTGTACAGGTGGTCGCCGAGAATACATTGTTCTATGATTCCAAACAATTAACTTGCGATCTGATTACTTCCATTTGCCAGGATAAAGATGGGTTTATCTGGATCGGGACAGATTATGGCCTTAATAAATTCAATGGCATACAATTTACTCATTATTATAATAATCCCAAGGATAGCACCTCGTTATCCGATAACTCTGTAAAAGCCTTGATGCTCGATAATGAAGGCACGTTATGGGTGGGAGGTATTGGCGGATTACAATATTATGTTCCGGAAGAAAATGCATTTCGGACAATTAAGTTTGAAGAAAGCTCATCTTTCCATATCATGTGTATCACTCAATTGCGTTCGGGCGAAATATGGGTTGGATCTTCCGGAAGAGGAATATTCCGTATTCGGAAAGATACAGGAACAGGTGAGCAAATGACAGATATTCCTGATGTATCCGAACATGCTCATTATGGAGTCATATATGAAGACCGTCATGGGAGCATCTGGATTGGAGTAAACGGTACCGGTTTACTTCGATATGATCCTTCTACACGAACGAGTAAGATATACACACGGGCAGTTTTAGATGGCGGTTCTACAATTTCCGGAATGGCCGAGGACCATTCGGGAAATTTTCTCCTTTCCACGGGTACTACTGCTTATTATTATGATAGAGAGAATGACCGCTTTACCAAAATAGAACATAATGAATCGTGGCTGCCGGCACGTTCCATACTCGTAAGTCAAAAAGGGACACGTTATTTGGCAACCTTTGGCAAAGGACTGAAGGTTATTCAACCCGATTTGAAAGAACTCCGTTCCGAGGTGATCACTCTCCCTTTTATTGATGTCAATAATGCTAAAATACGTGCTATTTATGAAGATCATAACCAAAACTTATGGATAGGATGTTATCATAGAGGAATGGTTATGGTGTCTAAAGAATCTACACCTTTCCATTTTTGGAGTGTTCCTACCCGTGAATATCCGCAGGCTGGTGTGATAACTGCCTTGTATAAAGATGATGATGGACATATCGTTAGCGGTGTGGAAGGCGAAGGAGTGTTTAAAATTACTTCGGAAGGAAATATAACCGATCATTTGTTTTCAGGTAAAACGGTTTCATCCATCTATAAGGATTATAGTGGTAATTTGTGGTTTGGAGGCTATTATTCCGGGCTTTATATGCAGGATGCCAAAGGGAACGTACGTTTTATGTTACCGGAAATTAAATTGAAGGATATAAAGAAGATCACAGGTGATGATAAAGGGAACCTATATCTTTCTTTATTCGGTTCCGGATTCATACGATATCACCTGCCCACTCAAACAGTCACGGAATATCAAAGTTCCTCCGGTGGGTTAAGGAACAATTGGATTTATACTCTACTTCTTGATTCCCGGGAAAGATTGTGGATAGGCCACTGTAATGGAGTGGATTATTTCGATCCTGTAACGGAAAAATTTACCCCTGTATTGAGTCAATCGTTGGGTAATTTCATCACTTACTCATTATTGGAAGACGTACGTGGAAATATTTGGGCGGGAACGAATAAGGGACTTATGTGCTATCATCCCGGAACAAAAGAATTTCATTACTATGATGAAGAAGACGGACTTTCTAATAATTTTGTATATGGGTTGGCAGAAGATGAGAGGGGGAATATCTGGTGTAGTACCCTGAAAGGCATTAACCTGATAAAAGTCGCAGAGAATAAGATTGCTTCCTATTATTCCGAACGTGGATTGGTGGATAATGAGTATACTATTGGTGCCAGCTACCAGTCAATGAATGGCCTTATCTATTTGGGAGGTGTGAAGGGAATAACGACTTTTCATCCGGATAGCGTCACTGCGCAAAAAGGGAAGTCGACTGTGATATTATCCAATCTTTATTTGGGAGGAGAAGCAGTGACCGCTAAAAGTAAATCCGGTGGAAAACCCATTTTGGACACTTTTGTAACACGTGCCGACAAAATCAGCCTGGCTTATGAAGACAACACGTTTACGCTTGAGTTTTCCACATTGGATTATCGTAATTCTGGAAATATTTTCTATGAATATCGTATCAGAGAGTATGAAAAGAACTGGACCTCTACTCAATTGGGAATCAATCAGATTACATACAATCATTTAAATTCCGGTAAGTATACATTTGAAATACGCGCCTGTGAGAACGGGCAGTATACCCCTGTGAAGGTGATACGGATTGATATTGCGGCACCGTGGTGGCGTTCGTCTCTGGCTTATGTCTGCTATGCGTTGATATTGCTTGCTGTTGCATTCCAGATTTATTTGAGTGTTCGTCGCCGGCACCAGAAAGAAATGAATGAAGAGAGAATCAAACTTTTTATCAATCTCTCGCATGAGATTCGCTCTCCAATGACTTTGATTGTGAGTCCGTTGGAGAATTTGTTAAAGAGAGACTATGATGCCGATACGATGAAGATGCTGCGTCTGATGCAGAAGAATGCGAATCGTATTATTAATCTGATGAATCAGTTGCTTGATATGCGTAAAATTGAAAAAGGGCAATTGAATATTCATTGCGTTGAAACGGACATGGTGGATTATATCAAAGAATTAATCTCTTTATTTACTTATCAGGCGGAGAAAAGGAACATAAACTTGTGTTTTGATTATGAACAGGAGGAGCTTCCGGCGTGGATTGATCCTAATAATTTTGATAAAGTATTGGTAAACCTGCTGTCGAATGCTTTTAAATATACGCCGGATGGAGGTGAAATAAAAATCAGCCTGCGCGAGAAGGTGAATGAACTTACTGTTGGAGATTTGCAGCATTTTATTGAGATTGAAGTGATTGACAGCGGATCCGGCATTGACGCCAATAAACTGGAAAAGATATTCGAACGTTTTTATCAGATAGAGAGTGAGCATGTAGGAAGTGGTATCGGTCTTTCACTGGTACAACGTCTGGTAGAATTGCACCATGGTCGTATCGAACTGGATAGTGAAGAGGGTAAAGGCAGTACTTTCTCTGTCTATCTGCCACAAGACATAAATACCTATAAATCCTCCGAGTTGGCTTCTAATGACACTCTGAATGAGGAAGGTCAGGTATATTCCACCAACTCGAAAGAAATGTATTTCATTGATACGGAAAAGGTCGAAAACGAAACGATCGAAGCCGGTGACAAGAAGCGTGGCACTATTCTTATTGTAGAAGACAATAATGAAATCCGCCATTATCTTAGCAGCGGACTTGCAGAACTCTTCAATACGCTGGAAGCCGGGAATGGTGAAGAAGCCTTGGAAAAACTGAAAGACAATGAAGTTGACATCATTGTAACTGATGTCATGATGCCTGTGATGGATGGTATCAAACTGTGTAAGAATGTGAAGCAAAATATCCGTACCTGTCATATTCCCGTGATTATCCTGTCTGCTAAAAGCGAAGTCAAAGACCAGATGGAAGGTCTGCAAATGGGTGCGGATGATTACATCCCGAAACCATTCTCACTTGCTATCCTGACTACGAAGATACAGAATATGATGCGTACCCGTAGACGTATGCTTGAACGGTATTCCAAATCCCTGGAAGTGGAACCGGAAAAGATTACGTTTAACGCCATGGATGAAGCTTTACTGAAACGTGCCGTAGCTATTGTAGAAAAAAACATGGATAATATTGAATTCTCTACTGACGAATTTGCCAGAGAAATGAATATGAGTCGTTCTAACCTGCATCTTAAATTGAAAGCTATCACAGGCGAATCGACTATCGATTTTATACGAAAGATCCGTTTCAACGAAGCAGCAAAGTTACTCAAGGATGGCCGCTATACAATAGCAGAAGTCAGTACAATGGTAGGATTCAATACACCGTCTTATTTTGCTACGAGTTTCAAGAAGTATTTCGGATGTTTACCCACGGAGTATATTAAGAAAATAAAAGGATAAATCAGTGAATTCCGAATATGAATCTGCCGGCTTGAGATTTATGTTCATTTCGGTTCGGAAAAGAACATAAAATGCTATTACTGATAATAATACATTACTATGCAGCTTTCAATTTATTCTCTTATTAGCATTATTTATCTTATTACCAAGCGAGCTTTCGTTTGACAGTTGTTGAACGAAAGCTTGACTTTAGTTAAACTATCGTTCGACTTAAGTGGTACGTATTTTGATAATATTTTGAAGATAAGTTATTGATTATCAGTAGATGCATTTGATTGATTCCTCCAAATCCTACATACAGCCCTACATGGATAGGGTTATTACTGATTTTATTCTGAAGGCAAAGATAGATAATAATATTTAATGTAAAAGGCTTATAATGAAGTTGTTTCGGGGTATATTGCATTTATAGGGTACTTACCGACTCATGTAGGGTACATTTGGGGGTACAAAAACATCCGTGTAGCCTTAAAAAAGGGATGCACGGATGTAGTGTATTAACTGGTTTTTTTAAGATACATAACAAAACATTGTGGCATGAAGTGATGTTATGTAGATTTAAGTGGTTTTGAATAGGTATAAGTGCAAACCATCGTCTTGAAAGGGTGACCAATACTTGCAGCAGGGATAGTCAATTTAAATATTTCAAGGCTAATTCTAACAGGGCAAAACAACGATGATAAAAGTAACTATAGTAGTTATTATCTATTATATCGGTTTTATTTGTTTCATGGTGCCTAATGCGAAATTCATTTCCTATTTTAGTCAGCTGAGCAAACTCTTCATCGAATAACTTTTTGTATTTATCATTCTGATTAGACATATCGTCCACTATCTTTTCAACTGATTTTTTCTTATCCAAATTCGTATAATATGTTTTTAACCGCTCCAATGCATCCCATATCTTCTCCACCGCAAACTGTGTATCTGATATGATTTTGCTATTATACAAATTACTGGCTTGTTCTACTAATTCTTTAAGTCCCGGTTCTGCAATTGCTGCTGTATTCCTAAGACTCATTCCAGATGATTCTATTTTACCGCCGGCAAGCTTATATATGAAATTACTGTTTTTGAACAACAGATTTATTTCGTCGACAAATTTCTCATTGCTATATCGCGAAAATAATTCTATTACATCAAACACAGAAGAGGGATAGTTACACATAATGAAATGATCGAAATCTTCTGTTACGGAATATATGCCACTTTCATCAAATGCGTGCGGAGTGTAGTTCTCACTAATATCCCTAAAAGTAGCTTGTTTACCACTTATAGAATAATTTAAACCTGTTTCATCTGTTTCATATAGATTTTCATCATATCTGTTGAGCAAATTTATTATTTCAGATCTAATCTTTTTGGGTATGCTTGGTAGATTAAGATTTTTAGCTTCAATAGCTTTCTTATTTCTAACAGAAAATGGAATAAATTTTCCACTGGCCAATTCTTCTTGAGTAATTCTTCTCCATGAAAAGACAGAACGCTGTGACATTTTATCGCTTTCGTACAGTTCGTATCCATCTGCCCTTAATAATTCA
>OMGY01002998.1_pt1 | contig 11894 bp, 12 predicted proteins | sample 1674461 | NCBI WGS metagenome assembly OMGY01 (sample SAMN05578579, study PRJEB25193) | human gut metagenome | biome: Human Microbiome; feature: human-associated habitat; material: feces | host: Homo sapiens | place: USA:Birmingham
GTAGTATTCTGCGCCTCGTCCAGAATGATAAAGGAATCATCCAGTGTGCGCCCGCGCATATAAGCCAGCGGGGCGACCTCAATGATCTGCTTTTCCACCAGACGCTCGTAGGTCTCTGCGCCCAGCATATCAAACAGGCCGTCGTACAGCGGCCGCAGATAGGGGTCTACCTTCTGCTGCAGGTCACCGGGCAGAAAGCCCAGCTTCTCCCCTGCCTCCACCGCCGGGCGGGTCAAGATGATGCGGGATACCTCCTTGGCCTTGAAGGCTTTCACCGCCATGGCAACGGCCAGATAGGTCTTGCCGGTACCCGCCGGGCCGACACCGAAGGTAATGGCATTGGAGCGGATGGCGCTCAGGTATTCCTTCTGTCCCAGCGTTTTGGGGCGGATCGGGCGTCCCTTGACCGTGACGGTAACAAAGTCCTCGGTCAGCTCCTTTACCCGCTTCTCTGCGCCATCATGCGCCAGACTGATGCAGTAGTGCACAGTCTGATCTTCCAGCGGGGTGCGGTTCTCGATCAGAAGAAGCATTCCCTCCACGGCGCGGTTCGCTGCCGCCACATTGGCAGGCTCGCCGGAAATGTGAAGCTGTGTGCCGCGGCAGACAGCGGTAACAGAAAACTCTTTTTCCAACAAGCGAATATTCCGGTCACAGTTGCCAAAAACAGCCGCTGCGATCTCTACACTATCCAGTTCAATACACTTTTCCGCCATGGAGCTCCTCCCGAATTGCAGAATTTGATAACTATATTGTACCACCAAAATCTTCAGAAGAAAACTATGAAAAGTGCACAAAATATTTTCCTGCATTCCATCGGTTTTTCCATACGAACTGCGTTTTAAAGCTTTTTGATGGCCTTTTTCTGAAAACGCTTGACAAAGTATATCGGGAGACGATATACTTTAAACGCAATATATCGGCTGACGATATAAAGACGTCCGATAGAATCCATGGAGTATTTCAGTATGGAAAACCTTGCATTGACCGAATCGACCTATTATATCCTGTTGTCTCTTTACCATCCGCAGCACGGCTATGGCATCATGCAGCAGACGGAGCAGCTTTCCGGTGGCAGAGTCCATCTTGCCGCCGGGACACTGTACGGAGCATTGACCTCCCTGTGTGAAAAAGGCTGGATCCGTCCCCTGCCCGCTGAGAGCGGCAGCCGCAAAAAGGAATATCAGCTTACCGCAGAGGGCGTACAGGTCTTAAAGCACGAGCTTGCCCGTTTGCAGCAGCTTGTGGCAAATGGTGAGAGCATCCTGAAGGAGGAAACCTTATGAGGGAAAAGAAAACCGTTTTCAAGCTTTTCTTTGTGTGGGATTTTGAAAAAGAAGAGCGCTGGCTGAACGAGATGGCGCAGGAGGGCTGGGTACTGGACAATACCGGTTTTTCCTTTTACACCTTTGTGCGCTGCGAACCGGGCGAATATATCATCCGCTTGGAGATGAACCCCAGCAGCGATTACCGCGCCTTTGTAAAGGAACTGGGTGCAGAATATATCGGCGGCTGTGTCAACTGGGTGTACTTCCGTCGGAAAGCGGAGCTTGGCAGCTTTGAGCTGCTCTCGGATATTGACTCCCGTCTGACGCATCTGAGCCGCATCGACCGGATGCTTTCCCTGATCTGTCTGGCAAACCTGATCCTTGGCATAACGAACTCTTTGAATCAGGCTCGCTACGGCTGGCTGAACCTGTTGTGCGCAGCAATGCTCTCCTATGCACTGGGGCGTATCCACGGCATGAAAGCAGCGCTGGAAAAGCAACGCAGTTTGCACGAATGATTTGTCAATCCCTTCTTCGCCACAACTGCAGAGAAAAAAGAGGCGTATCTTTGGATAAAAAGACCATAGCAAACCGTTCTCCATCGTGATACAATAGCAAGCGTTGTGTGCCGCCGCCCGGCGGCCGTTTGGACTGCTTGAACACAAAGGAGAAGGAACCATGGAACAGCTTTTTTTGATGCCCGGTGAAGAACGATACGAGCGCTTCAAGGATGGCAATGGTGTTCCTAAGGTGCACTACTCCTACTGCTCTATGCGCGGTGCCTTCTTTGACTGCGAGAGCCGCAGCTTAGAGGAAGCCCAGCGTCTGTGCGAAAACTGGCTTGTAGGACAGGATCGCTGCTACCGCAACTAACATAGAACCTTAAAACCCCTGCCGTATTTGCAGACCTTTCCGCAAAACGGCAGGGGTTATTTTTATATAGGTTTTACTGCCACACCTGCGCACAGACAAGTTCCAGTACACTGCCGGCAATACAGCGAGATTTATCTGAGATCAGGAAACAGTTGGAAAGCTCCTCCCGCCGGGGGTCGATATCCGCAATCTTAAAGCCCGGCGTAACCGGATAGCCGCTGCGCAGCAATCCGCGCAGAATGCCGGGAATCTGTGCTGTGACCGGGATTTCTGCCCCCTCCGGGGTGCGGATGGTGGCAATAGTCTCACCCTTCTCTACTAAATCGCCGATTTTACGCACATTCATAAAAACACCGGCGGCCTGTGCATGGATCACCCGCTCTGCACCGTACCCGCCAATGACGCCGGGAATGCCGGTATTGGGGATAGCGCTCCCCTCCCGGATGATCCGGCCAAGCCGGTGGCCGCGCTTGGTTTCTACCACGGCATCTACGTCCTGCCCGGCTACAAAGCCGGGGCCAAGGGCAATAGTCAACGGTGCCATATCCCGGCTGGTGCCAAGGTTGCGCTTGGCCAGAATGGCATCCACTACGACCTCCGGCTTTGCCCGGGCAATACAGGCCCCCTCTGGGTCAACGAGCACCGGAACAGCGCCCTGCGCCCAGACGGACTGTGCCTGTTCCAATGCTTCAATGCGGACAGCGCGCAGACCCTCAACAGTGGCTTCGCCTTCATACACTGCTTCACACAGAGCTACCTGACGGCGGATGGCTGCGGGCTGTGTCGTTTCCAATACCAGCACTCGCAGCCCGGCGCTACACAACCGGTGGATGGTACCGGTGGCAAGGTCGCCGCCGCCGCGCACGATAATTAGGGCGTCCTTTTTCATTTTATTTCCTCCCCGGAGAAAAGTGTCTGCAATAGCACCTCCATGGAGCCGCCGCAGGCAGCAATGGCTGTGTCCTCGTTTTTGCCGTCAGCCGAAAGCTGTAAGCATTGCAAGGCGGGCACAGCCTGTGCTAACAGCTTCTGAGCCGCCTGTACCGTGTAATGCTCCATAATGCCGCCGCCCACACTGCCCACTATACTGCCATCGGGCAGAACGAGCATTTTTGCGCCCACATTTGACCTGCACGATCTGCGCCAGAATGGAAAGCGCGATCTCCGCAGCCGTCTGTGCGCCAATGGCAAGGCCGATGGGTGCGCAGAGTGCATCGATCCGCTGGCTGTCCAGACCGTTCTCCAACAGCTGACGGCGCACCAATGCGGCACGGCCTCGGCTGCCCATCATGCCCACATAGGCCGCAGGCTTTTGCAGAATCCGGGTAAGGCAGTCCAGATCAAAGACGTGGGAGCGGGTCAGCACCGCAAAATAGGTCTCCGCCCCGCCGGGCACACCCTGAAGCGCCTGCGCAAAGGGAGCGCAGAGCACGGTATCCGCTCCGGCGGCGCGCAGCTGCTGAGCAAATTCCTCCCGATCATCTATGGCAAGCACTGGTATGCCGAGAAGCTTTGCCTGCTTTACAAGGGCAGCAGCAACATGACCGCCGCCGCAGACCACCAGCTGCGGCACCGCACCAAAGCGCTCAGCAAATACCCGCTGACCTTCCAGTGTAAGAAAGCCCGTAGCGGTACAGGCCTGCAGGACGGCAAGCTGACGCTGCAAAAGTTCGGCACTCTGGGTCTGCCACAGGGCGTCTCCGTCCCGCAGCAGCAGCTGACTGCCTGCCTCTGCGCCTTCCAGCACGGTAGCCAGCGTATAGCTGCCGGTCTGGTTTGTACTTTGCAGAACGTCTGCAAGCGTTTGTCTGTTCATTGGTGTTTCTCTCCCTTAATTATTGCTCCACAGGTGTTACCTTATCAAACTGTGTCTGATCCAGTTCTGCCTGCCAGCTTTGCCAGTCCTCCGGCAGCATACGCCATGCAAGCCCGCACCCTGCCGAGATCTCACGCGGCAGCGGGATCAGCCGCCCGGGCACCTGCCGGGCATTGCATTGCTTTTCCCACTCCATAGCCTCTAAGGTGGTGCGGAAGGAAAGCACGATATAGCTTCGTTTTACTCGCATAAAATCTCCCGCGCAAGTGCACAGACTGCCTGCGCTGCCTGCTGTACCTCCTGCTCCGTATTGAAATGGGAAAAGCTGAACCGTACCACGCCCTGCTCCACAGTGCCAAGGGCCTTGTGCATCAGCGGAGCACAGTGCGCTCCGGCACGCACGCAGATGCCGTAGTCCTCCCACAAGATATCTGCCACCCGGGCAGAATCCTCCTGTGCGATGTTCAGCGCCACAATGGGCGCACGGGACTGCATAGCCATATCACCATACACCGTTACGCCCGGCGCAGTACGCACCTGCTCATAAAATAGGCGGGCAAGGGCGGCTTCCCGGGCAGCAAGGTTTTCTACGCCCTGTTCCAACAGCCAGCGCACCCCGGCGCAAAGCCCCGCAAGGCCGTGCACGTTCAGCGTGCCAGCCTCCAGTGCGGTGGGCATCTGCAAGGGGTGCATTTCGTCAAAGCTGTGCACGCCGCTGCCGCCAACAAGGAGCGGCGCAATTTGTAACCCGGGGCGCACATAAGCTCCGCCGGTGCCCTGCGGTCCCAGCAGAGCTTTGTGCCCGGTAAAGCAGAGAGCATCAATGCCCAGCTGCTGTACATCAATGGGCTGCGCACCGGCAGTCTGGGCTGCATCCACGATCAGCAGCAGACCGTGCCGGTGGGCAAAATCCGCTGCGCGGGCAAGGTCGATGCCATTGCCGGTCACGTTGGAAGCCCCTGTCACCACCAGTGCCAGAGTCGTGGGACGCAGCAGCGTTTCCCACTGGTCGTAACAAAGCTGTGCAGCTGCATCCACCCCGGTAAAAGAGACCTCTACCCCCTGTGCCCGCAGCCGGTACAGCGGACGCAGAACGGAGTTATGCTCGCATACCGTTGTGATGACATGGTCGCCCGGATGCAGCACACCGTTCAGCACCGTGTTCAGCGCCATGGTCGCATTGGCGGCAAAAAAGATGCAGGAAGGGTCCGGCACATGGAAAAGTTCTGCCAGCGCCAGACGGGTGTCCAGCACGATCCGTGCGGCGTGAAGGGTGGGCTCGTGTGCGCCGCGCCCGGGGTTGCCTGCCGTGTGCAGTGCCTCCAGAATAGCCTGTTCCACCTGCGGCGGTTTATGCAGAGTGGTGGCCGCGTTATCCAGATAGATCACGGTTTTACCACGTTTCCGGCCTGCGTCAGCTTTTCGGCAATGGTGTACATATTGGTCACGCTGCCCACAGCCAGCTTCTCGGTAAGGCCGTAAAAGTTCAGACAGGTACCGCAGGTCAGGATCTCTACGCCCTGTGCTTCCAGCGCCTTGAGATCTTCCAGCATGGCAGAGCCTTCACAGGTCAGCGCTGCGCCGCCGTTATAGAACAGAATGGTCTTAGGCAGCTTATCCTGCTGGGTCAGCGCAAATACAAAGGCCTTGAGCAGGATCTTGCCCAGTTCCTCGCTGCCTTCGCCCATAACGGCAGCGGAAATAGCCACCACCGTATCAGTGCGGGCATCAGAGGTGCAGACAGGAGCATCTTCTGCTGGGGCGCTTACTACTTCGCCCAGCGTGAACAGCACACGGTATTTGCGCTCTTCCAGCTTTTCAGCGCTGTACTGATAACCCTTTTGCTGTGCCATCTTGGTCAGGTTTTGCACAGCGATCTCGTTGTCCACCAGTACCTCCACCTGTCCCGCGCCCTGCAGCTCGGAAATGGCCTTTTTTGCTTTGACGACAGGCAGCGGGCAGGCATCGCCCAGTGCATCCACTTTGATAAATTCAGCCATGCTGATTACTCCTCTCATTTGTCTGTTACGGTGATCTCAATTTCCTGCTTGGGCAGGATCTCTCCCACGATGCTCGCGGGCAGACCTGCGGCGCGCAGTTCCTGTTCTAGTGTTGCTGCATCTGCCGGGTCTACTGCAAATAGCAGCCCGCCGGAGGTCTGCGGGTCGAACAGGACTTCCTCCACGGCGAAGCTTACGTTTTTAAACCGGACGAACGGCCCGGTATGGTTGCGGTTGCGCTGCCCGGCGGCGGTGTACAAAAACGCATCGGCTGCCTTTTCTGCGCCCGGCAGCACTGGCACGGCATTTGCATGGATGACGCAGGAAAGTTTGCCGCCCATCATTTCATGCAGATGGCCGAGAAAGCTGAAGCCGGTCACATCCGTAGCGGCATGGACGCGGTATTTGCGGCTGATCTCTGCCGCCGTTTTGTTCAGAGTGGTCATGGAGCGAATGGCGGCTTCCATCACCTCCGGGGCGGCTTCGCCCACACGGTTTGCCGTGCACAGCAGCCCCACACCCAAAGCCTTGGTCAATACCAGCTTGTCGCCGGGAATACCGGTGTCGTTCGTATACATCCGGTGCGGATCTACAAGGCCAGTTACAGAAAGACCGTATTTCACCCCGCTGTCTGCAATGGAGTGCCCGCCTGCAAGACTGCCGCCGGCTTCTGCCACCTTTTCAGCACCGCCGCGCAAGATCTCGCCCAGCACGTTCAAATCCATATCCTCCGGGAAGCAGACCAGATTCAGTGCGGTCTTCACCTCGCCGCCCATGGCGTAGACATCGCTCAGGGCGTTTGTGGCAGCGATTTGCCCAAAGGTATAGGGGTCGTCCACCATCGGCGGAAAAAAGTCCACAGTCTGCACCAGTGCAATGTTGTCCGTAATGCGGTAGACTGCGGCATCATCCCGGCTGTCGTAGCCGACCAGAAGATCCGGGTCTTTTTCGCCCCGGGGCAGCTTTTCCAGAATACGGCTCAGCACCCCGGCACCCAGCTTTGCGGTGCAGCCGCCGCCGGTACAGAACACGATCTTATCTTCCTTGCTCATGCACGTTCTTCCTCTTCAAAATGCGTCAGCACGCACTTTATACCATGCTGACGCAAAAGCTGTTGTATCTGTATGCCCTGCTGCTGCAATTCCGGCGTGTCGGCCTGATTGAGTACAGCGTAAAACTGCCGGTCGCCCACCGCCTTGCGACCACCCTGCGTGCTTGCAAGCAGCTGTGCCAGCACAGGGGGCGTAAGAGGTGCATCCGGCGCAGCCGCTAAAAACTGCGGACGGATGGTATCGTAGCGGAAGCAGACCTCCCGCAAGGGCCTATCCAGCGCCGAAAGCCCTGCCAGCGCCAAAACGATATCGCTTTGGGGCAGCAGCACCGGCTCGTGCGCCGCCGGAACCTTGCAGGGGTAGTGCTTTGCCCCGTCTGCCTCTATAAGCACCGCATCCGCCTGCTCCATCCGGCGCAAAAGCTGCGGCTGCGGCAAAGTCAGCTTTCCGTTTTCAGCCGGGGTTCCGATCACTGCATAGTGACCCGCTTGCCATAAGGCGGTAAGCGCTGCGTCATCCGGTGCATAGCAGGCTGCCGGTTGCCGGATGTGGGTGGTGGTAGTCACAAGCACCTGCCATCCCTTGCGGGCACAGTGGTCTGCCATGGCATACAGTAGGGTCGTTTTGCCCCCGCCGCCTACCAGAGAAACGATATGCCCTTTCTCTGCCAGAAACGGAAGCTCTTTTTCGTTCAGCATCTGCTTTTAGTGCTTGGCTGCAACTGCCATTGCGATCTGCTCCGGGGTAATGGGCAGTTCGTAGAAGCGGGTGCCGATGGCGTTGTAGATGGCGTCCGAGATGGCGGGCAGCGGCGTATTGATGACCACCTCACCGATGGACTTTGCGCCAAAGGGGCCGTTGGGCTCGTAGCTATTCTCAAACTCCACATGGATATGGCCGATATCGTTGCGGGCAGGGATCTTGTACTGGAACAGAGAGTTCTCCTCCGGGTATCCGTTTCTGTCGTAGGTGATGTTCTCGGTCAGGGTCATACCGATGCCCTGCAAAATACCGCCCTCTGCCTGCACACGGGTCAGGTTGGGGTTGATGGGGGTGCCGCAGTCCACGCAGGCGTCAAATTCCAGCACCTTCACCTCGCCGGTCTCGGTATCCACCTCTACCTCGGCAGCGCCCACCATATACGGCGGCGGAGACAAGGGAGAGGTGTGAGTCTCGGTGAATTCCAGCGGGATCTTATGGCCGAACTGCGCCGCATAGGCGATCTCGGATAGGGTCTTTTGGCGGGTGGGGTCAGCGCTTTCAAACACGACTTTGCCGTCAAACTCCACAGCATCCGCCGGGCATTCCAGCAGCTCTGCGCCCAACTTGCAGATCTGTTCCCGCAGCTTCATGGCGCACTTTTCGGTAGCCTTACCGGTGACATAGGTGGTGCTGGAGGCGTAGGAGCCGGAATCGTAGGGGGAAGAATCCGTATCCGCACCAAAGACGGTAATATTATCCAGCGGACAGTCCAGCACCTCGGCAGCGATCTGCGCCAGCGTAGTATCGCAGCCGGTGCCCATATCGGCAGCACCGATCATAAGGGTATAAAAGCCGTCATCGTTCAGTTTGAGGGTAGCACTGCCCACGTCCATGCCGGAGATACCGGAGCCCTGCATCGCCATGCCCATGCCAACGGCACGGATCTTGCCGTTGCCCATATCTCGGGAGGGGTACTTGTGCTCCCAGTCGATCATCTCGCGCACCTTAAGCACACACCGGTCCAGCGCACAGCTGGTATTTACTGCGCCGTAGTAGGCGGGCATCACATCGCCCTCCTGCACAGTGTTCTTCAGGCGCAGTGCAATGGGGTCCATGTTCAGCTTGTGCGCCAGCTCGTTCACGGCAGATTCCACCGCAAACAGACCCTGTGTAGCACCATAGCCGCGGTATGCACCGGCAGACATGTGGTTGGTGTACACCACATCGCTGACAAAACGGAATGCCTCGGCCTTGCCGTACAGCGGAATGGACTTATGACCGGACAGGCCCACGGTAGTGGGGCCGTGCTCGCCGTAAGCACCGGTGTTGGACAGGGTGTACAGGTCAATGCCCTTCACGATGCCGTCCTTGGTAGCGCCCAGACGGACGTGCATCTCCATCTCGTGGCGCGGCGAGGAAGCCGTCTGGCTTTCCACACGGCTAAAGATGAGCTTGGAAGGCTTTTTGGTCATCCAAGTCACAAAGGCCGGGTACACCTCACTGACCGCAGTCTGCTTGGCGCCAAAGCCGCCGCCGATGCGGGGCTTGGAGACACGCACCATGGACTTAGGAATGTGCAGTGCATTGGCGATGTTGCGGCGGGCATGGAACACGATCTGGGTAGAGCTGAGCACATTCAGCCGCCCATAAGTATCAATGGAACAATAGGTGCGGAAGGTCTCCATCATGGCCTGCTGACAGGCCTTGGTGTGGTACACATGGTCAATGACCACATCGCACCCGGCCAGCACAGCGTCGATATCACCATTGCCGCATTCATCATGAGCGCAGAGGTTGCGCTTGTTGTCGGCGCCCACGGGGGCAAGGCTTTCCCAGTTATCCTCCGGGTGCACAAGGATAGGATTATCCTTTGCGGTGTGGAAATCCAGCACGGCTTCCAGCACCTCATAATCCACTTTAATGAGCTTGAGTGCCTTGTCCACGCACTTTTCATCCTTACCGGCTACGATGGCCACCACGTCTCCCACAAAGCGGACGTGGCGATCGATCAGCAGACGGTCGTAGGGGCTGGCCTCCGGGTAGGTCTGGCCGGCCTGCGTATAACGGCGAGCATCCTGCGGCACATCCTCCCAAGTGAAGATGGCTTCGATGCCGGGCACTTTTTTGGCAACAGCGGTGTTGATGGTGCGGACGATGGCGTTTGCATGGGGCGAGCGCAGCAGCTTGACGATCAGGCAGTCCTGCGGGATGATGTCATCCATATAGACAGGCTGGCCGGTGACCAGCTGCATCGCATCTTTTTTGCGGAACGGTTTGTTGACGGTTTTCACTGTACGCCCTCCTTCTGCTTTTTCCATGCCAGAAAGCTCATAATGCCGCGCAGCTGGCCTTCGTAGCCGGAGCAGCGGCACAGGTTTCCGGCAAGGTATTCCTTCACCTGCTCTTCAGTGGGGTACGGCTGCTCCCGGAACAGAGCCAGTGCATTCATAATAAAGCCCGGGTTGCAGAAACCACACTGTTCTGCACCCTGATCTGCAATAAAGGCACCAAACTCGGCAGCCTCTTCCTGCAAGCCCTCCAGCGTAGTGATCTTGTGCCCATCGGCGCGGGCTGCCAGCACGGAGCAGGACAGCACAGGCTTATCGTCCATAAACACGGTGCACAGACCGCAGTTGGAAGTTTCGCAGCCGCGCTTGACGCTCTTGCAGCCGTGTGCACGGACAAAATCGATCAAAAGCATATCCGGGGCGATCTCCTCGGACACCCGGATGCCGTTCAAGGTAAGTGTGATCTGCATTTACTTTTCCTCCTGCATTTTACGCTGTTCCAGCTCCAGCACTGCGCGCTTTGTCAGCACGCCTGCCAGATGTCTGCGGTATTCGGCGCTGCCGCGCATATTGGATCCGGTAACGATCTGCGCCTTTACGCTTTCGGCAAACTGCGCGGCAAGCTGTTCTGCCGCAAGGGCAGGCTCTGCCGGGAGTTCGAACCGCACGGCGCGCAGCGGACGCGCACCAATGACGATGCTGTAATCGCCGTTCTCCATCCGGGCGGCAGCACAGGTCAGCACCGGGATATCGGTCTGGCTGTTGCGCACCGACTGGTAATAAATCTGCATCGGCGTCTTTTTTACGATCAGCCGCACCAGAATGTCCCGGTCGTAGGGGCGCTGTGCATATTCCTGCAGCGGCAGGATGCCGCCCTTGTACAGTTCCACATCACAATCCATGGCAAGGAACATGGTCAGCACATCCGAAAAGCCGAACCGGCTGTAAATGCTGCCACCCACAGTAGCCAGATTGCGCAGCTGCACGCCCACGATATGGCGCACAGCCTCCCGCATAGCGCCGTGGGTGTAGGCGGCAAGCCCCGGGTGCTGTTCCAGCTGACGCAGGGTGACCATAGCGCCGATGGAAAAGCCCTCCTCGTTCTCCTCAATGGTATCCAGTCCCAGACCGGAAAGGTCGATGGCGGTGCCGACATTGATGGTTTCCATCTTCAGCCAGATCATGCCGCCCAAAATGCGGTTTGGTTTTTTCTGGTTCAGCTGCCACGCTTCCTCCAGACTTTCTGCCCGCTTGTATTCTCGGATCGTCATCATGTGCAGGTCCCTCTCTTTTTATCCTTGCTGTTTCTATTTTAACACAGACACAGATTGCGTTTCAATCGGCGATTGCGCTATAATGGAAAAAATTCCATCGGAAAGCGCAGGTCTTTTTTATGCAAATGCATGCTTCTACGGGGTGTGTGCTCATGGCCTCTGGTCTGAGTACCCGCTTTGGCTCCAACAAGCTTCTGGCGCAGTTTGACGGTCAGCCCCTGCTGTGCCGGGCCTTGGCAGCCACCGACACGCCGCAGATGTCGGCACGCATCGTGGTGACCCGCTCGGCGCAGGTGCAGGCGCTGTGCAAAGCACAGGGGGTGCCGGTGCTCCTGCATGCACTGCCCGGCCGGAACGATACCGTGCGGCTGGGACTTTCGGCGCTGCTGGCACAGCATCCGGAACTGACCGGGTGCATGTTTCTGCCCGGTGACCAGCCCCTGCTGCGCCGGGCTACGGTGGACCAGCTGCTGACGGCCTTTGCGCAGACGCAAAAAGAAACAGAACGGGTGATCTTCCGTCTGGGTGCCCCGGCCGGAAACGGCCCGGACCCCCTTGTGGGAAGCCCCGTTCTGTTCAGCAACGGCTTTTTCCCGGCGCTGCTCACCCTGCCTGGGGGCA
>OMGY01002999.1_pt1 | contig 11892 bp, 10 predicted proteins | sample 1674461 | NCBI WGS metagenome assembly OMGY01 (sample SAMN05578579, study PRJEB25193) | human gut metagenome | biome: Human Microbiome; feature: human-associated habitat; material: feces | host: Homo sapiens | place: USA:Birmingham
GGAATCGGATGAGCCAGACGACGGGAATGCTCTTGTTGATGTTGCTCGACGAGAGAATCGCAACCGGCAGCGCTATCACGCAGCCGATGACCGTACCGAGAATCGACATTTTGATGGTATCGATCAGAGGAGAAACGACCTTCGGGAAGAACGACCAGTCCGGCTGAAGAATTTTCTCCAGGAGGTCCACCATCTTGCGGAATTTTGTGATGACGACGTGCAGATCAAAGCCTGTCATGCGAAGAGACAGCCAGATTGCAACGGCCAGGAAAAGGACGATTACCGGCGTGCGGCTTCTGCGCCGCTGGACCGAATGTCCATTGGGAAGCGTTACGGTCTGGGGTTTGAAGATGCGGTCGTAGAGTGTAAGCTTCATCAGAGAAGACGTGTTGTTTTCCATGGCTTAGCCCTCTGCTCTGGCAGCCTTCGGCAGCTCGCCCTCGCCTTCGCCCATGGTGGGCGCCTTTGCGCCGTTGTAGACCTCGTCGATCTGTTCCTGGGTAATAGTGCTGGCCGGGCCGTCAAAAACGATTTCGCCCGCGCGGATGCCGATGACGCGGTCACAGTATTTGAGCGCGAGATCCACGTGGTGGATGTTCAGCAGAATCGAAATTTTATATTCCTTGTTGATGCGCACGAAGTCCTGCATGACCTGCTTGGCCGTGATGGGGTCAAGGGAAGCGACAGGCTCGTCGGCGAGGATGATCTTCGGATTCTGGTTCAGCGTGCGGGCCAGGGCCACGCGCTGCTGCTGACCGCCGGAGAGCTGGTCACAGCGGGTATAGGCCTTATCCAAAATGCCTACCTTGTCCAGACTCTCTAATGCCCGCATTTTCTGCTTTTTTGTAAAAATGCCGAGCAGTACCCGGAAAAACGGCATATCTGGGACATCTGCCGTCAGAACGTTCTTGATCGCCGTGCTGCGGGAGACCAGGTTAAAGCTCTGGAAGATCATGCCCACCTTCCGGCGGTAGCGGCGCAGCGTCTTACCCTTCAGGGCATCCACATCGACGCCGTCCACCGTCAGTTCACCCTTGGTGATATCGTGCATCCGGTTGATGCAGCGCAGAATCGTCGACTTGCCTGCGCCCGAAAGGCCGATGATGGCGACAAACTCGCCCTGCTCAATTTGCAGGTTGATGTTTTTCAGTGCCGTGAAGCCGTTTGGATAAGTCTTATACACATTTTTGAATTCAATCATGCTGCGACTCTTTTCTTTCTGAGGATTTGAATGGAGAATATCGGAGATGTGCTTTTTGCTGAGATATCTGTAAAACGAAAAGCGCCCCGTTGACGCGGGGCGCTTTATTCATTTGGACGTTATTTGGTTGATGACGGATTACTCGGCAACAGCCTGCAGAGCAGCGCGTGCGCCGTCGTAGTCAGCGTCGGTCGCCTTGGCGTAGCCGGTGTGGCTGTAGACGTCGAAGATGGCCTTGCCTTCATCGGTGCCGATGATGTTGATGAAGCACTCCTGAAGGGCAGCGACGATTTCGGGGGTGTAGTACTGGCTCTCCTTGGAGATGGCGACGGTATCGTTATAGATGCCCTCGGTGACGCCGATGACGTTCATCTCGTTCCAGATGGAGTCGGAGCGGCCCATGCCCTGCTTGCCAGTTTCGTCCTGCTGGTCGGTGGGCAGCGTCCAGGATGCTTCGTAGTCGTTACGGCCGTCGGCGTAGCAGACGATGATATCGACGGATTCCGCAGCAGCGTAGGAGAACGCGGTGCCGTAACCGGAGTCGATGGGCATGACGTTGGACAGATCAGAGATCTTCTTGCCGTCGTAGTTGGCCATCAGCCACATGGACGGATAGATGTAACCGGCAGAAGAGGAGGTCTTCTGGACAGCCCAGGTTGCCTTGTCGAGGTCTTCCCAGGTAAGCTTTTCGCCAGCATTGACCTTAGCAGCGAGTTCCTGACCATAAGCAGACGGAGTAGCGTAGATCAAAGAGCGGTAGTAGGTGACCTGCGGGCCATCCTTCTTGGTGGCGTTGGCTTCACCGTTCCAGTCGGCGGGGTTGGTGGAGTCGTTGGACAGGCCGTTACGGGTAGCGGTCAGGATGACATCCACATCGTCGGAGTACAGCGCGTACGTGCCGCCGGGCAGCCAGCCCAGATCGATGGAACCGGCAGCCATAGCCTCGCCGGTGGCGTCGTAGCTGGTGCCGACCGTGATGTCGACTTCGTCGATGTCGTAGCCGAGCTTGGACATTTCAGCCTTCACGAGTTCGGGAAGGTTCTTCGTGCCAGTGATGATGACGTCGGCGTCCTTGGAGGGAACAAACTCAAGCGTCAGTTTGTCGAAATGCTGGTTTTCGGTGGTTTCTTCGGTCGTGGTTTCTTCAGTCGTGGTTTCTTCAGCTGCGGGTTCCGTGGTTTCGGTGGTTTCCGTGGCCTCAGTGGTCGTGGTTTCCGTTGTGGCGGGTTCATCGGGGGTCTCGGTCTTGGCTGCGCAGGCGCAGAAGCCGATTGCCATGACCGCCACGAGGAGCAGTGCAATGATCTTCTTCATTTTCTATATTCCTCCTGAAACATGTGTCCGCGGCAGTGCCGCGGTGGTGAGCTGAGGCTGCGCACAGCGCAGCCCCGCAAGATACTGGTATTTCTACCAAAGCAGATATACCACATCATGTGAGACAATACAAGAAGTCAAATGCAAGAAATATTTCAAATTCCCTTAAATTCGGCTTACTAATTTGAAACTGTCCACAGTATAAAGACAAATGTTCAAAACGGCGCGCAGCGCACCTTGCCGATGGAAACATAGCCGTTCAGAACCGCGTGGATATCGCTGCCGTCCGTCACGGCGTCTGCGTGCAAAACCTTTGCAACAGGCGACAGATAGCGCACACCGTTTTCCTCGCGGACGCATTCATAATAGTTTTCGTAATACGACTGCTTTTCCGGGAAACGCTCGTACAGAATGCCGCGGCAGTCGCAGAGCGGACAGGTGGGGAAGTTGACGTTCCAGATTTCGCCCCGGCCGAGCGGCTTCTCCAGAAGCTCGCCAAGAACGGAGCAGAGGTAGTGATCGGTAACGTCGAAGGATTTGCCGTCGCGCATGGAAAATGCAATGGCGGGAACGCCGTGCATGGCCGCCTCTGTCGCCGCGCCGATGGTTCCGGAGTAGGCGACGTCAAGACCCGCGTTCAGCCCGTCGTTGATGCCGGACAGGACAATATCCGGGCGGAATGGGAGCAGTGCGTTCAGCGCAACCTTGACACAATCGGCGGGCGTGCCGTCTACGCTCCAGGCGGCCTCCACAGGAACCGGGAAATCATAGCGGTAGACCGCCATCCGGCTCTTTTCAGAGATAGTCAGGCGGACAGACATACCGCTGCACTGGTGTTCCGGTGCAGCGACCCAGACCGTTCCAAATGAGGCAGCGGCGCGGGCCAGCTTTGCAATACCTTCCGACCGGATCCCATCGTCGTTCGCAATCAGAATTTTCAGCTTTTCTTTCATATGTGCAATACACTCCTTTGTGTGCCTATCTTATCACAGACAAAGAGCCGGAAACAAGCCGCAAATTCGACAAAAAGCCCCCATGAATTCAAAAATCTCTTCAATTCCCCAGAAGCCTCGCAGAGTTTTGCGCCCGCAGGCGAATATGCCCGCCATCGTTGATTTTCAGCCCTACATGGGCAAGGTCCGCAAGCCCGGAACGGGCTGCATCAGCCAGATCAACGGCCATCTCTTTGAAGGCCGCTACTCCCCGACATGGATCGACGGCAAGAAGCACGCGCGGAATGTGTATGCGCATACGCGCGAGGAATGTGAGGAGAAGCTGAAGGTGCTGATCGCAGAGATGAAAGCGGAGCTGGCGGAGTTGAAACGGCAGAAAGCGGACAGTCGTTGATCGAATGAACGGAACGCAGCCGTCCGGAATGCTCCGGATGGCTGCAATTGTGTTTTGGCCGCGATTTTGCTATAATAAAATAAATCGGGAGTTAGCGAGGCACATATTAATGAATATTAAAACAGACAGAATGATCATTCGTGATTTTACTATGAATGATATAAACGATATGCAGGATATTTTGGGCGATGCTGAAACAATGAAAAACTGCGAGCCCGCATATACGATTGAGAAAACGGCTGATTTTTTGCAAAATAACACAAAGCTCTGCGGTGTTTTTGGATGCCGCAGGGCTTTTTTGCGTCTTTGGGCCGGTTTGCGGCAGAACACTGCACCGCGCCAAAAATCGCCGCGCGCCCGCGCTACAGTATATGCAGAAAGCGCGGGGAACAGAACCACAACGCCCCGCCGGAAAGCGGGGAGTTTTTATGACAGAGCGGATGGGTCTGGTAACAGCAGGGCGGCAGGACGGGCGTTCGGCGGCATTGGCACGACGGGCAGAGCTGCGCCCGGCAGCCCGCAGGCTGGCGGCGGTGGCAGTGGGATTTGCAGGCGGCTGGGCCGTTGTGTACGGTGCACTGATGCCTTTTGGTCTGGGCTTTGTGCTGGGCTTTGCAGAGGACTGCTTTGCCCCCTGTGCGGCGGGTGCGGCGCTTGGTGTGCTGCTGCACGGGTTTGGGGCACTCTCGCTGCGCAGTGTCTGTATGCTGTGCGCACTGGGTGCTGCAGTGGCAGCGCGGTGGATGGGTGCCAGAACACTGACCCCGGCGGCACTGGCGGGCTGCGGCACGCTGGTGGGCGTGGCGCTGTGCTTTGCCTTTGGCGGCGGCGGGGCAGAGCTGGTGTTTTACAGTGCAGCAGATGCCCTGCTGGCCGCAGCCATGGGCTTTTGTCTGCGGCAGTTCGCGCCCGAAAAGCCGGGTGCCGGGATGCTTCTGGTGGGTGCGGCCGCAGCGGCGGCGCTGGGCAGTGTGCAGCTGTGGCAGCTGCTGCCGGGCGTGATCGTCTGCGCGGCGCTGGAACTGTATTTATGCAGCAAAGGGCAGGCCAAAGCCGCGCTTGCGGCCTGCGCGGTGCTGGGCGCTGCGCTGTGCGCGGCAGACCCGGCCCTCAGCTTTGCGGCATCCGGCCTTGCCTGTGCCACGGTGGCAGCGGCGGTGCTGGCACCCGGACGGCGCATGGAAACGGTAGCCGCCTACGCGGGCGGCTGCGTATCCGGGGTGCTCTGCGTGCAGCCGCCCGGAAACGCCTTTGGGCTGCTGTTCAGCGCCTGCGGCGGTATGGCGGTGGTCTGTCTGCTGCCCGGCGGCTGGCTTGCCCCGGCAGCAGACACCCCGCAGAGCGGGGAAAACGCTCCCGCGCCCGCCCGCAGTGCGGCGGCCTCCACCCGGCTGGAAGCCGTGGCACAGAGCCTTTCCTCATTGGCGGAGACGGTGAACGCGGTCTACGAGGGGCTGCCCCGGCGGCGGGAGGGTTTCCGCTGGGTCATAGACAATGTACATGATACTCTTTGTTTTAACTGCGGGCGGCGGGAGACCTGCTGGAAGCAGGAATATACTGCCACCATGGCGGGCATGGAAGCGCTGCGTCCGCTGCTGGAACAGAATGGCAGTGTGGAAGCGGCGCAGTTGCCCGGGGAATTGTCCCGCTGCATCCATCCGGCGGCGCTGTGCGCGGCGGCGGGGCGCAGCTTTGCGCTGTACCGCAGCCGCAAGGAAGCGCGCATCCATTCCGAAGCCATGCGCACCGCCCTGACCGAGCAGTACAGCGCCGTAGCCGAAGCACTTGGGGTGCTCAGCGAGCAGCTGGGACGCCCCGGCGACCCGGAGCCCTATAAATCCAGCCGGGTGGCGGAGTTCTTCACCGGGCTGGGTGCGCCGCCGCAGGAGTGCGCCGTCACGCTGGACGACCTTGGCCGCACCCATGCCGCCGTCACCCTGCCGCGCACCCGGTTCACCCCGCAGGAGCTGGCAGCGCTGGCGGGGGAGGTGGGGCATATCTGCCGCCGCACGCTGGAGGTGCCGCAGGTGCTCTCCTGCAAGGGCATGACCACCCTGCTGTTCAGCGAAAGACCGGCGCTGCGGGCGGTGTTCGGTGCGGCAAGCGCTGCCGCCCGGGGCGAGGTTTCCGGCGATGCAGTGCAGCAATTTTGCAGCCCTACGGCGGCGCAGATGATTTTATGTGACGGTATGGGCACCGGACGCCCGGCGGCGGTGGATGGCAATCTGGCGGCAGAGCTGACCGCCCGGCTGCTCAAGGCGGGCTTTACCGCCGAGCTGGCGGCGCGGCTGGTGAACGTGGCGCTGGCGCTGAAAAGCGAGGACGAGAGCGGCGCAACGCTGGATCTCATCAGCGTGGACTTATACACCGGCACGGCGCGGCTGTTCAAGGCCGGAGCCGCCCCGGGGTTTCTGGTGCACGGCGGGCGGGTGCGGGCTGTGGGCGAAGCCACTTTGCCCATGGGGGTGCTGGGCGGGGTGAACGGACAGAGCCGGGTGGTGCACCTGACCGCCGGGGATTACGCAGTGCTGGTATCGGACGGCTTACTGGTGGATGGCGCGGGCTGGGTGGCAAAACAGGTGGAGCTTTCGGCGGCGGCAGGAGACGCACCGGAAAAGCTGGCGGAGACGCTGGTACAGACCGCCCGCATCCGCGCGCAAAAGACCGGCCGCCCGGATGATATCACCGCCGCCGTGCTCCGGCTGGAAAAGAGCGGATAACAGGCGTTGCATATCATGAGCAATTCTCCGCTTAAAGGCTTCCCCCGGTCGGGGGAAATCTGTCCCCAAGGGGTGAAGGCTTTTGTGCTGGCGGGAAAGTTTGTGGCATAACGAAAGGCTTCCGTTGCAATTTGCGGGAAGGAGGGGTATACTGGAAGCATATTTTTTTGCCCGGCAGTGCCGGGCGCAGGAGGCGGCTTATGCTTACCATCAATGTTGCACCCGACGGCAGCGGACAGTTTACCACCATTTCCGAGGCGGTGCTGGCGGTGCCCTACGACTGCCCTGCGGTCATCCGCATCGCGCCGGGCATTTACCGGGAAAAGCTGGTTTGTGAGAAAAAGGATATCACCCTTGCGGGCGCGGGCATGGATGCCACCCGGCTGGTATGGAACGATGGCGGCAAGCTGCCGCACCCGGACGGGCGTCCCACCCACACCTTCCGCAGCTATACCGCCTTTTTCAGCGGCGAAAAGCTGCGGGTGGAGGATATGACCATCGAGAACGACGCAGGCCCCGGCGCAAAGGCCGGGCAGGCGGTCGCAGCCTATGTGGACAGCGCCCGGGCGGCGTTTGACCGCGTGCGGCTGCTGGGCAATCAGGATACTTTGTTCTGCGCCCCTCTGCCGGAGAAAGAGCGGGAGAAGGACGGTTTTCTGGGCCCGCGCGGGCTGGCACCCCGCCGGGCAAGCGCGCAGTATTACCACGCCTGCGAAATTGCCGGAGACATTGATTTTATCTTTGGCGGGGCAGACGCCCTGTTTGAGCACTGCACCCTGCGCACGGTGGACAACGGCCTTGCGCACAGCTGGGTCACCGCACCCTCCGGTGCGGCACAGGGGCTGGGCTTTGTGTTCTGGGACTGCGATTTTGTCTCGGACTGCCCGGCGGGCAGCGTGTATCTGGGCAGACCGTGGCGTCCTACCGGCAAGACGGCGGTGCTGGACTGCCGCCTTGGGGCGCACATTGCGCCGGAGGGTTTTGCCGGCTGGAACGACCGCACCGACACGGCGCTGGCCGGCTTTGCTGAGGCAGGCAGCACCGGCGCAGGCGCAGGGGAGCGCCCCGGGTGGGTGCAGGCGCTTTCAGCTGCTGAAGCCGCTGCGCTGCTGCGCGCTGCCCGGCAGAAGTGCCGCATGGAGACTACGGAAAGGATAACGGAATGAAAAAATTACCCAATGCAGTGAAATGGCTCATCATTCTGGTGGTGCTGGGCGCCATGGGCGCTATGATGTGGGCGGTGAACGACCGCGCCTCCCGGGTGGAGATGCCCGCCCCGGACAACACCTTTGGCATCTACCATACAGCAGAGAGCGGAACATAATAAAGCACCGGCAGTTTCCCGATTGGAAGAGTTGGAAAACTGCCGGTGCTTTTTCTGTGTTACAGGGGGCGTTCACTTGCCCTCAAAGTCGTCCACATAGGGCAGGTCACTCATGACGAACCAGAAGGTGGTGCCCTTGCCTACGGTGCTTTGTACGCCAAAGCGGAAGCTGTGCTGCTGGAAGATGGCTTTGGTGATGGAAAGCCCCAGACCGGTGCCCTGCTTGCCCGCGTCCGAGCGGGAGCGGTAGTACCGGTCAAAGATATAGGGCAGGTCGGCGGCGGCAATGCCCGGGCCATGATCCTCCACCTCTACCCGCACGCCCTCAGAGCAGCGGAAGGCGCGCAGGATAAAAATGCCGTCCTGGCCGATGTGGTGCATGGCGTTGCCCAGCAAATTGTGCAGCGCGCGCTGCATCATGTCCGGGTCGGCGTAGACCGGCAGTTCCTCCTCCGGCAGTTCCAGCTGCAGCTGCCAGCCGTTCTGGGCGCAGATGGCGTCGTAGCGCTCGCTCACCTCGTCGCACAGCTGCCCCATGTCAAAGTGCACCCGCTCACACTTATAGGTGCCGCTGGTCACCTTGCTCAGCTCCATCACGCTGGAGACCAGCGCGGTCAGGCGGTCGGCCTCGTCCACGATGATGTTCATCTGCTCGTCCCGGTGGGCTTTATCGTCGCCGGTCAGATCGCGCACCGTCTCGGCATAGCCCTTGATGAGGGTCAGCGGGGTGCGCAGGTCGTGGGAGACGTTGGCCAGCAGATCGCGCTGCATCTGCACCGCGTGCTGCACCTCCTCGGCCATGTGGTTAAAGTCCCGGGCAAGGTCGCCCAGCTCGTCGTTGCGGCGGTTGTCCACCTGCACGGCGTAGTTGCCCAGCGCCATCTGCCGCGCGGCGCTGGAAAGCTGGCGCAGCGGCTTTGTGAACCACTCGCTGAACAGCCACGCCGCCGACATGGCAAAGCCGAAGATCAGCGCCGCCGCCAGCGGCAGCAGGGTGCTGAGCACCTTGCCGGCCTCGGTAACGTGCACAAGGCTGGTGGTCACCAGCACGGTATAGCTGCCGTCGGCGGTAATGCGCCCTACCAATAGCTGCGCCGAGCCGGAGAGTCGGGGCGGGTTGAGCGTCTGCACAAAGCTGCCCACACTGCGGCACTTGCGGCGCATGGCAAGGGCAGTGGCAATGATCTTATCGTTGTTGGCAGAGTCTGAAAGATAGGTGCCGTGCAGGTTGCAGAAGGACTGGTTCTCGATCTTATAAATGGTGTGCAGGGTGGTGTCCGAGATATCCACGCAGAAACTGTTCAAAGAACCTTTGGTGTACAGTTCCAGCGTGAGCTTATCAAAAAAATCACTGTTGACCGCAAGCTGCCCAAAAGACCAGCTGGACAGCACCTTGCCCTCGGCAATGGCATCGTCCAGCCGCTCCACGATGCTGTCGGCCTGATTGGTAAGCTGGGTCTCGATGTGTTTGGTGTACAAAGGCTCCAGCAGCTGGGTGGACAGCAGCCAGAACAACCCCAGCAGAAACAGGCAGATGAAGCACAAAAACCACATCAGCTGTCCGCGGATGCCAAGGGTATGCCGTGCTTTGGTGGTTTGCCGCATGCTCCGCACGCTCCTTCAGTCAACGGGCGGCATCGGGGTCGAACTTATAGCCGATGCCCCATACCGTAGCAATGTAGCTGCGGCATTTGCCCAGATGGCCGCGCAGCATCTTCACATGGGTGTCCACGGTGCGGTCCTCGCCGAAGTAGTCGTAGTTCCACACCTTCTGCAGGATCTTTTCCCGGCTCAGGGCAATGCCCTTGTTGGAGGCCAGAAATACCAGCAGATCAAACTCCTTGGGGGTCAGGGCGACTTCCTCGCCGGATACCCGCACGGTATGGCTGGCAGTGTCGATGGTCAATTCGCCAAAGGTCATGGTGTCGGCGGCCTCGGTGGGGCGGGGCATGGTGCGGTTCAGCACTGCGCGCACCCGCGCCACAAGCTCCCGGGGGGAGAAGGGCTTTACCACATAGTCGTCCGCGCCGCTTTCCAGCCCGGCAAGCTTATCGTATTCCTCGCCCCGGGCGGTCAGGATGATGACCGGGGTGTTGATGTGGCGGGCGCGCATCTCCCGCAGGCAGGTCATGCCGTCCATAAAGGGCATCATCAGGTCTAAGATCACCAGATCAAACCCGCCGCCGGACAGCTGTGCCAGCGCCGCAGAGCCGTCCCCGGCTTCCTCGCAGATGTAACCGGCATATTGCAGATGCTCGTGGATCAGCTCCCGGATGCGGGGCTCATCATCAACGATCAGGATCTTTGCCATAAAACAGGACTCCTCCTATCATAGTTCAATATACAACTCTATTCTAAAGCAAGAATTGGAAAAAGCTGTGAATTTTAAGTGAATGCTTTGGAAAAACAAAACCGTCTGCACCCAGTATACCACACCGGGCGCCGAAGCGGCAATCTTTTTACAGGAAGGCACGGAAAAATACGCTGGGGAAACTTGACAAGAAAACAGGGCTTTTTGTAAAATAAGGTCGTAATAAGGTCGTAGAGAGCAGAGCACTTGCGACAAAACAGGAGAAACAGGCATGAGCATCCCCAAGATCATCCACTACTGCTGGTTCGGCGGCGGGCCCATCAGCCCGGAGAGCCGGAAATGTATCGAAAGCTGGAAAAAATACTGCCCGGATTACAAGATCATCGAATGGAACGAGCAGAACTTTGAGATCAGCCAAAACCGCTACGCGCAGCAGGCCTACGAGGCAAAGAGATATGCCTTTGTGTCGGACTATGTGCGGCTGGCGGTGCTGTACCGGTACGGCGGCATCTATCTGGACACGGACGTGGAACTGGTGCGCCCGCTGGACGAACTGCTGGAGCACAAGGGCTTTATCAGCATGGAGCACAGTGCGCCCTCGCCCTACGGCCGCACGCTGCTGGTGAATACCGGCTCCGGCGTGGGCGCAGAGCCGGGCTGCGAGATGATCGGCAAAATGCTGGCGGCCTACCGCAATGCCGCTTTTATTCAGGAGACCGGCGAGCCGGATCTGCGCACCTGCACCCAGCGGGATACCCCGCTGTTTACCAAGGCCGGTTTGCAGCAGAAAGACGAGCAGCAGGAACTGGACGGCTTTCTGGTGCTGCCCACCGACTGCTTTTCCCCCTTTGATTATGTGACCGAGCGGATGCACCGGACCCCGCGCACCTTCGGCATCCACTACTATCAGGGCAGCTGGCAAAGCGGCGACAAGGCAAACCGCTGGCGCAAGCGCTTCAAGTGCACCAAAGTCGGGCGCTGGTGTATGTGGCTGCGGCAGTGTTCGCCCCGCTGGCTGCGGGAAAAACGGCGCAGCCTGCATAACCGCTGCCGCCTGCAATGGAAAAAATGGTTCGGCTGCCGCGGGCTGCAATTTGGCCGCTGCATCCTGCTGGACAAAGAGCTCAAGCTGCAGCTGAACAGCGGCTCCCGGGTGACGCTGGGCGACCGGGTGGAGAGCGATGGGCGGGTGTTTATCACCACCGGCTATTCCAGCCAGCTGAACATCGGCAGCGGGGTCTACTTCAACGACGGCGCGGTCATCAGCTGCCTTGGAAAGATCGACATCGGCGAAAACACCCTTTTCGGCCCCGGGGTGAAGATCTTTGATAACAACCACCGCTTCAGCCGGGAGGAAGGGGTCAGCCGGGAATGCACGGCGGGCTGCATCACCGTGGGGCGCAGCTGCTGGATCGCCTCGGACGTGGTGCTGCTCAAGGGCACGGACATCGGGGACAACTGCGTCATCGGCGCGGGCTGTATTATCCGGGGCAAAGTGCCCGCCGGTTCCCTCGTGACCCGCAGCGGGGAGCAGACCACCCGGCCAATCGAGACAAGATAAGGCATCCCCTCTCGTAAAGATGTGTTCATCGCGGCCCGTAGGCCGCGATGAACACTCAAATTGGGTAGCTTGAGCGAGCGACAACCACCAGCTTTGCTGGTGGAATAAAAACGG
>OMGY01003001.1_pt1 | contig 11891 bp, 8 predicted proteins | sample 1674461 | NCBI WGS metagenome assembly OMGY01 (sample SAMN05578579, study PRJEB25193) | human gut metagenome | biome: Human Microbiome; feature: human-associated habitat; material: feces | host: Homo sapiens | place: USA:Birmingham
CCAATGCAGGCCAGGATCTGCTGCATAACTGCGTGAACGGCGAGTTCAACACCAGCGTCGGCTCCGACTACTGGTCCGCGATCGACGGCGCATACGGCTACGGCGACGGCCGCTGCAAGTACGTCTGGTTCAGCTATATGTTCAGCGGTGTCGAGTACTATTGCGACTTTGAGAACCAGAGCTGGTGGGACGCCGTTTCCCATCCCGTTGACTTCTCCAACTCCTGGGCGACCGAAGAGGACGCCGCGCTCGTCAGCAAGGCCAAGGACACCATCTCCGGCTTTGTCAACGAGGTCGTGCAGCCCCTGCCCGCCTATTACAACATGGTCGCGCTGCCCGCAGAGGCGACCGATATCATCAACCAGCTCACGACCATCACCAATGAGTATCTGACCCAGTTCATCGGCGGTCAGCTGGACATCGACGCTTCCTGGGGCGACTATGCCGCCGCTTATGAAGCTGCCGGTGCAGCCGAGCTCGAAACGATGATCAACGACGCTGTCGCGACCGCCCGCACCACCTACGGCGGCTAACCACATTCCATTTCCGATGTGCAGGGGGGCATTCCCCCCTGCACACCCGCGCGCATCCTGCGCCCGCACACGGGCTTTGACCATCAGAAGGCCGGCACGACGGCTGCCTGATGCCTATCCAAATTTCTTATCCACTATTTTTCCGCACTCAGGAGGTAATGTTCCATGTCCAACAAAACTATGCTCGGTGATGCATCCGGCCGCGGCGCCGTTGACGGCTTCCGCGTGACCTGCCCCGCCATGCAGCATCCCTATACAGAAGCAGAGATCGACGCAGTCGTCAAGGTCATGCGTGAGGCCTGCGGCCAGACGCAGGGCAAATACATGGTCGAGTTTGAGCAGGCCTTCTGCGCCTTTACCGGCGCGAAGCACGCCTTTGCCGTCAATAACTGCACAAGCGCGCTGAAAATGGCCGCGATCTTCTGCCATATCCAGCCTGGCGACGAGGTCATCATCCCCGCCTATACCTTCTGCGCCTCCGCGATCCCCTTCGGCGATCTGGGCGCGAAGATCGTCTGGGCCGACATCAACCCGGATACCTGGACCATCGACCCGGACGATATCGCCCGCAAGATCACGCCCAAAACGAAGGCTGTGGTCTGCGTGCACCTGCTCGGTATGCCGTGCGACATGAAAAAGATCGTCCCCATCGCAAGAGCGCACGGTCTGAAGGTCGTGGAGGACTGCGCGCAGGCGCTCGACTGCCGCATTGACGGCCAGCATGTCGGCACGTTCGGCGATTTCGGCTGCTTCAGCTTCCACTCCGCAAAGACCATGACGACGCTCGGCGAGGGCGGTATGTTCGTCTGCGCAGACGACGCGGACGCCGCTGCCGCGCCCGGCATCCGGCACAACGGCTGCTGCGCGTATCCGGCTGACCGTGAGCGCTACTGGTCCCCGGCCATGAGCTGCGTCGACAGCTTCCTGGACGACCGCTGGCCGCAGAACTTCTGCATCGGCGAAGCGCAGTGCGCGCTGGGCACGGAGGAGCTCAAGAGCGTCATCGCCAACAACAACTCCCTGATCGAGCAGGATCGCAAGATCCGCGAAAAGCTTGCCGGTCTGCCTGAGATCTCCTTCTCCCGCTGCCCGGAAAACGGCCGCTATGTCGTGCATCAGTACATCATGCATTATGACGGCAGCGCCTGCGGCAAAACGCGCGATGATCTGCTCGATCTGATGACGAAAAAATACGGTATCCGCTGCATCGTGCAGTATTATCCCCTGTACCGCTATCCGCTGTTCCAGCGCAAGGGCTGCGGCGAGTTTGACTGCCCCGTGCTCGACAAGTGGTGGGACGGCTCGTTCTCCTTCCCGTGGTGGTGCGGCATGGACGACACTGTCATCGACACGCTGTGCTCCAGCCTGATCTCCGCCGTTGAAGAGCTGCGCAGCTGAGCGCCGGGAGGAAGCGGATTTGGCTGATTTTACAGCGCTTCGCGGGATCGTCTGCCCCGTTGTTTCGCCCTGCACATCGAATGAGGGCGTCGATTACGACAGCCTGCAGGAAAATCTGGCGCGTCTGCTGTGCGCGCCCATCACCGGCTTTTATGTCTGCGGCGGCACCGGAGACGGCAGCCGTCTGACGTTCGCCGAGCGTTGCAGGACGGCGGAGCTGACCATCGCGCAGACAAGGGCCGCCGGACGCAGGACCATCGTCCATGTCGGCCAGACGCTTCAGCGGCACGCGCTGGAGCTTGCGGAGCACGCGATGACGCTGGGCGCGGACGCGGTCGCGTCCGTCCCGCCGCAGGGCGGCTGGAGCGAAACGGTTGCGTATTACACCGCGCTGGCCGCGCAGGCGCCGGTCTTCATCTATTACATTCCCGGTCTGACGCACGTTTCGGCAGACTATGACCAGCTGCGGCAGCTGCTGGATCTGCCCGGCGTGGCCGGGATCAAGGTCAGCGACTGGAACATCTTCCTGATCCGCCGCATCAAGGCGGATTATCCGGAGAAGATCGTCTATACCGGCCTTGACGAAATGGTCGTTCCGGGCCTTCTCTACGGCGCGGACGGCTCCATCGGCACGTGGATCAATCTGCTGCCGGAGTTTTACTGCAAGCTCTGGACGCTTGCGCAGGCAGGCCGCTGCACGGAGCTGAACCGGCTGCAGACGGCCTATACGGAGTTTTTGCGCAAGGGCTGGCAGTTCGGCATTCTGAACGCATTTCAGGAGCTGATGCGCAGTCTCGGCTATGCGGAAAAATGCTTCCGCGCCCCCGCCGTCTGGCAGCCCGGCTCCATGCCGGAGCCGCTGCTGCAGGAGCTGCTGGCCGATCTGGACGGGCTGAACGCGCTTGCCGCGTCCATGTCCTGACGTCTCTACTTTCACAGGAGGAACCTGTTATGCAGTTTACAACTTTACCGGGAACCGGCATTTCCGTCTCCCGTCTGTGCCTCGGCACCATGACCTTCGGCAGCCCCGTCGCCGAGCCGGACGCGATCCGGCTGGTGCATGACGCGGCGGAGCTTGGCGTCAATTTCATCGACACGGCCAATATGTACGAGGGCTACAACCGCTTCGCAGGCTCTGCAGGCGGCGTGGCCGAGGAAATTGTCGGCAAGGCCGTCGCCGGACGGCGGGCGGACTTCGTCGTCGCGACGAAGCTCGGCATGAAGGTCGGCGATACCCCCGTCGACGAAAACACCTCGCCCGAGGCCATCCGCGTCCAGCTGCGCCGCAGCCTGCGCCGGATAAACACCGATTATATTGATTTGTACTATCTGCACCGCTACGATCCCAACACTGCACCCGGCGAGATTGCCCGCGCCATCGGTGAGGAGCTGAAGGCCGGCACCATCCGGACCTGGGGCGTGAGCAACTATTCTGCGGAGCAGCTTTCCGCGCTGCTTGCCGCAGCGCGCGAGGAAAATATTCCGCTGCCCAGTATGTGCCAGCCGCCGCTGAGCCTGCTCAACACCGGCGCGCTGGACGCGCTTCTGCCGCTGTGCGCGCAGGAGGGCATCGGCGTGATCCCCTATCAGGTGCTGCAGGGCGGCATTCTGACCGGAAAATATCACGCCGGACAGCAGCCGCCCGCAGGCAGCCGCGCAGCAGAAAAGCCCGACTGGATGAAGCCCATGACGGACGAGGTCTACGCGACGCTTGCGCGCGTGGAGGCCGAAGCGAAGGCCGCCGGGCAGAGCATGACGCAGTACGCCCTTGCCTGGGCGCTGCGGCAGCCCGCCGTCCGGTGCGTGCTGCTGGGCGTGAAGCGCCGGGCGCAGCTGGAAGAGGCTGCGGCGATCTTTTGACAGACAGGAGAAACAGATATGCAGCTGCACGGCTCTGAACTGAAAAAAGGCGTCGTCATTGAACGCGGCGCTTCCCCCTGGCAGATCTTCCAGCAAAACGAGCAGGGCTTCGCCGTTATCCGCCTTTCCGGCACGGCGCACCGCGTCCGGCAGAGCTTTGAGCTGCCGCTGGAATTCTCCGCCGTACCGGAGGGCTCGATCACCGTCAAGGCCCGCATCGCGCTGGAAAGCAGCGGCGAGAGCGTTTGCCCGTGGACCGTCTGCCGGACAGACGCGGACGGCCGCTGGTCGGTCACGTTCGACCGCGTCCCGGCGGGCGGACTGTACCGTGTGGAGACCTATATGGAATATCAGGGCTGGGACGGTCTGTCCTCAACGCGGGGCGATATGATCCACAACATCGGCGTCGGCGACGTGTTCGTCGTCGCCGGGCAGAGCAACGCCGCCGGACGCGCAAAGAACCCGGTAGAGGACGCGCCGGAGCTTGGCGTGCATCTGCTGCGCGATTCCGGCGTCTGGGATCTGGCGACGCATCCGCTGGGCGAGACGACCGGCTCTGTCCATCAGGGACACTTTGAGAACCACAACCCCGGCCATACGCCGTGGCTGCACTTTGCGAAGCTCCTCAAGCGGGAGCTTGGCTACCCCATCGGCATCGTCATGAGCGCCTACGGCGGCGCGCCGCTGCGCTGGTGGAACCCGGAGGAAAACGGTTCGCTGTATTTCAATATGCTTGAGCAGCTTGCAGATCACGAGCTGCACCCGAAGGCCGTGCTCTGGTACCAAGGCGAGGCCGAGGGCTACGAAAACGCAGCGGAGACCTATCTTGCCCGCTTTACGCAGTTTGTCGGCGCGCTGCGCCGCGATCTGAACCAGCCGGAGCTGCCCGTCATCACCGTGCAGCTCGACCGGCAGTGGGGCATGGTGCGGCAGGCGCAGGTCGCCGCTGCGCGCAGCATCCCCGGCGTGTACGTTCTGCCGTCGTCCGATGTCGCGCTTTATGATTTTATCCACAACAGCGCACAGGGCAACCTTGTCATCGGTGAGCGCTGCGCACGCTGCGCGCTGGCCGAGCTTTACGGAAAGCCGCTGATGTGGCAGGCCCCGGAGGTCTGCCGTGCGGAGCGCAAAGCGCCGGATGCCATTGTGCTGCACTTCAGCCGGATCTGCAACTGGCTCAATCCGTTTGACGTGGCCGCGGCGCTTCTGCCCTTTGAGGCAGAGGATGCGCAGGGACTTCTGCGCTGTGAGCGCTATGAAACCGGCAATGATACGCTGACGCTTTATTTTGCCCGGCCTCTGGAGCATTCCGCCGTGCTGCACGGCGTCTGGCGCGCCAACCCCGGCCCGTGCACGCCATGCGACTGTATGCGTATGCCGATGCTTTCGTTCTACAATCTGCCCATTGAGGAGTAACATGAATCAGTCCTATTGCTACAGCTTCCGCTTCTGCTGCGACCCCGGCTTCAATGACCGGCGCGAGATCGCGTCGCTGCGGCGCTTCGTCCGCGAGGCGCAGATCGATGACGTGGCCGTGTTCTGTAACGTAGAAGAGCTGAATACCGGCCACATGACCGAGGAGGAGCAGGAAACCATCTGGCTGCGCCTGCTCTGCGACGTGCAGGCCGCGCTTGCGCCGGAGGGCGTGCAGCTGTCGGTCAACCACTGGCACAGTCTGATGCACGCCGACCTCGGCAAGACGCTGCCGCAGAGCCAGCCGTTCCGCCGCATGGTCGACATGGACGGCCGGGAGGCCGATCTGTGCGTCTGCCCGATGTGCGAACGCTGGCAGACCTATTTTGCCGGGCTTTACGCGCGCTACGCGGCGCTTTCGCCGCACATTCTGTGGGTGGAGGACGATTTCCGCCTGCATAACCACGATCCGCTGCGCTGGGGCGGCTGCTTCTGCCCGGCGCATATGCGCGAATACGCCCGCCGGGCCGGAAAGCCGGAGCTGACGCGCGAGGAATTCGTGCGCGGCATCCTGCAGCCAGGCGCGGTGCACCCCTACCGGAAGATCTGGCTGGACGTGAACCGCGAGACCATGACGGCCCTTGCCGCACGCATCGGACAGGCTGTCCGGCAGGCAAGCCCGACGGCAAAGGTCGGCCTGATGAGCTCCGTCCCCTACATCCACGCGGCGGAGGGCCGCGACTGGTACGGCATTCTGCGCGGCCTTGCCGCCGGGCAGCCGCCCGTCAGCCGCATCCACCTGCCCGCGTATCAGGAAACCGCCCCCGGACAGTATCTGCTGCGGTTCAACATGGTCTCCATGCACAACCGCGCGCTGCTGCCGCCGGAGACGGAGGTTTATCCCGAGCTTGAAAACTATCCCTATTCCTTGTTCGCCAAATCCCGCGCGTTCACGCGCTTCCAGCTGCTGAGCAGTCTGCCGCTGAACCTGAAGGGCATGACGATCGACCTGTTCGATCTCAACGGCAGCGGCATCGTCTTTTCCGACGGCTATCAGCAGATGCTGCGCGCGGTCAAGCCGTTTTTAAGTGCCGTCAACGCCATGGGTGTCTTCGCACTGCCGAAGCGCGGCGTGTGCGTGATGACGAGCGAGGACTCGGCCTATACCCTTCAAACCGCGCACGGCGCGAACATGGAGGAGCTGTACCCGCACGAGGTCTATTTTGCGGGTCTTTTAAACGCGATGGGCATCGCGTATCAGTACTGCACCGACCCCAGCGTCTCCGGTCAGGTCGTGGCCGTTAGCGGTCAGTATTTCCGGAACCTGACCCCGGAGCAGATCGCGCACCTGTTTGCGCATAACACGCTGCTGCTTTCCGGCGACGCTGTGGATACGCTCTGCCAGATGGGCCTCGGCGAATTGGCCGGAGTGCGCAGCTGCCGCTGGATGCGGCAGAACAGCGGCGCATACACCTATGAGCAGGTCGTAAACGGCAAGGCGTATCTGGGCCTTCCGCAGGCACGGGCCTCCGCCGTGATTTCCAGCACCGACGTGTTACAGATCGACTATCTGGAGCAGCCGGAGCTTTACACCGAATTTTTCGATTCCTTCCGCCGTCCTGCCGCGCCGGGTCATGCTGTTTCGCGCGGACGCGTCCTGATCCATCCGTTCGGACGCTTTTCCAGCCCCGGCGACATGCCGCCCATGCAGCTGAACGCACTGCGGCGCGAGCTGCTGCAGGATATGCTTGCATCGCGCCTTGACGCGCCGATGGTCGCCGGGCAGGCGTATCTGCAGCCGTACTGTACCTGTGACGGCAGGGATCTGTATCTGTATCTGGTCAACGGCAGCATGGACGAGGCTTCGTCCGTGACGCTGTCGATGGGCGCGCTCCGCTTTTCCGGGGCATGGGTGCTCACGGGCCAAAACGAACGCCGCACGATTCCTTACACAGAGGAGCCGGACGGACGCTTCACCTTTGATCTGCGGCTCGCGCAGATGGACGCGGCGCTGCTGTGCCTGACATTGCAAGAGGAGGAACCCACATGAATGCAGCTATTATCGAACGGAACTGGGTCGTGGAATGGTTCGACGAACGGCAGTGCTATCATATGCCGAGCCTGACCATGGCGCCGGACGGCACGCTGCTTGCCGTCTGGAACGGCGGCTTTCTGCAGTGGAACGGAGACCCCATGGGCCGTGACGCCAAGGACTGGGTCTCCCGACTCGAGCCGGGCGCAAAAAGCTGGAGCAACCCCGACGCCGTCGGCTGCGACATCCGCTATTGCTGCCACGACCCCATTTTTTTGAAAAACCGCAAGGGCGAGATCATCCTGCTGTTCGCAAAATTTCTGGACACCGAGGTCAACTTTACGACCTGGTGCAACGGCCGCGACGAGCTCTGGATGCGCAAGACGCAGGACAACGGCCGCACGTGGCTCCCGGTTGTCCCGGCGGGGATCCAGTCCGGCCACGCGTCCAACGACAGCGTTCTGTTGCCGGACGGCACGATCGTCTTCGCCTCCACCAGCACCGAGCTGCCGGAGTATTATTTCGGCGCCGTGCAGATCTACCGCTCCCATGACGACGGCGAAAGCTGGGAAAAGGGCGCGCTGCTCACCGCGGACGACGGCAACCGCATCCGCGAGCCCGCGATCTGCCTGCGCCCGGACGGACGGCTGCTGCTGTTCACCCGTACCTGCCCCGGCACCGCCGGATGGGGCACGGCGGGCAACCGTTCGCTGCCGTCCTACCGCGCGGAAAGCCTCGACGGCGGCCTGACCTGGAGCCAGCCGAAGCCCTGCGGCATTCTGAACAACGAATCCAAGCTGGACGTCATCAGCTGGGACAAAGAAACCATCCTGATGGCCTATAACGACACGCCGGAGACCGACTGGCACGAGCGCAGCCCGCTGACGCTGGCATATTCCAAAGACGAGGGCCTGACCTGGCAGAACCTCATCACGCTTGCGCCCGCCCCTGGAAACAAGTGCCAGCCTGCCATGTGCCGCGACGCACAGGGCCGTCTCAACGTGATCTATATGCACCGGCACACCGCCATCGAGCATCTTGTTCTGGAAATTACGGACTGAAGCCTGAAAAAACTCCCCTCTGCAATGCAGAGGGGAGGCACAGGCTCAGTCTGATGTGCGCGCAGGGCCGGTCGATTTCCGGATCATGAGCTGCGGCGCGTACTCGATCTTATCCGCCATGACCGCGCTCTTGTCCGCGCCGTGTCCCTGATCGTTCTGCTTGACGATCTGATCGACCGCCGAACGGCAGCGCGCCCAGAGCCGGTGATCGATGCTGGTCAGCGGCGGCGTAATAATGGATGAGGTAAAGATATTGTCAAAGCCGCAGACGGAATAGTCCTCCGGCACGCGCAGTCCCTTTTCGCGCAGCACGGAGATCACGCCGATGGCGATCATATCGTTCGCCCCGACAAGGGCCGTCGCGCGGTGCTCCCGTGCCAGCAGCTCCCGTGCCAGCCGTGCGCCCGTCGCGTACTCAAACGGCACGCTGCCGCCCACGCCGTCCTCCTCCCGGCTGTCCGGCGCGACAAGCGCCTCGACCGAGGTTTCGACGCCGTCCTGTCTTCCTCGCTCATGAAAGCGCTGCCGGAGGCCCTCCAGCCGCTGCTTGCGTGCCAGCGTCGTCTGGTCCATCGGCGTGGAGATGAACGCCGCGTGCCGGTGTCCGAGGCTGTACAGATGGTCGGCCAGCATTGCGCCTGCGCGCTGGTTGCTCAGCTCGATGGAGCAGATCGGCAGCTCCTCGCGCTTCTCGCCGATCAGCACGAGCGGAATACGCGCCGACAGCCGCACCGCCTCGTCCGGGAAGCTGGGCAGGAACGTATAAACAATGCCGCTGATGCGGTTATCGGAAAACTGCTCCAGATAGTATTTTTCCAGCTCCCGCTTGCGGAACGTGTTGCAGACCAGCACGCGGAACTCCTGACTGCCCGCATAATCCTCCAGCGTCTGGATCAGCTCGGAATAATACTGGTTCGCCAGCGTGGGCGTCAGGACCAGAATGAGCCGCCGGTCATTGCCGTTTTTCTTTCTGGTGCGGTGCGCAGGCGGCTGATAGCCGAGCTGCCGGGCCGCCTCAAAGACGCGCGCTCTGGTCTGCTCGGAAAACGTTGCCCGGCTGCTTCCGCTCAGAACGAGCGAAACGCTGGTCTGCGATACGCCCGCAAGCTCCGCGACGTCTGTAGACGTCGGTTTTCTCTGTTTTTTCTCCGCCATTTTCGTTTCTCCCGCAGCTTTTGTTATTACTAATATTTTATCATTTCCCTGCAGACTTGTCAATTTCTTCTTTCCGTTTTTCATCGTTTTTCGAAGAAACGACCCGTTAACACGTTTATTGTGCGCGTAACCCGCGCTTGTTTTAATACTACTAATATTGGAGTAACCGACATGATGAGAATCAAAGACCTGTTTCCTGATGCTTCCGGCAGCGGACGCGTGCTCGTTCTGGGTGAACTGCTGCTGGACTTTGTTCCCTGTGACTCCGATATGCGGCTGTCCCAGCCTGGCACGGTCCTGAAAACCGTCAGCGGCTCGTCCGGTATTTACGCCTGCGCCGCCGCGGGCTTCGGGCTGGACTGCAGCTTTATCGGGAAGGTCGGCTCCGACCCGTTCAGCCAGCTTGCCCTGTCGTCCATCGCCTCGCGGGGCGTCCGGACAGACGCCGTCGTCCGTTCCGATTCCGGTCAGCTGGGGCTTGCGTTTCTCGAATACCTCCCCTCCGGCCGGAATTATACCTATTACCGCGACGGCTCCGTCGGCAGCCAGCTGCGCCCCGAGGAGCTGACGGAGGCAGTCTTTGCCGACGCGTCGATCCTGCACCTGCCGGGAATGCTGCTTGAGCTGAACGACAGTATGCGTCAGAGCTGCTTCCGCGCAGTCGAGCTGGCAAAGCAGAACCATGTTCTGTTTTCCTTTGATCCCAATCTGCGCAAGGAGCTGCGCAATGATGCGCAGATGCGCCAGCGGATGATGCAGATGCTTTCCATGGCTGACGTGATCGAGCCGACGCTCGAAGAAGCGCGGATCATCACCGGCTGCACCGCGATCAGCGACGTGCTGCGCGCACTGCACGCAGCAGGCCCCCGCCTTGTCGTTCTGACGCGGGACAAGGACGGCGCGCTGTTCAGCTTCGACGGGCAGGTTCTGAGCGCAGAGGGCATCGACGTGCCCGTTGTCGACCCCACCGGCGCGGGTGATACATTCGCGGCTGCACTTGCCTGCTGCATCGAGGAAAATGTGCGGATGGAGGACGCCATCTCCTTCTGCAACTGCGCCGGGACGCTGGTATGCACCAAGCGCGGTGCCATCGGCATGGCGATCCCCACCCGTGAGCAGGTTCTGGACATGATGCGCTTGCATCCTGCACGCCTGCATGTGGAATCTCTGCAAGCATTGTATGAAAAGGAGCACAAACATGAAATTGCATGAATGGAAAACCCGGATCCAAAGCGGTGAGCATCTGCTCGGCACAATGGTCACGACCTTCGCAAGCGCCGATCTGCCGAAAATTCTGAAGGCCTGCGGCTTTGATTTCTTCATCATCGACTGCGAACACGGCTCGTTCACCACGCGAGAGGTTGCAGACATGATCTGCGTTGCACGGGCGATCGAGCTGCCTGGCATGGTGCGCATCCCGGAGCTGCGGCGCGAGCACGTGCTCCATTGCATGGAGCTTGGCGCGGCGGGACTGCTGCTGCCGAACGCAGAAACGGCGGAGCAGGCGCGTCAGCTCGTCGATTATGCCAAGTACGCGCCCATGGGGCACCGTGGTGTTTCCCTCTCCCGGCCGCATACGGATTTTCTGAAGCAGGACAGCGCCGCCTATATGCAAAGCGCTAACCGCGATACCGTTCTGCTCTGCCAGATCGAATCCCAGCTCGGCGTATCCAACATTGACGCCATCATGGCTGTCGACGGAATTGACGGCGCGATGATCGGCCCAAACGATATGTCACAGGATTTCGGCATTCTGGGCCAGTACGCCCATCCCGCCATGCAGGCTGCCTTCCGGCAGGTCATCGACGCCGCTGCGCGGCACGGCAAGGTTTCCGGCGCACATTTCGGTGCAGCAGCACCGCTGCAGCCGTGGCTGAGCCAAGGCATGACGCTCAATATGTGCAGCAGTGATCTTGGCCTTCTCATGTCCGGCGCGAAGGAGCTTTCCTGCCTGCGCTGATCCTGCTCAGTATCCCAAGTATTGAAAACCGGCAGGCCCATACTTCGGGCCTGCCGGTTCGTGCATCTGCGACAGTTGTGATCAAGCAAAAAGACTGGTATAGCCTCAGCTATACCAGTCTTTTCATGTCGGCATTCCCTATTTTCCCGGCCAGTCGCCCGGCAAGTATTTTCGGCGATCACGAGCTTAACTTCTGTGTTCGGTATGGGAACAGGTGGACCCTCGCGCCAATCAACACCGACTAAAAAAGAAACCTGATCGAGATCAGGTTTCTTTTGTGTTGGCACTACCTATTTTCCCGGTCAGTCACCCGACAAGTATCTTCGGCGCATGTGAGCTTAACTTCTGTGTTCGGTATGGGAACAGGTGGACCCTCACACCAATCAGCACCAACTATATATATGTTAACGACCTCTCGGTCGGTAACAACTGATTCAGCATGCCGCGCTTTTAAAAAGGTGGTGACCCGTACCGGATTC
>OMGY01003004.1_pt1 | contig 11883 bp, 5 predicted proteins | sample 1674461 | NCBI WGS metagenome assembly OMGY01 (sample SAMN05578579, study PRJEB25193) | human gut metagenome | biome: Human Microbiome; feature: human-associated habitat; material: feces | host: Homo sapiens | place: USA:Birmingham
CGCTCCTCGGCAGCTACCTCGCGAGCCACGCTCTCAACAGCCTCGTCCACGCGAGCCTGAACGCCCTCGCGCACGCGGGTCTTGCCGCCGCGCTTGGGACGGCTCGGACGCTCGCCGTCGCCGCGACGCTCGTCTCGACCGCGGTTGGAACGACCGGCCACATCGCCGTAATCATCGCCGTTGCGCTTGCCGTCGCGACGTGCCTGTTCAAGCTTCTTCTTGCTCTTGGACTTGCCGCGCTTAGTCTTCTTCTTCACCTTAAAGGCCGCAGGGTCGCGCTCGGGATCAACCGCAGGCGGGTTGGGACCCACATGCAGGTCGCCGGCTTCGTAAATATCGGCCGTCTTGTCCATGAGCTTCTCGATCTCGTAGAACTCATCGACGTCCTGCTCGGTCACAAACGTAATGGCCCAGCCCAGCTCGCCGGCGCGGCCCGTACGGCCAATGCGGTGGATATAGTCGGTCGGCTCGGCCGGCACGTCAAAGTTCACGACGTAGCGCACGTCGCTAATGTCGATGCCGCGGGCGAGAACATCGGTTGCCACCAGCACGTCGACGGTGCCGTCGCGGAAGGCAGAAAGCGCGCGCTCGCGCTGGGCCTGGCTGCGGTTGCCATGAATCGCGGCGGCCTTGATGCCCTTACGCTCCAGACGACGGCAGCAGCTGTCGGCGCGATGCTTGGTGCGCATAAAGACGATGGTGCGCTCCGGGCCCTCCTTCTTGAGGAACTCGGGCAGCAGGTTGTTTTTGGCCTCGATGGACACCGGGAACACAAACTGGTCGACGGTGTCGGCGGTCGACGTGGCGGGCGCGATCTCCACGCGAGCCGGATCGCTCACCAGGTCGGTGATCTCGCCCACGGCCTCCTCGTCGAGCGTCGCCGAGAACAGCAGCGTCTGGCGCTCGGCCGGCGTCTCGCGCACAATGCGGCGGACGGCGGGCAAAAAGCCCATGTCGAGCATGCGGTCGGCCTCGTCGAGTACCAGCACCTTGACCTCGTTCAGGTGGCAGGCGCCCTGCTCGATCAGGTCGACCAGACGGCCCGGCGTGGCGACCAGGATATCGCAGCCGTACTTGAGTGCCGCGGTCTGCGGCTTGTAGCTCACGCCACCCACGACGGTCACGGCGACATGGCCGGTGACGTCGGCGATCTTGCTCGCGACCTCGTCGATCTGCTGGGCGAGCTCGCGCGTGGGGGTGATGACGAGCATCACGGGGCCGCGGCCGTTGCCCTCGGGCTTCTTGGCACCGCGACGGCGGTTGCGGCCGCCGCGCTCGCGCACGGGTTTGGGCGGAGCAATGTGCTCCAGATTGTTCATGGTCGGCAGCAAGAAGGCGGCCGTCTTGCCGGTGCCGGTTTGAGCGGCGGCAAGCAGGTCGCGACCCTCGAGCACCACGGGGATCGAGCCGGCCTGCACGGGCGTCGGCGCCGTGTAGCCCAGGTTCTCGATAGCACGGAGTATCTCGTCCGAAAGCCCCAGCTCGTTAAAGGCGGGCAGGCTCTCGGTAGCGGACTCGACGGCCTGGGCAGCATTGGCCTCATCGGCGGCATCGAAGGCGGCCTGGGTCATGGCCTCGCGGGCCTCGTCCAGAATCTCGGCGTCGGTGACGTCGGATACAGAATTACGCATATGTTGTTGTTCCTTATCTGCACGCGTCATGAGCGCGGCATGCGGCCGCGCGGGCGTGCTTGGTAGTGCGCTAATACATACAAAAACAGGTGCGCACAGAGAGGACGTTGCTCAGCACGCTGGCGATCGCTTTGGCAGCCCTATCACGCGCCGTCCAGACGCAGCAGCTCTAAGCGATGGAGCAGATTCGCCGCCGGTTAGTATACCCGTACTCCGTATGCCCCCACGTAAACCACAGATGACGAGGCGGACGAGGTGGGCCTGGCCGATTGTGTCAATCTGTAACAGATGCAGGGCAAAACCGGGTCCAAATGTTATAGAACAAGACAGAGGGGGATTTCCGTTCAGTCCAACCAAAATCTCTCGGTCTTCCTGCAATTTCGAACATGTGGCCTATAATGTTGCTTTGGTTACGCTATATATTGCGCAGCCATTTAATACGTCGCCCACCGGGGGCCATTAATTCCTATCGCCATATTGGCTAGGAAGCAATCAAAGGAGGTATCCGTGGCAGCAGAGACGCCTTGCTCGGTCCTCTATAACGATATTCGCTCGTTCGGCGGTCTTAAACATCTCGAGATCGCCCGAATGCTCATCAATGGAAACTCTTATCTCGGCAGTACCCTGCTCGAGAAATGCTCTTCCAACCGCTCGTATCTCACCCGTTACATCGTCCATCGCAAGCCTGACCAGTGCGCGCCCTCCATCTACAGCGACTTTACCGTCACCACGCTCAACCTTTCCTCGGCAATCTGCAGCAAGCTCGGCGGCGGCGAGTCCGCCTATCGGGCAATCGCCGAGCACTATCGCGGTCCGGCCGCCAACGAAATGATGTCGGCTCTCGCCAGCCACAAGCTGGACAGCCGCCTATATGCAAATGCCCTCAATCGCATCGACAACTTTGACGGCAATGCCGTGCGCGAGAAAAGCACGCTTTACCTTATGCTCTTTGTGGCAACGGGGGCGCTCGCCGATCCCGTTCAGGGCGTGACCACCGTCGAGCGCTTTTGCGCCAGCAAGACGGGCGGGCACTTTGGCACCACCGAAACTACCGTCGGACGCGGCTTTATGAGCAGCCTGGAGCAGCCGCACACCGTCGCTCCCAACCTCGGTCTGCTCAGAACCCATGCCGACAACTGCGCCGACATGCAAATCCATCCCCTCACACGCGATCCGCGCGGCACCGTGATTGGTTCTTTGCCCAAAACCTCGCCCAGCATCACCGATGTAGGCGCCGACGCCTCGCGCGAGCATCTTCGCATTTGGCTCGAGGGTGAGCACTGGTACGCCCAGGGCCTTGGATCGACCAACGGCACAGTGCTCGAATCGGGCGCGCGCGACGGCGATATTGTGATTGAGCCGCCGCGCGACCAACGCGAACCCGGCAAAGTCTATCCCCCCGTGGAAATCGCCAACAGCGACAGGCTCCATCTGGGTCTCTACACGACATTCCTTGTCATTGTGGACTAGCACGGACAGCGATCGGAAGACGGTCGCCGTCCGTCTTTCGTCTTCTACCTTCTGTGTCGTAAACGACAATGCTCAGCGGTATACGTGGGCAGTGCGGCTATCATGGTACTTTACCGATATCCGCACTGCTCGCGTAAACGTGCGGCAACCCATACCAGACAAAGGAACGCCATGGATACTACCGATAGCGCCTATGGCGACAAACTCGTCCGTCTCGATACGTTCGATACCGCCGTGGCGGTCGACCCCAGCGCCGAGGACGACGCCAAGCGTCGGTTTATGACGCTTATTCTCCAGACGGCCCACCGCAACAACGGCAACATCGGGCACGTGCTGCGCGCGACCAACACGAGCGGCGAGGTCTTTGCCGTCAAGCTACTCAAGGACAATGCCATCCTTTCCGGCCAAGCCCCCGACCGCTCCGCCGAGCAAGCGGCTGCGCACCTGGCCAATACCGCCGCGCTGTTCGAGGAGTACCGTCATCTGTGCACTGTCTCGCACCTGCGCGGATTTCCGCGCGTCTATGGCTATGGATCGTGCGAGGACGACCCGCTCATCCTCATGGAGTGGGTCGAGGGCACCTCGCTCAAGCAGGCGCTGCCCTTGCTTCCGCACGATGCCTCGGGCGGGCTAACCACCCAGATGGTGGCCGCCGTTGGAAACGCCGTGCTTCGCGCACTCCTGATGACCCAGGGACTCGTAAATCCGGTCGTCCATCGCGACCTGTCGCCCGCCAATATCATGTTCCGTACCACCAGTCGAACGCTCGAGCAGCAGATTGCCGATTGCTCCTTTGACCCCTGCCTCATCGACATGGGCTCCGCGACCATGGCCCTCGGCGATGACACGATCACCCGGCGCGCCGACATCTGGCGCTTTGCCACGCCCGCATACGCCGCGCCCGAGATGCTCACGCAGGATATCGAAGGCATCGCGGCCCTTCGCCGCTCGCCCGCAATCGATGTCTACGCGCTTTCGAGCATTCTGTACCAGCTCTACAGCGGTCGCAAACCGTTCGATGTGGAGTCGACGGGTGCCGCGGCAACCGGTTCGTTCTACCTCATAAAGACCAAGACCAAGCCGGCGCCGCTCGAGCCGCGATGCAGTGACGACGAGGCGCTCGTCCAAATCATCATGAAAGGCATCTCAGTCGAGCAGCGTGATCGTCCCACCGAACAGCAGATGCTCGAGGTGCTCTCGGCATACCTCACCGATGCCGAATCCGAGGGCCGCGAGGGCGCGGGCAGTGACACCGCAATTGACATCGACTCCGGTACGCACCTTAAGGTCGACGTCGCCGGCGAGCGCGCGAGAGAGATCCTGGAGCAGGCCCGGCACGATGCCATGACCCGCCGCCGCTTTATTATCGGTGGCGTTGTCGCAGCCGTTGCGGGGCTCAGCGTTATCGGGGCGGCAACCCATGGCTTTGGCATCCCCGACTACCTGGACGGCATCCGCAGTTCACTTGACGACTACACTTGGGATCAGCTGCAGGAGATTTCGCTCAAGATTAAGGCCACCGAGACCCGTAGCGAGGCACGCGAGATTGCCAGGCGCTATCATCTGCTCGATGCCGATGGGCATATCCCCTATCCGTGTACCAAGCGTGTCACGCTCACCAACGGGCTGCAGGTTGGCGCGCAGCTTGTGGGCATCCGCCACGATGAGCTTCTGGACGGGACGGGCAAGGCCGGACTAACGTTTATGTTCGACGCGGGTATTGCCGAGCGCAACGCTGCGGCTGAACCGCCGAGCGCCGGCTGGGCAGATTGCGAGCTGCGGGAATGGCTCAACGGCGACGGCCTTAAGCTGCTGCCCAACGAGTTGCGCGCACTCATTAAAGGGGTCAAGAAGGTCTCGAACAATGTGGGCGCCGCCAACAGCGCATCGTGCCTGAGCGAGTTGCCCGCAACCCTTTGGCTGCCCGCCATGGTCGAGCTGTGCGGTACGCAACCGCCCGATTCGTTTGTCAAGGACTTTCACTACCTGGCCGACATCTATAACGGCGAGGGCAAGGAGTACCAACTCTTCCGCGAGCTCAAGGTAAGTCCGTATACCACGAACGAGACGTTGGTTCGCCAGTGGAAGGGCAAGGACACCTGTTGGTGGGAGCGCACGGTGAGCCCCGACACATCGGAGAGCGAAGGCACGCTCTATATGAACCGCGTGGGGCACGACGGCGACGTCTTTACGTACGCAACGCCTGCGGAAAAGCCAAGCAAGCTAACCTGTGTGATCCCCGGGTTCTGTATCTAGGCGGCGGGCGTCTTGCCGTGACGGGACCCCTCCCCGGCAATTGTCTCGATCTGTAACAGTAAGGGGTCAAAAACCTCTCTAGATGTTACAAATCAAGACATTTGAGTTGACCGCGGACGGTTTGTCTCGATCTGTAACATCTAGCAGGAAAAACGGTCCTTAGGCGTTACAGGTTGAGACGTTAAGTTGTGGCTCGATGTAATGTCTCGATCTGTAACAGTTACTCGACAAAAACGGGTCTAGTTGTTACAGATTGAGACATTAGACCGGCTACGGTCCGCCGACCTGGCTATCACCTCGACCAATACCAGAATGTCATACATTTCAATCTCCACTGGACACCACCAGGGGGTATGGGTGTATAGTATCGGATGGTTAACATTTCCGACACTACGCCACAGAAAGGAGAAGCCATGGCTCAAGATAAGTTCGATGTGGGCGGCATGACGTGCGCCGCCTGCCAGGCGCACGTGGACCGTGCCGTGAGCAAGCTCGACGGCGTCCAAAGCGTCGCGGTCAACCTGCTCGCCGGCTCCATGCTGGTCGACTACGACCCCGCGCAGGTCTCCCCCGACGACATCTGTACCGCCGTCGATCGCGCGGGTTATTCGGCCTCGCCCGTTAGCACGGGCACCGATGCCGCCAACTCAAACGGCAACGCGCAAGCCAGGTCCGGCGCCGCCCATATGGAGTCGCCGACCAAAAAGTTGGAGGCCGCCGCCTCTGCCATGCGCACCCGCCTCATCATCTCGATCATCTTCCTCATCCCACTGTTCTACATAGGCATGGGGCACATGCTTGGCTGGCCGCTGCCCGGCATTTTCACCGACCATACCCACAGCATGACGCTCGCGCTCACCGAGCTCGTCCTGCTCATTCCCATCGTCTACGTCAACGACGCATACTTTATCAACGGGTTTAAATCGCTTACGCACGGCGCGCCTACCATGGACGCCCTTATTGCCGTGGGCGCCACCGCGTCCATCGCCTGGTCGCTCTACGCCATGTTCATCATGGCCGACCAGCTAGCCGCGGGTCAGGTCCACGAGGCCATGATGACGAGCATGGACAACCTGTATTTTGAGAGCGCCGGCACGATCTTGTCGCTCGTCACCGTAGGCAAATATCTCGAGACACGCAGCAAATCCAAGACTGGCGGCGCCATCGAGGCGCTCATTGACCTGGCGCCCAAGACCGCGACCGTCGTGGCCGTCGACGGTACCGAGACCACCGTCGATGTCGATGCCATTCTGCCCGGCCAGGTGCTGCGTGTGCGCCCCGGCGAGTCCATCCCTGTCGACGGCGTGGTACTCGAGGGCGCTTCGGCCGTGGACGAAAGCGCACTGACCGGCGAGTCCATCCCCGTGGAGAAGACCGCCGGCGCCACCGTCAACGCCGCCACCGTCAACCGCACCGGTTCGTTTACCTTCCGCGCCACACGCGTGGGCGCCGACACGTCGCTCGCCAAGATTATCCAGCTCGTCGAGGACGCCAACGCCACCAAGGCACCCATTGCTCGACTGGCCGACAAGGTCGCCGGCGTGTTCGTGCCCGTGGTATTCGTGATCTCGGCCGTGACCTTTGTGGTGTGGATGGCACTGACCGGTAGCGTGAACGAAGCGCTCACCTCCGCCGTCGCTGTGCTGGCGATCAGCTGCCCGTGCGCGCTGGGCCTGGCCACGCCCGTCGCCATTATGGTCGGCACCGGCAAGGGCGCCGAGATGGGCATTCTGTTTAAGAGCGCCGAGGCGCTGGAGAACCTGCGCAGCGTGGGCACCGTGGTGCTCGATAAGACGGGCACGGTCACCCGCGGCAAGCCTGCCGTGACCGATATCGTGGTAGCCACGCGCGCTGACGGCTCGCCCGCCATGAGCGAAAAGGCGCTGCTCAAGTTGGCCGCCGCGTTGGAGCGCTCGAGCGAGCACCCGCTGGCCGAGGCGATTATGGCCGAGTGTGAGACACGCGGGATCGTCGCGCGCATGGTCGAGGACTTTACTGCCGTGCCCGGGCGAGGCGTTACGGCACGCGAGGGGCAAAACGCCATTGCCGCCGGCAATATGCGCCTGATGGACGAGTTGGGCGTTACCGTGCCCGCGGGTCTTGCCGAGCAATTTGCCGTCGAAGGCAAGACGCCGCTGTTCTTTGCCAAGAACGGCGAGCTTGCTGGCACCATTGCCGTGGCTGACGAGGTCAAGGAGACGAGCGCCGGGGCCATCGCCGCATTGCGCTCGCTTGGCGTCGACGTGCGCATGCTCACCGGCGACAACCGCGTGACGGCCGAGGCCATCGCCCGCCGCGTGGGGCTGAGCAGCGAACAGGTCATCGCCGACGTCCTCCCCGCCGACAAGGAACGCCACGTGCGCGAACTGCAGGATGCGGGCGGCAAGGTCGCCATGGTGGGCGACGGCATCAATGACTCCCCCGCCCTGGCGCGCGCCGACGTGGGCCTTGCCATCGGCACCGGCGCCGACATCGCCAAAGAAGGGGCAGATGTGGTGCTCATGCGCAGCGACCTCATGGACGTCGCCCGCGCCATCGAGCTTTCGCGCGCCACGATCCGCAACATCAAGCAGGACCTGTTCTGGGCACTGTTCTACAACGGCATCGGCATTCCGCTGGCGGCGGGCGTGTTCTTCCCGCTCACCGGATGGCAACTCTCGCCGATGTTTGGCGCCGCGGCCATGAGCCTGTGCGTCGCCTGTGCCAGCCCCCTCACCGGCGACACCAGCAACATGGGCCTGTGGATCACCCTGGTGGTCGTGGCCGTCATCGCCGTTGTAGTGCTGCTCATCGTGGGCAAAAAGAAAAAGAAATAAGCCGATATGACGAAAGCCCTGTGCCGCACGGCACAGGGCTTTTTACGTTATTTCCCACTTCCCTATTCAAACAACCCCGCCTGTCCCGGCACCTCCGTATGCCCGATGGACTGTATCTGGCGGACATTCTCGGCGGTCAGCGCGTCGCTGATGGCCATCTTACGGATGATGTTCTGCACCGTCACGTCCAGCCCCGTGCCCTCCCGGTAGTCGGCAGGGAAGATGAAATCCACCCGTCCCTTGGCCAGCAGGTCCTCCACGCCGGCCCGGTTGCTGCTCTGGTACACGGCGATGGCCTGCCCGCCGTAGGACCGCATCATCTTCATACACGGCACGTCGGAGAGCCCGTCGCCCACATAGATCATGTTGGTAAAGGGCACCCGCTTGCTGTCGTCGGGCATGGAGTCGTTCAGCGTCTTGTCATCGGCCACGTCCAGCACACCCTTGTTGATGCGGTAGACGAACTGGGTCTTGTTGGTGAAGTTGACGTCCAGCTTGGGCCAGCAGGCGGCACCCGCCTCGTCATAGTAGAACTCGCAGGCGTAGATCTGCTTGAACTCGTGGGCAATACCGCTGCCCTCAATGATCTCCTTCAGCCCGGAGGACAGCACATAGTGCTCGATGGTCACGCCCTGCTGCTCACCGAAGGCATTGATCCGCTGAAACCACTCCCGCACGCCGGGAAACAGCTCCATGCTGCGGCCGCACGCCACCAGAAAGTCCCGCTTCAGGTCCTTTCCCTGGGCGCGGCACTCGACGATCATGGTGTACATATACGCCAGCAGCCCGTCCATCCGGTTCTCCCGGCCGAAGGTGTTGGCCTTGTGCCAGAACTCCGCCGGGGTGTATCCCAGGGCCGGGATGAAGGCATAGTCCTCCATATCCGTGGTACACAGCGTCTTGTCAAAGTCGTACAGCAGCGCGATGATGGGCTTTGTCATACCGTCTTCCTCCGTGGAAAAAAGGCGGCGCAAGGCCGCCTTTTGTTGTTGTGCTTACTTGTCTCCGCTGTAATTCCGACCGAACTTCAGCTCGTCCAGACTCAGCCGGAAATCGCTGGGGATGGCGCTGCCGTCCACCGGCGGCAGCTTGATGGTGGGCTCGTCGGTGACGGCGCTCCCGGCGCCCTTCTCCTCCGGCGCGTCGATGTACTTGCTGAGGATATCCTGCTCGATGGCGGACACCACATCGGCCTGGGGCTCAGCGGCAGGGGACTCCGGCTGCTCCGGCACGAAGTCCAGCTCCGGCAGGGACTGCAAAAAGGCGCTCTGGGCCTGGCACAGCTCCTCGCTGCGGCGAATGAACGCCGCGGTCTTCTCCTGTGCGGCCTGCAGCTCCTTCTCCGCCGCCCTGCGCTCGTCGTCCAGCCGGTGGATCTCCGCCTGTACCGCTTCCGGTGCAGCCAGCACTTTGTAGGGGATGACCCGAAAGCGCAGCCGTTCCAATTCTTCCAGCTGCTGGGCGTCGGTTGCAAAGGGCGCGCCATCGCTGAACTGGATGTTGAAAATCACACAGTCCAGGCGGCGCTGGGCAGCGATTTTGGGGTCTAACTGCCGCAGGGAGCCGGCGGCGGCGTTCCTGGGATTGGCCAGGGGCGGTTCATCCCGCAGGGCCCGCTCCTCGTTGTGCCGCTCGAAAACTTTTCGAGCCATATAGCACTCCCCCCGGACAATCAGCCGGTGGGGGGCACCCTGCAGCTTCATGGGAATCGAACGGACCGTGCGCAGGTTTTCGGTCACATCTTCCCCCACCTGGCCGTCACCCCGGGTGGCGCCGCGGACAAACACGCCGTCCACATATTCTAACGCCACCGACAGGCCGTCCACCTTGGGCTCCACCACATAGTCCACCTGGCTGTCTGCTTCCCGCATCCGCCGGTCAAAGGCCGCCAGTTCCTCCGGCGCAAACACGTCCTGGAGCGACTGCAGGGGCACCTCGTGCCGGACCGGCACAAAGGCGTCCACTGCCTCGCCTCCCACCCGCTGGGTAGGGGAGTCAGGCGCAATCCACTCCGGGTGCTCTGCCTCCAGCTGTTCCAGCTCCCGCAGCTTCTGGTCGTACTCATAGTCCGGAACCGTGGGCGCATCCAGAACATAGTAGCGGTGCCCCCACTCGTTGAGCTGCTCCCGCAGAGCCTCTATTTTGGCTTTCACGTCCATACTTTTCCCCTTTACTCTGTGCCATAGTCGTGGTAAGCGGCGGAGGCATCGCTGGCTGAGTCAAACTGGCTGAAATAGCTGTAGTTCGTGGGGACATCTCCCATCAGCACCGATTCCGCCACCGTAATCTGATTGGTACAGCTCTCCTGACAGCTGCCCCCCGGCAGCAGCAGCACCACGTCTACTGTAATCAACATCTCAATCCGATGTCTTGTCTGGTTGATGCCGGCCGCCTCAAAGCTGCTGTCAAACCGGCTGTTGATCCGGTTGACATTGAGAATTTCCACCGGAATCATCGGCCCTACACCAGAAAACAGCGCCACGCCGGACACTGTCCCCAGCGGAACTGAAATCTGCGTCTGCCCCAGATTCTCCAGCCTGTTTCCAATGCCGCTGGTAATCGTCGCCTTCAGTGCGTTCAATTCCGCCATATTGGTCGTCAGTCCGATCAGCGTGCCTTCCTCATCATATTGAAAGGTAATCAGATCGCTGTAGGCCACCTCTCCATCCAGCGCATCCTCCGCACATACCCGGTTGACTTCATCGCTGATAATCGCTTCCAGCTCCGCACCCGCAATTTCCACAATCGCAGGTCGGAGCTTCAGGTCCAACAGAATTACGCTTGTCGCCAGCAGAATCACACAAAGGAGCACTATCGTCAGCGCCTTCTGCTTTCTGCTGGCCAGCGGTCGCTTCCGCCGCATCCGGTGAACGCGCATCCCGTCACCTCCCCCGCTTATTCTATGCGGGAGCGCCGCGTGAGTTTCCCCTGAATTCAGTCCGGCTTCCGCAGCATTTCCTCTACAGCCAGCAGCACGCCGGTCTCATAGGTCAGTCCGCCCTGCATGTATACGGTGTAGGGCGGCCGCATGGGGGCATCTGCCGACAGCTCAATGGACGCCCCCTGGATAAACGCACCCGCCGCCATAATCACCGGGCAGTCGTAGCCGGGCATCTCCCAGGGCACCGGCGTGACAAAGCTGTCCACCGGAGAACCGGACTGAATCCCCTTGCAGTATTTTTCCACCAGCTCCGGTTTTTCCAGACTGACCATCTGAATGATGTCGTGACGGCACTGATCGGATCTGGGTTCGGTCTCATAGCCCAGCAGTTCCATAATACGGGCCTGAAATACCGCCGTTTTCACTGCTTGAGCCACCGTATGGGGCGCCAGAAACAGCCCCTGATACAGCAGCCGGTTGTTGCCCAGAGTCGAGCCGCACTCCCGGCCAATGCCGGGCACCGTCAGGCGCATGGCCGCCGCCTCCACCAGATCGTGCCGTCCGGCCAGGTAACCGCCGGTAGGGGCCAGCCCCCCGCCGGGATTCTTGATCAGACTGCCCACCACCAAATCCGCCCCCACCTGGGTGGGTTCGGTCCGTTCCACAAATTCGCCGTAGCAGTTGTCTACAATCACAGCGGCCTGCGGGTTGTTCTCCTTCACGATTGCGATCAGCTCTCCGATTTCCGCCACCGACAGGGACGCCCGGGTCGAATACCCTTTGCTGCGCTGGATCAGCACCGCCTTCACCTTTGGGTCCCGCACCACCT
>OMGY01003007.1_pt1 | contig 11877 bp, 8 predicted proteins | sample 1674461 | NCBI WGS metagenome assembly OMGY01 (sample SAMN05578579, study PRJEB25193) | human gut metagenome | biome: Human Microbiome; feature: human-associated habitat; material: feces | host: Homo sapiens | place: USA:Birmingham
TACCGACATCCGAGTGCTCTCCCTGCGACATCTCCGGAATCAGTTCCTCTACGACCACATAGAGCATTGCTCCCGCCGCAAAACTGAGCAGATACGGCAGTGCCGGGACAATCAGTCCCGCCGCCAGAATCGTGAGGATCGCCCCGATCGGCTCCACAATCCCCGAGAGCACGCCTCCTAAGAATGCCTTCGGCTTTCCGGTTCCCTCCGCCATCGCGGCCGCCGCGGAAATCTGGGTGTTGCCCACCAGATACCCCGCATACACGACGCCGACCGCCATGCCTTCCGGGATATTATGTAGTGTGACGGCAAGCACAAGCATCGTCGTGCGCTTCAGCTGGCTCCTCGGTCCCTCCGCCCTCTGGCTGTTACGGTGCAGATGCGGGATAATATGGTCGAGCAGAAGAAGAAACAGGATCCCAAGCCAGAACCCTGCGACTGCCGGCACAAACGCCAGCTTTCCCATATCGCCAACCTGCTCCATCGCCGGAATCAAAAGACTCCAGATCGACGCCGCCACCATCACACCTGCGGCAAATCCCGTCAGCATACGCTGTAGTCGGTCTCCCATCTCCTTTTTCATAAAAAACACACACGCCGCACCGAACGATGTTCCAAGAAACGGTATCAATATTCCGTAAAATACACTCCAGTTCATTTGCAAGCCTCCTTTTCAGTTAGCTTTTACTAACCTTATTTTATCAATCACTTCCTATTTGTCAAGCCTCCCGCCAGTTCCGGCGCAAAATGTGCGGCAAAAAAAATTTCCATGATACAAAAACGGACACTGAATCTTCTTCAGTGTCCTCCCATCACTTCTAACCTGCACATTCCTGGTACAGCGTCTTTTGTCCGGTCCCGCCGAAGATATCCATAATATCCGCCATTCCCACTCCGTAGGAAAGCAGCAGTACCAGATTTTCTTTCGCGTACTCAAACCGCTGGAATAGCTGCTGCTTCTGTTCCAGGTTCTCATATACCTTCCAGTACCCGGTACAGAGGCAATTTTTCCCACGGTGTCTGATGAATCCTTCCACATCCTCCGGTGGATACCCCAAAAGTAACCCCAGCTCATGGGGAAAATCATTTTTGGTTTCTGCATAAGCCTCATACTTTTCGCACAAGACCGGCAGAATATCTTCCAGCAGACAGGAAGGATACCCTTCCTCTGTCAGCAGCTTCTGTACCTGCATCATTCGCAGATATTTCTCCAGCCGTTCCTTTTGATACAGCAGTATGACTGTTTTTTCTTCCGTTTCCAATAACGGATACATGGAAATAAAACTTCCTGAGATGATCTTCTCTACCAGACAAAAGCCGTCCGATGAAATCGTCAGCAGATTGGATATTTTAAGTCCTGTAATAAGCGGTGCGCACTGCAATGCCAGCTGCAATTCCACATCGTCTGTTTTCATTCCGCACAGGATCTCCCATGTTTCCTGACTCAAAAATTGCTCACCTCCTGTATATTGTTTTGGTTAGTTGCTCCTAACTCATATAAATAATAAATAAAAAAGCAGCTCCTGTCAAGGAAACTGCCTGATAGAAATTCTCAAAAATTCTCTACGGTAACATCCACCCGGAAGCTTCCTTCACCGGGCTGTACATCGATCTGTCCGTGATTGCGTTCCACCAGATCATGCAGAATCTCCAGTCCATAGCCTTTTCTCCCCGGCCTTCCGGGAAGCTTTTTTGCTCTGCTGTTCTCCACGCAGATATGCAGATAGTCCCCTTTTACTGCCGCCTTTACGGACAAAAACGCTTCTTCTCTCTCCGTCATTTCCGCTGCTGCCACAGCATTTCTGGTTAGGTTTGACAGTATACTGCAGATTGCCACCGGATCCAGCTTCAGCTTTTGGGGAATCTCCAGATCGTATTGAAAGGCAATCCTTTTCTCCCGGCAGGCCTTCTCGGTCTCCCCCATGATGGCATTGAATACAGGGTCACCGCAATAGAGGTATTCCGTCGTAGCCGCCACCGTATCGGTCAATGTCTCCAGTATTTTTTCCGCCTTCTCATATTCCCCCTGATGCAACAGCTCCTGCAGCACCATCTGCTGGTTGCGCATGTCATGCCGGATCTTGGCGAATTCTTCCCGCCTGTTTTCAATCTCATGATAATGATTCTCGGCAATTTCCCAGGTACTCTGTACCTCGCTGAGACGAAGTTTCAGCTCCTGCAGCTGTTGCTGGCGAAGCAGGGTATACAACAACACACCGTCTGCAACGGAGCCCAGTATGGCCGCTGCCAGTATCCACCCGGTATACAGCGTCATATTCCGGAATACCTGCTCATTGATCGCAGTGATCATAAGCAGCTGGCTGACAGGAAATACACTGAACACAATAATAATACTGACGTCAAAGGATTCTTTTTCGACAATTTTCTTCCATACGACCAGAAAAATCAGAAAAAATATGGCTGTCACTGTCAATACTACCGATAACAACAATACCATTGTCGGTGTATAGTAAGACAATTGTGGCTTTTGCTCCATATATTTGTTCAAAATACCGATACTGAGCATTTCCGCCAGCAAAGCTGTCAGATATTCGCATAGCATAAACAGCACTTTCTGGCCTATCGTTCCTTTCAGAAATACAGCTGCATATGCTACGGTGACGATACCGACCGCTATCATGGCGCCATAACGAACAAGCACATTATCGTTAAACAAAAATTTCAGCACAGCTGCCGGCAGCTGTGCTGCCATCAGGCCCAGAATGATGCCTGCCTGTCTGACACTATCCCTGCGCGGTTCAAACGCATAAGCAACCACCATGCAGTCCAGCCACAGATACGCGATCCACAACAGGATACACATTATATAGCATATCATAGCATTGCCCTCATATAACGAAAATATTTATCTCTGGAAGCACTGTATTTGGTCTTGCTGACAGGAAGCACGGTTCCGTCCTGCAGTGTAACCTCCTTCATCTCAATCCTGCGGATATACTGCATATTCACCAAAAAGCTTTTATGTACCCGCAGAAAATCCTTGTGCAACTTTTTCTCATAGACATCCAGCTTTTCATATAAAGCGACTTCTCCGGAAATTGTATGTATTAACAGCTGATGCGCATTGCTCTCTATATACCGGATCTGACTGTTAGCAATTTTCTCCGTGATTCCTCCATGCTGCAGGATCAGTGCCTCGCTGCTGAATATTTTTTCTCTGACTTTGTCCAAAAGCTTTTCCAGATGTTCCTTCCGGACCGGTTTTACCAGGAAACCGCACAGATTGACCTTCTCCCAAAAGATTTTCTCAGAAAATTTGTCATTATATGCCGTCACAAAAATAAATCTGGTCTGTGGACTGCGTGCGTTATATTGCGCCGCATACGCTATCCCATCCTGCTCATTGCCCTCCCATTCGATATCCATCAGCACGAGATCATAACCCATGCCGTTTTCCAATGCCTCAGAGAGCTGAGACAGATTCTGGTAGTATTCTGTTCTGCTGATTCCCGGATATCCTGCAAGCAACCGCTTCATACTATCCAGGCAGCCTTTGTCATCATCACATACCGCTATTTTCATCCGGTTCTCCTAACGATCATATGCGGGCTTACTGTCTTCTGCGGTTCAATCCGCTCTTCCTATAATATTCTGCCTTGTCCTGATACATACGCCGCTCCGGTTCTGTCAGAAGATGATCAAATCCGACTGCCCCCAGCGTATTCACTGCGGCTCCGACAGCCATGGTGACCTTCTTCCGGTCAAGCTCTGTCCGCAGTTCCTCTACTTCACGGTACAGCTCTCCCTCCTCCATGCCTCTGCACAGAGCTACGAATTCATCTCCGCCGATGCGGAACAGGTCGAATTCCTTCAAGGTTCCCCGCAGGCAGTCACAGGCTCTGAGGATCAATTGATCTCCTTTCGAATGTCCTTCTTCATCATTGACACGCTTCAGACCGGTAACATCGCAATACACCACGCCAATCTTCGTCTGAGGAAGAATCCCCGACACATATTTTACCATGGCATAACGGTTCCCAAATCCGGTCAACGGATCCGTATAGCTCATGATCTCCAGCCTTCTCACGAGATTACGGCGTCTTATGGAAGATACAATGTCCCATGATCTGCAGGATCTCCGATGCAAAATCGATATATTTTGCCGGAGGGTTATCCACTCCATAGAAACCGATCACTTTTTCATCATCATATAATGGTACGACTACTAATGAATGAATATTCTGTCTCGACAGTACTTCATACATTTCGGGATCTGTATCCCGGATCTCGCTCAGGTTCTCTGTCACAATATTCTGATTCCCTGCGAACTTCTGATACCACTGGTCACAAACCTCCGGAGGCAGATCCTGCAGATTATCCTTTTCCGGTATCACGCCTCTGGCTGCCCACTCATATGTATTATCATCATGGCCATGATCATTTTTTTCAAAAATATAGGTACGGTCTGCCTCCATTGTTTTCCCCAGAAGCTCCAGCAATACCTCCAAAGTCTGATTCGGAGTTTCCTGTCTGAGTGCAACACGGATCGCCTGATTCATTGCTGCTTCCATTTCATGGTAATCCATAGAGGTTTCCCTGTCCCCGGAATGCCCACAGTCAATAGCGATCTCCATGCGCAGCATTCTGCCATCGTCTTCCACCAGGGTATCCTTGATACGGAAATCCGTTTTTACTACCGGATTGTAATATTCCCATTCCTTAAAATAGCCGGGTCTGAGCTGCTCATTATTGCAGATACTGCAGGGAGCGGAATTCCCCTGTAACACCTCATAGCACTTTAACCCGACAATCTCTTCCTTACTCTGAAAGCCATAGCTCTTCAAAGCTTTTTGATTCATATATACTAATTGATTCGTCTCCGGATCCGATACATACACATACTCATCCAGATGTTCAAAAAATTCCCATATTTTTCCCATGTCTAACCTCTTTCATCCCCTCATACCTAATAATTTAGTATACACTTTCAAACGCTTTGCGGCAAGCATTTTCTCTCAAAAATGCCTGTAGCAGGCGCACATCGTCCGTGACAATTCCATCCGCTCCGCTATTCACGATCTGCCGCATGGCACCGGAGGTGTTGGCTGTCCAGCCATATACGGATTTTCCTTCGTAATGGATGGCTTCCACCATGTCTGCTGTAAGATTTTTCCCTTCGATGCTATAGCTGTCCGCATAATCCAGATCATAGTCATCCTCTCCCAGATCATGGGCAATATATACTGTGGAGATGTCCGGCTCCAGTTCCTTTACTCTCTGCAGGATTCCCCTATTCATGGATCCTATGATGCATTCGTCCACCATATCATACTCCTGAAGCAGCGCAAGGACATTCTCCTCCAGTTCCTGCTCCTGCCCGGAGTATTTTAATTCGATCATTAATGTGATCCGGTCCTCGGCACAGGCAAGCATCTCTTCCAGTGTCGGGATCTGTTCTCCTCTGTATGCTGCAGAAAATGTACTTCCCACTTCCAGTGTAGAAAGCACGTCTGCCTCTGTATCCCACACACAGACATCCTCGCCCGCAGTACGCTTGAAATTGCTGTCATGCATCACGATCAGTGTCCCGTCGGATAACTGCTGTACATCGATCTCGGCGATGGGGGCTCCGTCCCGGATGGCCTGCTCCAGTGCCGCGAGCGTATTCTCCGGGGCTACCTTAGCCCCTGCCCGGTGAGCCACCACGATCATGGGAGTGTCTTTACCGGCTGCCAACACCTGCGGCAGCACACCATAGGTCAGAAAATAAACGAACAGAAGCATTACAATTGCTGTTTTCCGGATTGTTTTCATCATTTTGCCCTCCCACGATAGTTTATGATCACTTTTATTGTAACAATTGACCATAAACTCCATGCGAGGATTTTGTTAATTTTTTGTAAACAACACTATCACCTCATGCGCAAACAGCGGAAATGCTGCCAATACACTTAATAGAAGCCACTCCTGTCCCGACAGATGCGAGGTACCGAAAGCCCTGATGAGAAATGGGATCTCCGTCACGGCAAACTGCAGGATGAAACCGATGATACATGCTGCCACCATCAGCAGATTATCCCGGGGGCTCATGGCAAATACGGACTTCTGTACATCACGCATGCCGATGGCATGATACAGCTGGCACATTCCCAGCACAGTAAATGCATAGGTCTGCGATTTCGCCAGTATCTGTTCCCGGGACATCAGTTCCCTGAGGCGTTCTACCCAGGTAAACGGATTGCCCACAAGCTCCCCTTCCGCCGCCAGGATCCCGCAGGGAAGCACCAGAAATGCCGCCAGTCCGATCACGGTGATCAATGCTCCATAGAACAACGTACATGCTATTCCTCCTCTGGCAAACAGGCTCTCCGATGCTTTTCTGGGCGGGCAGCGCATCAGGCTTTTGCTGTCATTTTTATCCACTCCCAACGCCAGTGCCGGAAGGGAATCCGTGATCAGATTGATCCAAAGGATATGGCTGGATTTTAATGGAGATGCCAGCCCCATTGCCACCGCCACAAACATGGTCATCAGTTCTCCCAGGTTGGACGATAGCAGAAAAATCACCGATTTCCGTATATTCTCATAGACACCTCTGCCTTCCTCGATGGCTTTTTCAATGGTGGCAAAATTATCATCTGCAAGGATCATATCCGCTGCCTGTTTGGCGACATCCACTCCGGTTCCCATAGCCACACCAATGTCCGCCGCTTTTAAGGAGGGGGCATCATTGACCCCGTCACCGGTCATCGCCACGATCTCCCCATTTAGCTGTAGCCCTTTCACGATCCGCACCTTCTGTGCAGGCGTGACTCTTGCATAGACTCTTAAGTCCTTAATTCTCTTTAAAAAAGAAGTGTCATCCAGCCGTTCCAGTTCTCTGCCCGTAATACACTGGCTGCGGTGTCCCGCGATCCCCAGCTGTCTGGCAATGGCATAGGCAGTATCCACATGATCTCCCGTGATCATCACCGTGGTCACCCCCGCATGACGGAAGATCTCCACGGCTTCCCCAGCCTCCGGTCTGGCGGGATCCCGCATTCCCACGATACCAAGGAACGTCATTCCCTCTTCCCCACCTCTGCAGTCTTCACTCTGTGCCGCTGCCAGTGTCCGAAGAGAGAGGGAATTCATCCGTTCCACAGCCTCACCTATCCGCTTCCGCTGCATGGAGGTCATGGGAACGCTCCTTCCTTCCTGTAAAATATGGGTACAGTGCTGCAGGATCACATCCGGAGCCCCTTTGGTATAGGCAATCCCTCTCCCGGATCTGCCACCGGGAAGCCTATGACAGGTCGTCATCATTTTCCGCTCGGAATCAAAGGGGATCTCATCAAAGCGGGGATACTGCCGCTCCAGCCGCTCTCTCTGCAGACCGTATTTCGCCCCAAAGTCTAAAAGTGCCAGCTCCGTGGGATCTCCGATGCGCTGCTCTCCCCGCAGCGAAGCATCATTGCACAAAAGCATCCCTCTCAACAGCTCCGGCAGAATGCGGTGTTCCCCTCTGCCACCTGTCCCCGTGACATCCTCCATCACGTCGTACCACCAGCATTTCTCCACAGTGAGTCGGTTCTGGGTAAGTGTTCCTGTCTTATCCGAACAGACCACACTGACCGCTCCCAGTGTCTCCACCGAAGGAAGTCTTCGAATGATGGTGTGCACTTTGACCATTCTGGTCACTGACAGGGCCAGGCAGATCGTGACTACTGCCGGCAGCCCTTCCGGTACTGCGGCAACCGCAAGTGAGATCGCTACCAGAAGCATCTCCGGAATATTTCTATGTTGAAATACCGCCAGCAAAAACAGTCCGGCGCACACCCCCAGAGAGAGAATACTCAATAGCTTCCCCAGATCTCCCAGCCGCTTCTGTAATGGTGTCATCTCATCTTCCGTATCCGTGATCATGGAAGCGATCCTGCCGATCTCCGTATCCATGCCGGTGGCCACCACCAGCCCTTCCCCATGACCGTTCGTCACCACTGTGGACATATAGACCATATTGACCCGTTCGGTTAACGGGATCTCTTGCCTGCAGTCTGCCAGGAACAGGGCATCTTTCTCCACCGGGACAGATTCTCCGGTGAGCGCGGATTCTTCCACCTGGAGGTTCGCACTTCTGGTCAGTCTGATATCCGCAGGAACCCGTGCCCCTGCCTCCAGCTCCACCAGATCTCCTGTCACCAGTTCCGCCGCGGGGATCTCTCTTCGGATGCCGTCGCGGATCACGATCGTCCGGGGAGTAGTAAGTTTTCTTAACGCTTCCAGTGCTTTTCGAGCTTTTCCCTCCTGGAGCATTCCCACTAGCGCATTTACCAGGACCACCGTACCGATGATCAAGGCATCGCTGACTTCTCCCAGGAGAATGGATACCACCGCTGCAATCAATAATATGTAGATCAGCGGATCCTTCAACTGCTCCAGAAAAAGCTGTATCTTTGTCTTTTTCCGCGCAGCTCTCATCTCGTTCCTGCCATTTTGCCGTAAACGACGAAAGGCCTCACCTTCGGTAAGACCTTTCACTGTGTCACTATTTAGTTTACTTATGGTTTCCTGTATATTCTGCTTCTCGAACACGGCTGCTCTCCAATGCTTGTTTCTATGCATTGTATGCGGAAATGTCCGGCTTGATGATAACCGTCACCGATTATTTCTCGTTTCTTAACTGGAAAGCATCTGTCAGTTCGTTCATGTTGGTCGCCTGAGCAGACAGTTCTTCACTGGTAGCGGAAGTCTCCTCTGCGGTAGCGGAGTTGTTCTGTACCACCGTAGATATCTGCTCGATGCCCTGTTCGATCTGGGACATGGCATCTGCCTGTGCATTGGATTCTTCCATGGCTTTCTTGGACTCGTTCGCCAGATCCTCAATACCTTCCACCACTTTCTGCAAAGCTTCCGCCGTTTTATCCGTGATCTGATTTCCTTTTTCAATCTCCTGCAACGAGGTTTCGATCAGTTCCCTGGTATGTACCGCGGACTGTGCACTGTCATCCGCAAGCTTCCGGATCTGTTCAGCCACCACGGCGAAACCTCTTCCGGCTTCCCCCGCTCTGGCAGCTTCAATTGCTGCATTCAGGGACAACAGGTTCGTCTGGGATGCGATATCCTCGATCTCACCGATAATATCACTGATCTGCTTGGAAGTCTCATTGATCCGCTGCATGGCATCGGTCAGTCCCTTCATCTCTTCTCCACTGGTTCTGGCCTGTTGCTGATATTCCATTGCCTTCTCATAAGATGCTCCGAGAGCCTTGGCATTTTTCTCCACGATCTCAGTGACGTTCGTAATGGTCGCCTGCAGTTCCTCCACAGAACCGGCCTGGTCTGTAGCACCCTCTGCCAGTCCCTGTGCGGCATCCGCCATCTGACCCGCGCCGGCAGACACCTGGCTTACCGCATTTTTGATCTCACCCAGTGTCTCACTGAGCTTATGATTCAGCTTGCGGATAGACTCCAGTAATCCGCTGAAATCTCCTATGTAGGCTTCCCTGCAATTACTTACGATCGCAAAATTGCCCTCAGACATTTCTCCCAACAGATAGTCCGTATCACCGATTACCTGCTGCAAATTATCGGAAAGACTGGCGGTAGCCTCCGCAAGTATCTGCAGCTCATCGCCGGTCTCTACCTTCGGTGTCGGAGTATGCAGATCACCCTGTGCTAACAGCTGTATTCTGTCTGTGCACTGTGCCACCGGCTCCCCGATACGCTGTCCGATCTGTTGTGCCTTGTAAATGCTGTATGCCACTGCGATCACACCGATCGCAGCACCTATGATAATGCCTATTACAACGGAACCCAGGAAATCCGTAACCGGTGCATCTACAGCCACCATCCAGCCGTCAGTACCATCAATCGGGGCATACGCCTGTAATGTATAAGCACCTTTTCTGAAATAGGTTCCGTATCCTGTCTCACCCTTAAGCATCTGTTGCTCTATTTTAGCAATTCCCTTCAGTGAGCTGTCTGTCTGTGACAATTCAATATTATTTTTCTGCTCCTGGGCAATGGCGGAATCACTATGTGCGATCGTAATACCCGTAGACCCCAACAGGTAGCATCCGGAATGCTCACTGATAGAAATGGCTGCGCAAATATCATTTAAGAACTCCGGATCCGGTACTACAAATACCACGCCGATGATCTCACCGTCTTTATCTCCGCCTTCATAGACGGGTGCAGATATGATCACGCTGAGTTTTCCGTCTGTCTTGGCAATTACGGGATCCGATACCACCACTTCTCCCTGCATGGACCGTTTAAAATACTCACGATCATTATAATCCGTTCCGTCAGCGGCACAGATACCATTACTTCCGATCAGCTTCCCCCTGACCATTCCATAAGCTTCCACGCGCTGATTAATATACTCCTGCTTCTGTGCCGGTGTAAATACAGCCGCGGAAAGCTGATAGCTGCATCCCAGCTCAGATACGATCGTCTCCGATACCGTTAATTCCTGACGGATCCGATCCGCTGACAGCTTTGCGATCTCCTGCATATCAGCCTTCAGTCTGCTCAGGGTACCTGACAGATTCATGATCATAGACACAATGACCAATGATACGATCGATAGCAATACCAGCCGCCGGATTGCCTTCTGCAGCCGCTCGCGGATCGTGGTCTTACCATTGGTCTGACGCTTTTGTCCCTTCTGTGTAGTTTTTGCACTCATAATGTACCTCTTTTCTCCGGCGAGATGTCTCTCCACCTTCTCAAGCCGGCATTTTTCTGCAATGCTGCTGACACTACTGCTGTATCATCATTATAACATTTTCCGAACCTTTTTGCTACCTTATGAGTGCAAAGAAAGAGTTAATATTTCAAAAAATATCAACTCTTTCCCTGTTTTGTCTGTTTATTTATATTTTTCTGTCCCATTAGGCAGAAACTTTTTGGGATCAATAACCAAATTCTTGTGCAAAATACAGTTTTCCACCTGTCTCATAGACAGCAATGCTGCAGGTCGTAAAATCGCCTGCCAGGATATTCGCTGCATGGGTGGGAGAAGCCATCCAGGCATCTACCACGCTCTGTGCGGAATCATATCCCTTCGCCAGGTTCTCACCCCACATCAGTTCACTGTTCACGGTATACCAGTCTCTGCCGTTCGGTCTGGTATGAGAGAATTTGGAAGCAGCTTCCTGTGCTCTTACCATAGCGCAGGACTCCAGTCCGTTGCTCCAGGTAAGCTCCGCAAGTCCATTCTCTGCTCTCTTCGCATTCACCAGTGCCAGTGCATCGGTTGCCATGGTGCGAAGTTCATTGGCCCGGGCAATCTCTGCTTCGCTCATGCCGGCTCTCTGTACAGATCCTGCCAGCGCCACCGCCTCTTCATCGAACCATACGGTTCCGTCGCTGTCCGCCGGATCACGGCTGACAGAGGACAGATTTGCATTCCTGCCGCAGCCTGCCAGGCTAAGCATCATGATTACTGTCAGAATCAGACTCATCCATCTTTTTTTCATTTGTTTACCCTCTTTCATGAATTTATGGTAACTATATGTCATTACTGTTCTTATTGCTTCTTCTTAAGGATAAGCCATGCTCCCAGACCTGTCAAGGATAAGGCGAAACCAAGATTCCATGCATCGGAAGCGTCGCCGGTCTGCGGCCGTCTCGATGCTCCGAGGACTGCTCTGTCTGCCAAAGGTGTCGGATCATCCTCGATCGTCACCATTCTGCGGCGTCTCGCACCAAGTACTTGCGGTGTCTCGGGTGTTACAGGATCCGCAGGGGTACCGGGATCGTCAGGGGTGCCGGGATCATCCGGGGTTGGCGTCGTATCCGGAGCGCCCGGAGTCGGAGTAGGTGTCGGGTTGTTGTCAGGAGTTGTCGACGGTGTTGCCGTAGGCGTTGCCGTTGGTGTTGCCGTAGGCGTTGCCGTTGGTGTTGCCGTAGGCGTTGCCGTTGGTGTTG
>OMGY01003012.1_pt1 | contig 11851 bp, 7 predicted proteins | sample 1674461 | NCBI WGS metagenome assembly OMGY01 (sample SAMN05578579, study PRJEB25193) | human gut metagenome | biome: Human Microbiome; feature: human-associated habitat; material: feces | host: Homo sapiens | place: USA:Birmingham
TTAATAAAATATCAGATAATGAAATTATACTCAATTTTAAAGGTGTAGAATATATGTGTGTTTCCTTTGCTCAGGAATATGGACATCAGAAAAAATTATCTAAGAAAAAAATTTTTATGGAGGTAATTCATGAATCTAGTAAATTTTAATCAATTTCAAGTAAGAAAAAAAACATATGGTGGAGCGAATGGAAATAAATTAAGTATTTGTATTGGTGATAGTCTATATATGTTAAAACTGCCTTCTCATGCAACCAAAAACAAAAATCTTTCTTACACTAATTCATGTATTTCTGAATATTTAGGTTCACATATTTTTAATATGATTGGAATAAAAGCTCAAGAAACAATTTTAGGAGAATATGAATATAATGGGGTAAAAAGAATTTCAGTTGCTTGTAAAGATTTTGAAGAAGATGGGTATGTATTAAAAGATTTTGCTTCAGTTAAAAACCAAATAATTGATTCAAAATCTAATGGATACGGAACTGATATTAATGAAATATTAGAAACAATAGAGCAACAATCATTAATTGATCCAGTCTTTTTATCTAATACATTTTGGGAAATGTTTGTTATAGATGCATTACTTGGTAATTGGGATAGACATAATGGAAACTGGGGATTTTTATATAATCAAGGAACAGATGACATAAAAATTGCTCCTATATTTGATTGTGGCTCATGCTTATTTCCACAAATTGATGATGATATTATTGATACAATAATGAAAGACAAATCACAATTAAATGCAAGAATTTTTAATTTTCCAACTTCTGCTTTATTATATAATGGGAAAAGAATTAATTATTATGATTTTATACAAAATCACGAATTTAAAGAATGCGATAATGCAATCATCAGAATAAAAAATAAAATTAATTTTGATGATATTAATCTTTTAATTGATGATATACCTTGCATTAGTGTTAAACATAAAAACTTTTTAAAATTAATTATTAAAAAGAGATTTGATGCTTATTTTAATTAAAAATTTTATTTATTAGGATTTACCATATTTCCTACATAAATAGGTACATCATTCACATCATAAATAATATAAATAAATGGTTTATTTAATTGTATATTATATCCATCTAATGTTGATTCAGCTTTATTTCCTGCTCCATAAGAAACTGATTTAATCATTGTGCCATCTTCAGAAAATGTTATTTCATTTTTTTGTTTAACTAATTGAAGATAAACACCCAAATTTTCATCATTAAAAATATTATTTAAACTATTTGCATTTTCATCAAAAGTATTTGGCATCATTTCTTTTAATATTTCAGTAAAATCAAGAGAATAATTATTTGAAAATTTAGGAAGCGATAAATTAATATATGCTTCTTTTTTTGTTGTTTGATCTAAATTAAATAAATTAATATCTTTAGTCAAAGAAAATATATTTTCATCATTTTTACTAATATAATATTTAATTTTGATATTATTTTTATAATAATCTGTTACTTCATAAAATTTATCTTGTTCATTAATTTCGCCTATATAAGAATGATTCATATAAGTAACTTTTTCATTACTATTATTAGAATAAAATGTATCTATATAATTATTTTCATCATTAAATATATGATACCAACGATTATTAAAATATAAAGTATTTATAAAATATATAACTGTATCATTATCATCTATTTCTAATTCTTCTTTTTTCATAAAATCTTTTTGATTTATTTTATTATCAATCCATTCAATTATTTTATCTTGATCATTTTTAAATGATAATTGATATGCTTCAATATAATAATCTTTTAATAAATTAATATATTCTTCATTATATTGAAAATCATTACTTAAAAATACTGAATTATACATTTGTATAGTTCCTTGTTCATTACAAAAATAATTATTTTTATATGTTTTAATTAAATCTTCTTTTCTTTTATTTTTATCTAATTTTAATAAATTATCAAATTCATTATTTATTTCTTCTTTAGTTGATGATAAAGATATATTATTCATTAAATAATATAGACTCATTGGTGAAAAAGAATAATTATCTTCTTTAAAAGATTTTCTATACATTTCATTAGAGAAATTATTAATTGCTTCTTTAAAATCATCACTTATTGATAAATTCTTAGTTTCTAAAGAAGGATAATTAATTTCATTTAATTTTTTAAATGAAGTGCTTTCCATAACTTGTTTTTCATTTATTGTAAAATTTCTTTTTATTAAACTACTTTTTGGCTTAAAATCAATCATTGATAAAAAAGGAATACTTAATATTACTAAAGGAGTAAGTATAGCTAAACATGTTAATGTAATTGCTAATTTATGAGATTTTTTATTAGGTTGAAGTTTTGAAGTATCAAAATTCAAATCAATATCTAATTTATTTTCTAAATCATTTTTTATTTCATTTTTAAGATTATTCATTGTCTTCTCCTTTATAATGCTTCTTTACTTTGTCTAATGTTCTTTTGTATTTAGAAGAAATAGAATCAATATTAACACCTTGTTCATTAGCAATATCTTTAAAAGTAAAATCATATAAAAATTTATAAATAATTAATTCTAATTCTTCTTCATTTAAATATTCTTTAAATTTATCTATATATGTATTAAATTCATTTTTTTGATCAAAACAAGCAATTTCATTATCTAGTTGTTCATATTTATTATTTTTCTTTAATAAATTAATAGATAAATTTTTACAAGTAGTAAGTAAATAATATTTTATTTTCTTATAATTTCTTATTTTATTTTTATTAATAAAGAATTGCATGAAAGTTTCATTAGTAATATCTTTAGCATCTTCTTGATTTTTTAAAATATCAAAACTAACAAAATAAACAAGTAATTTATATTCTTGATAAATATCATTAAACGCTCTTTCCATGACTTGTTTTGAAGAAGATTTTAAATCTTTTAAATCTTTGTTAGTGATATCCATTTTTCTCTCCTTACATTAATAAGACAATTTTAAATAATTTTTTCGTTGGTTTATTTTAATTTTAGCAAAATTTAAAAAAAAATTTAATTAGCTTTTTTGAAAGCGATTACAACTTACGCTGAATTTTTATAAGAATACGAACATGTTTAATTTTTTTTATATTTTTTAATTTAATATAAGTTTAGTTCTCAAGAGAACAATTTTATTTCATTATAATCAAGAAATTTTGTTAATTATTATTCATTTGAAAATAAGTTTTATAACATAATTAGTCTTGATAACAAGGAGGAAAAATGAAACTAAAACCATCTAAATTAGCTTTATGCGTTTTAGCTGCATTACTTTTAGTAGGTTGTAACACTACAACATCAAGTAATCAACCTACTACTTCTAGTCAAGAAACTACAAGTTCAGCTACAACAAGCAAGCCTCAATCTTCTATTACAAAAAATTTAACAGGTATTGAAATTAGTAAAATGCCTAAAAAAGTTAAATATGAAGAAGGCGACATTTTTGATAAATCAGGTTTAGAAGTTAAAGCAAAATATTCTGATAACAAAGATGAAATAATCAAAGATTACACTATCGATAAAGAAAAGACACCTTTAAAATTAGAAGATAAAGAAGTAATTGTTTCTTATAAAGGTTTCACTGCATCTATTAAAATTACAGTTATAGAAAAACATTATGATTTAACTATTGATTCATTAGGTGATCATATATTTGAAGCTGAAGATTTAGTCCCAGATGAAAAATGGATTATGAGAGATGATATGATTAGTCAAGGTCATACAAATTATGTAGTTGATTCAGCTGATTCAAGTAATGGAAAATCTATTGAAAGATATGACATTAATACTGTTATTACATTAGATTTCTATACAAATGAAGATATTACTTTAAAATTATCTGCAGTTGTTTCTAATTATGATGAAATTAATTTGAATGATTCAGTTGTTTTTAAAGTTGATGATACAACTTTAGTATCCGATAATCCTACTCTTGGCCATAGAAATTCTAGTGATTGGTGGAACTGGCAAACAGCTTTATTTAATTCTGTTGATTTAACAAAAGGTAGCCATTCACTTACAATTAAAATGTACACCGCTAGACCTAATTTAGATTGTTTTAATTTCCATGTTAAAAAATATGGTGAAACAGTTGAAGAACATAAATTAACTTCAATTTCTATTGATACAATGCCTACTAAAACAACTTACAATGTTGGAGAAGTTTTTGATCCAACTGGTATGAAAATTAAATTAAATTATTCTGATTCTACTTATGAAATTAGTGAAGATTTTACTTGTGATACCACAACACCTTTAACAGAAGAAACAAAGAATGTTGAAATAAAACATGGTGAATTTTCTACTACCGTTTCTATTACTGTTATTAATAAAGGTGAAACAATTTCTGAATCAAAAGTTATTAAATTAGAAGCTGAAGATTTTGATAAAACAAATCTTCAAAATAATGGTAACGGATTTGTTGAAAATACAGATTTTGCAAGTGGTGGAAAATGTTTAGGTAATGGTACACATGGTACAATTGAATGGACTTATACATTAACTAAAGATATGAAATTAGATATCTTAAGTGTAGTATGTAAATATGAAGAATTTTTTGTTAAAGATTATTTCAAAGTCTTTATTGATGATGTAGAAGTTTCTTTACAAGATCCTGAATTAAAATTAGGTAGAACTGATGGTAATGATTGGTTTAACTTTAAAGAAGCAAATTATGTTCAACAAACATTACAAGCTGGTACACATAAAATTAAAGTTCAAATCGGTACTGAAGATGCAGCAGGTTGTAATACAGATTATATCCAATTTACATTTACTGAAATCTAAGGAGGAAATTAAATGAATAAAAAATTAAAACTAGGATTATTAGCTACCCTTCTTTTAGTTGGTTGTAATGTTGTTACTACTCCTTCAAGTAGTAGCAACACTCCTTCAAATGGAGAATTTGATTATGAAGATCCTAAAACTAATATTGTTTCTGAATCAAGTCATTCTAGTAGTTCTTCTTCAACATCAACTCGTAAAGATAATTATGGTGATTTAGATATAGAAGTAATTGCAACAGTTAATGATAATGGAACATTTATAGCTGAAGCTGAAGATTGTGATACAAAAGGTTGTACATTACAAGCTGGTTGTGCTGGATTCTTTGAATCAACTTCATTTGCAAGTGGAAATATGTGTATCGCATGTATTTCTGCTCCTTCAATTTTAGCTTTTTCTTTTGATTTAGAAAGTAGTTGTGATATCGAGTTTGTTACAGTCAGTGCTAAGTACGAAAACCCATGGAATTTAGATCAAAACGTTTCTTATTATGTTGATAAAGATGGTAATAATTTTGTTCATACTTTATCTTCAAATGGTTATACAGATTTTGGCCATACAAATGAAAATCAATGGTACAATTTTAAAAATGTTTCTTTAGGAAAATTATCTTTAAATCGTGGTACACATACTATGTACATTCAAGTTAAGGGAGCTTTCCCAAATACTGATTGTTTTAAATTAATTGCAACTAATTTTGATAAATAGAAAGGATTAAATAAATGAAAAGAACAAGTGCAGTAGGTATTATTTCTACCGCAGTTATGTTAACAGCTTTACTTACAGTAGGTAATGTTGTTGCTAGTGCATATGGTGGAATTATAGATACATTCTTTAGCAAAAGTAATGTTATAATGGATGAGCAAACTCAAAACGCTTTAACAAAAGGTAAAGATTTAGCTAAAGAAATTCAAGAAAATGGTACAGTTTTATTAGAAAACAAAAATAATACTTTGCCTTTACAAAAAGCAGAAGGCCAAGAAAAATTAAGAGTTAATATTTTTGGTTGGGGAGGTAGTGATAATGGCTTCCTTTATCAAGGTGGTGGATCAAGTGAAGGTGGCTATTCTCTTGATAAAATCTCTTTATATAATGCTTTTAGAAATAATGGTTTTGAAATTAATGAAGAATTAGCTAATGCTTATAATGGTTTACCTTATCGTAGAGAAGGTGCACCAGATCAAAACCAACATTCAATTTATTATCGTGCTTATGATCCAGATGAAAGTTTTTATACAGATTCTTTAATGAATAACGCTATTGAATTTTCTGACGTTGCTATTGTAGTCTTATCTAGAAGAGCAACAGAAGGTGATGATTTACCAAAAGTAAGTTATGACGAGAATGGAAATGCTGATTATTCAAGAAGATATTTATCATTATCTGCTAGAGAAACAATTATGTTAAGAAAGGTAACTAATAAATTTAATAATGTAATTGTTTTAGTTAATTCATCCGCTCCAATGGAATTAGGATTTGTTGATTATTATAAAATTGGTGCATGTTTATATATTGGTTACCCTGGATATTATGGTACAGAATCAATCGCTAAAATTATTTCTGGAGAAACTCAACCAAGTGGTCATTTAACTGATACAGTAGCATATGACCTTAGAACTGCTCCAAGTTATGTTAATGCTGGTCCTGATGCAACTCATGTTTATAATGGTAAAGGTGGTAGATATACTGATTATGCTGAAGATATTTATGTAGGTTATAAATGGTATGAAACTGCTAATACAGAAGGATATTTTGATAGTTGTGAATTAAATATTTATGGTAAAAATAGACGTGGATATGAAGCAGTAGTTCAATATCCATTTGGATATGGTTTAGCATATACAAACTTTTCATGGGATATTGAAGAAATTAAAGTTCAACACACTCTTGATGATGGTTCTTTAACTGAAGCAACTAATTTACAAGAAAATCAAACATTATTAGCTAATGATGTTATTACTTATAAAGTTTGGGTTGAAAATACTGGTTCAGTTCCAGGTAAAGATGTAGTTGGTTTATATTATAGTGCACCTTATACTAAAGGAGGTATTGAAAAATCAAGTATTAATCTTGCAGACTTCCAAAAAACAGATTTATTAGAGCCTCAAAAAGGTCAATATTTAACTTTAACTTGTAAAGCTTCACAAATGACAAGTTATGATACTTATGATCGTAATAATAATGGTTTTATGGGTTATGAACTTGAAGCTGGTCAATACACTTTATCTTTAAGACCAGATGTTCATAATGTTAAATTAGATAAATTAAATCAACCAATGTCTTATGATTATAAAGTACTAGAAGGTGGATATAAATATGCAACTGATGAGGTAACTGGTAGTGAAGTAAAAAATAGGTTTACCACTTATACTAATACTACTTCAGGAGCAAGTTCAACTTGTGATGAGCCTCAAACAAATTATGCTTTATCTATTGATGGTAATGATGATTCAGATGATTATGATCAAAATATTACATATTTAACTAGAGCTGACTTTGCTTCTACTTTCCCTCAAGTAACAGAAACTAGAACAATGTCTAATAATATGTTTAAAAATGTTTTCTTAGTACATAATCCATTTGTTGATCCTAATGATGAAATGCCTACAACATCTTCAACATCTACTTCTTGGACTCTAGATGACGTTAAAGGTTTAGCTTATGAAGATCCAAAGTGGCAAGAATTAATTGAACAATTAAGTGTTCAACAATTAGCTGATTTATGTGCTAATGGTGGATTTGGTACAATGGCAATTAATTCAATCAAGAAACCAAAATGTACAGATAGTGATGGTGGTACAGGATTTACTAGTGGTGTCTCTACTGGTGAAGATGGACATGCTATTAAATATCCAGCTGCTAATGTTTTAGCAGGTACATGGGATTGGAAAGAAGCATATAAGTGGGGCCATGCTATTGGTGATGAAGGTCAAGCTTTAGGTATTCAAGGTTGGTACGCTCCTGGATGTAATGTACATCGTTCTCCATTAGGTGGAAGAAACTTTGAATACTTCTCTGAAGATGCATATATGTGTGGTGTATTTGTTGCTTATACTGTTAAAGGTTGTACTGAAAATGGTGTATATGCATATATGAAACATTTTGCTGGTAATGATACTGATGAAGGTAGAAATGGTCAATTTAAATGGATGACTGAACAATCATTAAGAGAAATTTGGGCAAAACCTGGTGAAATTGCTACAAAAGTCGGTGGTGCTAATGCAATGATGGCATCAGTTGATAGAGTTGGTGCTACTAGGGTTACTGGTTCTTATGCTTTACTTGAAACTGTTTTAAGAGGTGAATGGGGCTTTAGAGGTTCTGTTATTACAGATTATTATCAAGGTGGTAATGTTAACGATTTAGATGAAGGTATTAGAGCAGGTAACGATTTAGGTATGGGTTCTAAATTAAATTTCTTAGGTGCAGATTATAACTTTAATTATACTGAAACTGCTACTCCAAGAATTCAAAGACAATTAAAGAAAGCTATTAAACATGCTGCTTATGCATATTTACATACTCAATGTATTAATAAAGCATGGAATGAATATGTTAAAGAACATCCAGATCAAGGTGAAACAATTGATAGTGCTGTATTAATTGATTCATGGAACTGGTGGAAACCAACTGTACTAGCAATTGATATTATGATTGGGTGTGGAATTGTTTGTTGGGCTTACTTTGTTATTCGTAGAAAAGAATGGTTTGAGGAGGCTAAATAAATGAAAAAGAAATTAATTGAAAAATTATCAATTATTGGTGTAGTCGCTATTTGTGCAGGAGTCTCAATTGGACAAGTAGTTAGCTCAAAAATAAGTTATGACCAATATCGTAATGAGCTTGAAGAAGCTGAAAATAATCGTGTTGGTAACCCTGTTTTAGACTCAATTATTGTTAGTAAGAAAGAAGGAGTTAATTTTTATAAAAATGGTAAAGCATCTCCTAGTAAAGATGATTTTAGCGTTCAAGCTCATTTCACAGTAAAAAATGGAGAAGATTATTCTTCAAATTTAACTAGTAAACAATTTAATATGGAAGTTCCTAATGATTTTGCTACTAATGGTGGAGAAATTACCTTTAAATATTTGAAAAAAGAAACAAAATTAAATATTTCATTATTAGATGTTAAACCAGTAAAACTAACTGTTATTAATAATCCATATATTGTCGTATATAAAGAAGGACAATTATTTAATAAAGATGGATTAATTATTTGTGTTGAATTAGATGTTGATGATTCAAAAATTAATGTTGATACTACAACTCCATTAAAATTAATAGATAAGAAATGGAAATTAACTTATGAATTTGAAGGCACTACTTTATTAGGAGAAGTTGATATTTCTGTTTTAAAAGAAAGTGAATTTACAAATGGTAAACTTGTTTCTTTAGAACTTAAAGATGGTGAAGCAATCTTATTTGCTGATGAAAAAAGAGAAAATGCCGATTTAAGTAAATTAAAAATAATGGGTAAATATGATTCTGGTAATTATATTCCTGTTAATTTAAGTGAGATTACTATTATTGGAAAAGAAGATATTGTTTCATTTGGTAAAAAAACAAATTTAACAATATGTGCTAAAGATAATAATAACGCTAGAATTGAAATAAAAACAAAAGTTGTTAAAAGACAAGAAGCTGAAAAAGCAACAATTACAAATGGAAAAGTAAAAACTGGCTCAAGCTATAAATATGTTAATAATGAATATATTTTTGATAAAGAAGTATCTTATGTTGGAGATTTAAATAGTTCTTCTAAAATTGAATTTAATGTTAATTCTAAAAATAATATTCGTGGAAAAATTACTCTTAGAGTAGCTTCAACATATTTATTATTTGATAATAATAATTATCATAGTGAAGATATTTTGTTAAGTAATCTTTTAAATATTAAAGTAAATGGTTATGATAAAAATTTTGATCACAAAATTAAAATTGAAAAAGCAGGTAATACTACTAATAAAGATCAACCATCACAAGTATATTATGATATAACTTTATTTGATATTCTTTTATCTACTGGAGATAATAAAATTACTTTAGAAATCAAAGATAGTAATATAAAATCTTATGATAATTCTTCAGCATCAATTAATCTTGATTATGTTGATGTAGAAATGTTAGATGATAATAATTTCTCTTTCGGTGAATATAATGAAACATGTGATACTAGAAATATTGAAAAAACATACACAACTAATAAAGTATATGAAGGCGAAAATGTAAACGTTGATGAAGGTGTTGATGCTCAAGGAAGCTGTTCTGATGGAGAATATATTTATATTGCAGTAAGCCAATTTGGTGGTGGAAAAACTAGAATTATTAAATATGATATAGAAACTAATAATGTTGTTGAAAAAAGTGAACTAATTGAAGATGGTTATACATCTGGTTGGGTAACTGATAACTATGATATTAATAAATTATTTTATGAAAATGGCAAAATTGGATATTTTGATTTTAATGGTAAAGTATCATATTATGACGCTAAAACTCTTGCTTTATTAGAAAAAGATATTACATTTACTGGAGCAAGCGAAAAAACTATTGATGCAGAATACAATAATTATTTAGATCAATATGTAGTTGTTGGTAAAAATCATGTTGGCACTTTCTATAAAGGAAATAAAAAAGAAAAAGCTAATGAAACTACTATAAAATTTGATGTTAATAATTATATGTTTAGAACTATAACAAGTGATGAAAATTATATTTATGCTGTATATCGTGATAATAGTGAAAGTGTTACTTCTACTTTAATTCAAACTTATACATGGTTTGGACAAAAAGTTGGTGAAGATCAAATTATTGATTGTTCTAATGGTTTAACAGAATCAGATAATAGAACTGTTCAAAGTATGGTATTTGCTAAAGGTAATGTATATTTTACTGGCCGTGCTTATACTGGTCATAAAGGATTATTCATTTCTAAATTAAATATGAGCTTAGATAGTTTAAGAACATTTGATAATAGTTTACTTGGTGGATATGTACAAAATTCGATGAAAAATAATGTTGAACCTTCATTTAGTGATAATCTTATTGCTGAAAGAATTATTTCAATAGAAGAATGTGATGGAAAAACTCAAACATTATTTTCTGTTGAAGGTGGTTGTACAGATGAACAATATTTATATTATGCTTTATCATCTAATGGAAGAAAATATGTTCAAATTGTTAAATATGATTTATCAACTAATAAAATAATTCAAAAAACAAATGTTATTAAAATATCTGATTCAAATTACTGGAATGAAGATTATAACATGTTCTATCAAAATGGATATGTATATTTACTTGTAAAACAAACAAATGTAATTAAAGTCTTTAATTCAGCTACATTAGAAGTAGTAGAAGATGCAGAAGAATTTGTTTTCAAAAATAATGGAACAAAGATGAAAGAAATTTTCTCAGTCGGTTATAGTGTAGAAAAGAATCAATATGCTTTAGCAATTAATAATAAATTGTATATTACAGATAAAGATAAAAATGTTATTAATACAATTGCTTTAAAAGCGGAACATACTAAAGATTTCTTTAAAGATTTTGAAAAGAATCCTGATATAGATGCTAGATTCCAAACATTATATGCTGATAATGAATATATTTACGCAATATTTAATCACGATGGTTGGTTAGCTGGTGAAATTCAAATCTTTGATTGGAAAGGTAATAAAATTAAAACTGTTACTATTGATTTAACAATTAATGATAAATTACAATCAGCTAAAGGCTCATATAACGTTCAAAATATGGTACATATGAATGGTAAATTATATCTTGGTGTACTTGCTTATGGTGGCAATACTGGATTATATATTTATCAAATAGATTTTAATTAAAAATAATACCTATGGTTTTGCGCCATAGGTATTTTTATACACATATAATAAATAAAATAGAAACAATTATAACTGATAAAACTAGAGAAAAGAAAATAAAATGAGTAACACATCTTTCATAATTAAATTTTCTTTTCTTTTTTAGTGTTGATTTATCGATATCGAGAATTTTGAATATATTGTTGATTGTTTTACTAGATAATAAGCAATTTCCGTTTTCAAATTGAGATATAGCTT
>OMGY01003013.1_pt1 | contig 11849 bp, 10 predicted proteins | sample 1674461 | NCBI WGS metagenome assembly OMGY01 (sample SAMN05578579, study PRJEB25193) | human gut metagenome | biome: Human Microbiome; feature: human-associated habitat; material: feces | host: Homo sapiens | place: USA:Birmingham
CGCTTCCACCAGCAGGAACTGTATGACGAGTGGGAAAAGCTGGCAGAGGAACAGGACCGCATGGATGCAGAAAGTGATTCCTGAAAAACGCGTTGAGCGCTGCATCTGGCACACCGGCCCGGAGGCCCTTTTTGCGGCAGATCCGGCTGCAAAAAATGAGAAACATTAAAAACAGTAATGAAACTGTAACTTGCTTTCCTGATAAAAAGCGGTATACTATTTTTGATATTGGGCTTGTGCGGCTGGGCAGGTGCGCTGCATCATCCACCGCCAGCTATTTTGCATGTGTGCCGGTGCTTTGCCGGCTGGAGTAAAACACGCTGCGCTTTTTTGCTAACCATGCGCAGCAGTAAGAAACAGGCAGGGAATACACTTTGCAGACAACGATCATCATAGCAACACATAAACCGTACTGGATACCGGAAGACCCCATGTACCTGCCGGTACAGATGGGTCATGCCATCCACCCCGGCATTGGCTACATCGGGGACGATACCGGTGAAAATATTTCAGAGCGCAACGGCAATTTCTGCGAGCTGACGGGCCTGTACTGGGCGGCCAAAAACCTGGATTCCGATTATATCGGCATCGTGCATTACCGCCGTTACTTTGCCAGCCGCCTGCACCGTTTTGAGCGCAAAAAGCGTCGGGTCATCGGCCACGAGGAACTCAACGCTATTTTGGCCACCACCAATGTTGTGCTGCCTAAAGAGCGCCACTATTTTATTGAAACCAATTATACCCAGTATATCCACGCCCACCATGAACAGGACCTGCGGGTGACCCGCGCCATCATCGAGCGCAAATGCCCGGAGTATCTGCCGGCGTATGACACCTACATGTCCAAAACGCACGGCCATCACTTCAATATGTTCGTGATGAAAAAGGAACTGCTGCAGCACTACTGCACCTGGCTGTTCGATATTTTGTTTGAGCTGGAAAAAGAGCTGGATATCAGCAGCTATTCCACCAATGATAAGCGGGTGTTCGGCTTTGTGAGCGAACGCCTGCTGGATGCCTGGCTGATCACCAACAACATCGCCTATGAAGAGCTTGACGTTGTATATATGGAAAGCCAGCATTGGCTGCGCAAGGGGATGGCCTTTTTGAACCGCAAGTTCTTCCCCCACAAGGAGGCTCACAAATGAAACGCACGGCAGCGGTTATTGTAACGTATAACCGCAAGGCAATGCTGCAGCGCTGCCTGCGGGCTTTGTGTACCCAAACGGCCGGTGTGCCGGAACTGTGGGTGATCGATAATGCCAGCACGGACGGCACGGCCGAACTGGTGGCGCAGCTGAACCTGCCAACCATGCACTATTATAATACCGGCAAAAACCTGGGTGGTGCGGGCGGCTTTGCCTGCGGCATCCAGCAGGCAGCGTGTTCCGGGGCAGAGTATCTGTGGATTATGGATGATGACTGTCTGCCGGAACCGGATGCCCTGCAGCAGCTGCTGCTGGCGGATGCCGAACTGGACGGGCAGTACGGCTGGCTTTCCTCCCGCGCACTGGCGCCGGACGGCAAAGACCAGCCCATGAACCTGCAGCGCAGCACGCCGTACAAAGATTTGGCAAGATTTGCCGGGCCGCGGCAGCCCGCGGTTATGGCCAGCTTTGTTTCGCTGTTTTTGCGCAGCAGCACAGTGCAGCGCTTTGGCCTGCCCATTGCAGAATTTTTTATCTGGTCGGACGATTGGGAGTATACCCGCCGTATCTCCCGCAGCATGCCGTGCTATGTAATTCCCGCCAGCCGGGTGGTGCATGCAATGCAGAACGCCACGGTTGTCAACATTGCCACCGATACCCCGGACCGCTGGCCCCGCTACCGCTACTTTTACCGCAATGATGTGGTGCTTTACCGGCGGGAGGGGCTGCGTGGCTGGCTGTGGCTGATTGCCAAAGATGCCTGGCACAGCGTTCAGGTGCTGCGCCACGGCCCGCAAAAATGTAAGCGGCTGGGCATTATCTGGCGCGGTTTTTTTGCTGGAGTCAACTTTCACCCAACCGTACAAGGCTTACCCACACAGGAACGATGAACAATACACCACACACAAACTGCCTGACCCTGCGCCTGCTGCATGCGGCAAAGGGGTACAAAGCGGTTGCTTTTGATATTTTCGATACCTTGCTCAAGCGGGATTGCGCCCACCCGGCGGATCTGTTCGCCCTGATGGAAGTTACCCATCAGGCGGCTCTCGGCTTTGCCGGGGCGCGCGTTGCCGCAGAGGCAGAAACCCGCCAGACCCTTGGCCGCGAGGTGACGCTGGCCGAAATTTATGCACATCCTGCCTTGCGGGGTACTGACCCCGCTGCAGAGTGCGCAGCGGAACTGGCTATGATTGCCCCCAACCGACCGGTAGCCCAAGCCGCTGCGGCCTGCCATGCCCGCGGGCAAAAGGTATATGCGGTTTCGGATATGTATCTGCCTAAAGAGCAGATCGAAGCCATGCTGCAAAAATGCGGGCTGGATTTTCTGGATGGAGTGTTCGTTTCCTGCGAGTACAGGGTGCAAAAGCGCAGCGGTAAGCTGTTCAAGCTTTTTTTGCAGCAAACTGCCTTGCGCCCGGCGGAAGTTTTGTTTGTGGGGGATAGCCCCCGCGCGGATTTTGCCGGGGCAGCGCTGGCGGGTATCCGCTGCTTTTTGCTGCCGCAGCCAACCCCGCTGCCATACACCAAAACCCCGGCGGATGCCGTAGGTGGTGTCGCAATTGCCACCTTGCAAAACTGCTGCCAGAATCTAAATCCCAGTGCTGCGCTGGGGGCAGAGCTGCTTGGCCCGCTGGCGGTTGGCTTTGCCACCTGGCTGCATGGGCAGCGCGCGGCTATACCGGGGGCAAAGCTTGTATTCCTGGCGCGGGATATGTACCTGGTGCGCCAGGTGTACCAACTGCTGTACCCAGAAGAAGAAACCTTTTACCTGAAAGCATCCCGCCAAAGCCTTCTGCCCGCCCTGCTGCAATGCCCAATGAATGAGCAGGCGTTGGCACTTTTGGCGGATACCCTGCCGCGCCAGCAGCTGACCCAGCGGCAGATCGCCGCCTATCTTGGCTTTGATTCCCCGAAGGGACACACCACCAAAACCTATGACCTGCGCACCCGCCCCTTGCCGTGCCGCACCAAAGAGATGCTGCTGGCCCTTGCGGCCCACAGCAAGCTGCCGGAAGGGGAGCCGCTGCGCAGGCGGGCAGAGCAGGCAAGAGCATATCTGGAACAGGCGGGCTTGACGGATAGCCCGGTGCTGCTGGTGGATATCGGCAGCGGCGGAACCACCCAGCGTGTGCTGGAAGAGCTGCTGCACACCCAGCTGTACGGCTGTTACCTTGCCTGCGATGCGCGCCTGCACCAGAACCTGCCGCCGGAGCGCGCCAAAACATTTTTGTTTGACGGCTGCCCGGCCCCCCTGTGGTACTGGGTGGGCCAGCCCATGCTGGAAGTTCTGCTCTCCGAGCCATGCGGCTCCACGGTGGGATACCACGCACAGGCCGGGCAGATGGTGCCGGAAATCGGGAAGGCGGGTGCAGATAACAGGGCAATCGCCGCGCCGCTCTGGCAGGGCATGAGGGCTTTTGTTCAGCGCTGGCAGGCTGGCCCGCTGCGGGAAGTGCAAATTCCGCCGCAAACCTGCATCGCAGCGTTTTTGCAGATGGTGCAGGCCCCCCGCATGCAGGAGGTGCGCACCCTGGGTGAGATCACCGTGGAGGACGGCGGCAGCTGGAAGCTGGCTGCCCCAGCCAGCTGGGGCGCCTATCTGCACGCCCCGGCACAGCTGAAACAGGACCTTGCCCAGGCGCGCTGGAAACCTGCGTTTTTGCAGCGCCTGTTTGGCGTGCCGCTGCCATACGGCAAGGTGTACGCTGCACTGAAACATAAAAAGTAAGCATTAAAATGGATATAGAATATAAGGCAATACCGCATAATTCTAAGTGCCGATACGGCGAGCGAGGTGCGGCAGATGCCAAGCCAAAAGCGCAGATAATACTGGATGTCTTATCGAGCATTTTGGCAACGCAGATGCCGTGCCGCAGCTGCCGGAGCGGTGCTTAAGCCGCAAGGCGGGAATTGTGCGGTGTTGCCATAAACCAAAAGGCAGGTGAACCGTATGGAGCAGGCCCCATTGATCAGTATTATCATGCCTGTCTATAATGCCGGGGTGCTGCTGCATACCGCGGTGGAAAGCGTGCTGCGCCAGAGCTTTGCGGATTTTGAGCTGCTGCTGGTGGACGATGGCTCCACCGATGGCAGTGCTGCGCTGGCCCATGAACTGGCCAAAAAAGATGGCCGCATCCGGGTACTGGAACAGCCCAATGCGGGCATCTGCGCTGCGCGCAACCTTGGCTTGCAGCATTGCCGCGGCCAGTGGTACACTTTTTGTGATGATGATGATACCATGCTGCCCCATGCATTGGAAACCCTGCTGGTCCTTGCCAAATCAACCGGGGCGGATGTGGTGCGCGGCGGCTACCGCCTGCTGCGGGCCAATGCTGCAGGAACGGCTGTGGAGCTGCCCCACCCGCCGGGGCAGGCAATAATCATTCACAAGCCGGCGGGGCAGGGCTACCTGCAATTTTTGCAGCAAAGCGGGCCGCAGTTTGTCTGGAACGCTATGTACTGTACAAATCGGCTGGGCCATCTGCGCTTTGATGAAACCTGCCGCAAAGGGCTGGAAGATTTTGCCTTCAACGCGGCAGTGTTCCAGCAGGCAGATTCAGCCGCATATACGCCGCAGATCGTATATGAACACCTGGAGCGGCAGGGCAGTACCTCCGCCTGTGGGAACCCGGCAGCAGTGCAGGTACGGCTGCAATACCTGCCCCGGTGGGTGCAGGCGGAATATACCGCAGCCCGCGCCTGGTGCCCCCCGCAGCAGCTGCCAAAGGTGTGGAGCGCCCGCCAGGCAGAGTTTGTCACCTTTGTCATGCATCAGCTGCGGGATGGCCGCTTGCCGCCCAAAGCCAAAGCGGCTGCCTGGCACAGCCTGCAGCAGGCGCTGGCAGCCTGCCCCCACAGCAGGCTTGACTTTTGGTATGCACTGCGGCACAATAAAAAACAGGGTGCCGCACTGTTTTTGTTCCGTACCCACCTGCAGGGGCTGTATGCCTGCCTGCCAAACCGGGAGGAGAAACTGCTACAATGAAAACCATCCTTGTTACCGGCGCAGCCGGTTATATCGGCCGCCATGTTGTAAAAAAAGCACTGGATATGGGCTACCGCGTCATTGCATCGGACTTTGCTTTTAAGGGCGTGGACGAGCGTGCAGAATTCTGCGATGTGCCTATTTTCAGCGGGGACAAAAATATTTATGCGGCGTTGGGCAAGCCTGATGTCTGCATCCATATGGCCTGGCGGGATGGGTTCCGCCACAATGCGCCCAGCCACATGAAGGATCTTTCCTCCCATGTTACCTTCCTGAACAATATGGCAGCAGGCGGCCTTTCGGATTTGACCGTGATGGGCACTATGCACGAAGTCGGCTATTGGGAGGGCGCTATTGAGGATGATACCCCCTGCAACCCCCTGAGCCAATATGGCATTGCCAAAAATGCTCTGCGCCAGAGCATGATGCTCTCTTTGCAGGGCAGCAGCTGCAACCTGCACTGGCTGCGCGCCTATTATATTACGGGCGATGAAGCCCATGGCAGTTCCATCTTTGCCAAAATCGCACAGGCAGAGCTGGACGGCAAAACAACTTTCCCGTTTACCAGCGGGCAGAATAAGTACGATTTTATTGATCTGGATGAACTGGCAACCATGATTGTGGCGGCCAGCGTGCAGAACAAGGTCAACGGCATCATCAACGTCTGCACCGGCCAGCCGCGGACCCTGGCTGACCGTGTGGAGCAGTTCCTGCGGGATAAAAACTATAAGATCAAACTGGATTACGGCGTTTTCCCGGACCGCCCGTATGACAGCCCCGGCGTTTGGGGCGACCCCACCAAGATTAACGCAATATTAAAAGATGCAGGTTTGGCATAACGATAACCGGAAAGGGTGACAGAATGAAACGACTGGGTATTTTTTTCTTTTACGAAAAAAACGGTGATGTGGATGATTTTATCACCTATTACCTGCGCGATCTTGCCCGTAACCTGACCGAGCTGATCGTTGTGTGCAACGGCAAGCTGAGCAAGCAGGGCCGCGCGGCATTTGAAGAATTTACCGATCAAATTATTGTGCGCGAAAACAAGGGCCTGGATGTGTGGGCCTATAAAACCGCGCTGGATCATTACGGCTGGCAGCGTTTGAGCGAATTTGACGAAGTGGTCATGACGAACTCTACCCTGATGGGTCCTGTGCGCCCCTTGAAAGAAATGTTTGACGCCATGGCCGAGCGCACCAACCTTGATTTTTGGGGCCTGACGATCCACCATGGGGCGGAGGGCAACCCCTTTAAGGGCAAACATCTTTATAATTACCTGCCGGTGCACATTCAGTCCCACTTTATTGTCTACCGCAAAAAGTTCATCCAGAGCAAAGAGCTGCAAAATTACTGGGATACCATGCCCATGATCGAAAGCTATACCGACTCTGTGCAGCGGTACGAATCGGTGTTTACCAAACAGTTTGCCGATAAAGGCTACCAGTGGGATGTCTATGTCAACACGGACGATCTGAAAGAGTTTACGGATTATCCGCTGCTTGTCTGCCCCACGCGGTTGCTGCGGGATAAAAAGTGCCCGCTGTTCAAGCGCCGCAGCTTTATGCATGATTTTGAGGCATACCTGAATGATACCGCCGGGGAGCCGGTGCGGGAACTGTACGCCTACCTGCGGGACCATACGGATTACCCGCTGGAGCTGATCTGGAAAAACATGATCCGCACCATGCACCCTTATGATTTTACCCGCAACCTGGGTCTGACCCGCCTGATTCCGGAAAGGGTACAGGATGAGGCCTGCGCCGCTGCCGTGCGCAAAAACCGCCGCATTGCGCTGTGCATGCACCTGTATTTTATGGATATGCTGCCCCAAAGCTGCGCCTTTGCCGCCAACATGCCGCCGGAGACTGACGTTTTTATTTCCACCAACACGCCGGAGAAAAAGCAGCAGATCGAAGAAGCGTTTCGCACTCTGCCGTTGCATGCCGTTACCGTAAAGGTGGTCGAAAACCGCGGCCGCGATGTGGCAGCGTTCCTGTGTGACCTTGCCCCGCAAATCCGGGAGTATGATTACGCCTGCTTTATGCACGATAAAAAGGCCATCCAGACCAAACCCGGAAGCGTTGGCGCCAGCTTTGGCTATGTCTGTAACGAGAATATCTGCAAAAACGCAGACTATGTGCTGAATGTGCTGACAGAATTTGAAAAAGACCCTTATCTGGGCCTGCTCTGCCCGCCGTTCCCCACGCATGGCGTGTATTTCATGAACATGTGCTCCAACGGCTGGGGCCCCAACTTTGATAATACCAAGGCCCTGATGAAAAAGCTGGGCATTGACCGCCCTATTTCCGGCGAAAAAATGCCCATTGCCCCCTTTGGCAGCGTATTCTGGTTCCGCGTAAAAGCATTGGCTCCGCTGTTTGACCACGGCTGGAAGCACGAGGATTTCCCGCCGGAGCCGCTGCCGCAGGATGGTACCATCAGCCATGCCATTGAGCGTATCTATCCCTTTGTGGCGCAGGGGGCAGGGTATTACCCCGCCCAGGCCATGAGCGCTGATTATGCCGTTGCCCGCTGCGATTCCATGCAGGCATACGCGAGTGGTCTGATCCGCCCGCTTGCCCGCGTGTTTGACTGCACCACCTTTGGCAGTGCCGCTGCCAGCGCCGGTGCTTTTGCCGCGCGCAAGCACTGGTTCGGTTTTGGAAACTATGGCCCGTATGAGAATTCCAAGCGCCGCCGCGCCCGCAACTGGCTGCGTAAGCGGATGCCGAAATCCGCTTACGAAAACATGATGCGCGTTAAGCGCACGGTGTTGGGCCCCCATGACGTGAACTATGAGGATTAAGCCAACCGCTATGAAAAAACGGCTGATTATCTATTTCAATTATCACCCCAACGGGCAGGCTGATGCAGCCTGCCGCTTTGCTGTACAGCAAATGGCCGCAGTGGGGCAGGTGTTCTTTGTCAATAACGGCCCCTTGCAGCCGGAATCCCGCCAGTGGGCGCAAGGCTGCTGCCACACTGTGCTGGAGCGTGAAAACACAGGCTTTGATGTGGGGGCCTACCGGGACGCTGTTTTGCAGATCGGCCTGGATATGCTGCTGCAATACGATGAAGTTGTGCTGATGAACTATACCCTTGCCGGGCCGGTGGGGGATGTAGCTGCCATGTTTGCTGCGATGGATGGGCGCCCGGAGCTGGATTTCTGGGGCCTGACCCGCCACTATGCTATGCGCAGCCACCGCTTTGGCGGGGCAAAAGCCATGGTGCCGGAGCATATTCAATCCCACTTTGTTGTGGTGCGTTCCCGCATGATGGCAGACTTTTTTGCTTACTGGCAGGCGGCCGCCCTGCCCGCCAGCTATGAAGATTCCGTCCGCCTGCACGAAACGCAGTTTACCGCCCACTTTGCCGCCCTTGGTTACCGGTGGGATACCTTTGTGGATACAAAAGACCTGGCAAGCCTTTTCGTCAACCCCATTATGGCCTGCCCCAAGCTGCTGCTGGCGGACCGTGGGTGCCCGTTTTTCAAGCGCCGCAGCTTTTTTACCCCCTATGCGGATGAATTGCGCCGCACAGACGGCCAGGCCACCGCAGAACTGTATGACTATCTGAAATCCGAGACTGATTACCCGGTGGATGACCTGCTGCGCGCATTGCTGCCGGTGCAGCCGCTGGCTGCCATGGCGCAAAACCTGCACTGGCATTATATCCTGCCGCAAACAGCGGGGGAGTGTGCGCCCATTTTGCTGGATGCCAACACTTTGGCAAAAGGCTGCGCCCTGCAGCCGGATGCCGTCTACTGCCTGCCGCTGCCGCGTGCTGCCGGGGTGGAGGGCTATTATTATGCCCGGTCTATGCCAACCAGCCTGCAGCTGGCCCAGGCGGCAGAACTGTTTGATGCCCACCCGCTGGTAGGTGTGCTTGGCCCGGCTCTGCCGCTGTATGCGGGCTGCGCCGCCGAAAAAGCCCGGTGCTGGCAGCAGCAGAAACCTGCCGTACAGGCAAAACTGTCTGCGCTGGATTGCCCGCTCCCTCTGGATGAAACCCCGCCGCCGCTGCCCAATGGCGGCTGTCTGTTGGTGCGGGGGGCGGCATTCCCGCAGGGGCTGCCGCCGCTGCAAACGGAGTCGGATTTCTGGCTGGTGCCGCTGCTGGCCCAGTATAACGGCTATGCCAGCGCTACATTTGAAACCGCCGCCCAGTGTGCGGCCCGCGCTGATGTGCTGGATGCCGCCCTTGCTGCCCAGCGCGGCGTTGGCCCAGTATTCCGCCTGATGGGCCGCACCGTCAAAAATGCCCTGCGCAAACGAAAGGAGAGTGCCCGGTGAAAAAACAGCGCCTGTTTTATCTGGATCTCATCCGCGCTGTGGCGCTGGTGTGCATTCTGGTCATTCATTTCAATGCTGCCGTTACCGGGTATTTTACACTGCCGTCCAAACTGTTCGGCAGTGTGCTGCCCTTTAACATCTATTTGGGGGACTTTGGCTCCTCGCTGTTCTTTATGGTTTCCGGCGCGGCGCTGCAGTATACCAGCCCCGGCCAGGGAAGAGAGCCGCTCAATCTGGCGCGCTTTTACCAAAAGCGCGCCAAGGCGGTGTACCCCATGTTCTGGCTGGCGTGGTGTATATTTTTTCCCATCCGTTTTGTCACAAAGCCGGGGCATTATGCCGCAGCCAAAACGCCCAGCCTGCTGCTGACGGTCCTGGGGCTGGATAATTTTGCCCAGGCCGCGGGCTGGGTCACGATGGATTTCGCCTGCGTGGGCGAGTGGTTCCTGGGCAGCATCCTGTTTTTGTATCTGCTGTTCCCACTGCTGCGCTGGGGGCTGCGCAAACAGCCGCTGCTGACTTGGGCCGTAGTGCTGGCGGCCAGCCTGCCGGTGCATTACATGGGGTGGGATGCCCGCCTGGTAGCAATCCATATCCCGGAATTCCTGCTCGGCATGGCGTTTGTACACTGGAAGCGCCCGGCGCGCCTTGGCGTGCTGGCCGGGTGTGCGGTGCTGCTGCTTACCCCCGCTGCGGCGGATGGCAAGGTGGCCTGTGCGCTGTTCAGTGCCGCGGCGTTCATTCTGCTGGCCGCACTGGGGGGCTGCATCCACTGGGTGCCGCTGCAAAATGCGTGTGCGCTCCTCAGCAAGTATTCTTATGCGGTCTTTCTGACCCACCATGTCATCATTCTGCGCCTGGTGGATAACTTTGACCTGGCCGCCATGACCCGGCGGGATACCGCGCTCTTGTTTGGCGTTTACCTTTTGGCCGTTGCCGCGGCGTCGGCAGCGCTCTTCCGGCTGGATGCCTGGGTGCGCAGCAGTGCGGTAAAGCTGGCTACTAAACCGGAATAACGTGCCCCATAATTTGCATGAAGATGAAAATGCCTGCTTTGCTGCGGGCATTTTTTTCTGTGGTGAATTATGATCGAAATATCGCAGCGCCGCGGACACCTGTGCGGCAGGGAAAGCCCTGCTGTTTCACCTCCGGAACAAGGAAAGAATCAAAATTATTTCGGCTATGACTGTACAAAAAAAATCCTGTACGTTATAATACTAACAAAACCATTTGATCGCAAACCTAAAACGATATACCATAACTAAAATTGGAAAGGGGCGCATTTTCCGTGGAGCAGTTTTTCGTCAGCCTTGACAAACTTGCGCGCGAATCCCATCTGACCGTTGCCTACACCCCCAAGGATCTTGACCAGTTCAAGGTCTATACCGCCGAGGTATACCGCCCCGGCATCATGCTGGCCGGTTACTATCAGTACTTTGACCGCACCCGGATCCAGATCATCGGCCTGACTGAGCTTTCCTACCTGAATGAGCTGGACCCGGAGATCCGCCGTACCCATCTCGAAAAGCTTTTCTCTTTCCAGCCGCCGGCAGTCATCCTGACCCGCGGGTTTGAGCCGTTGCCGGAAATGATGGAGTATATAAATGGGTGCAGGCTAAGGTGGCAGGGAAAGATCGGGTTGTTCTTTCATGTCCCGATGTGATAGACCCGGTGTCGGTGCGGTATGCATGGGGCGATAATCCCGATGATGCCAATTTATATAATTCGGTAGGACTTCCGGCTACACCTTTTGAAATCAAGATAGAATAATATTTCCGTTAGAAAACATGAAGGGCAATAGACATCTATCTATTGCCCTTGTTAATAGTCCTGTAATTATGTCTTAAATTTCGTCCGGCCAGGGACAAGGTTTCCCTGTTTTTTTAAAAGAGGGGCGTTGTCCGTTCGTTTGTCGTAAGAATTTACCGAGCTCTTTGGATAACTTGTTTATTATTTGAGGATATAAAGCTGCCACGTTGTTATTCTCCTCTATATCGTTCGGTATGTCGTATAGTTCTTTTTCTCCGGTTTCGTAGAAGTAAATCATTTTCCAATTGTCTTTTCGAATGGTACAGGACGGTCCTATTCCCGGTCCTTTTTCTCCCCATATATTCGGACAATTCCAATAAAGGCTGCGTCCCTGCGAAGGATTTTTGGTCTGTTTTAGCAGAGGAACAAAACTAATACCATCGATTTCTTGTGGGACATCGTAATCGTCGATACCGGCCATTTCGAGAATGGAAGGATAGAAATCTTCTATAATCAAATAGTCGTTGCACCGTGTGCCGGGTTGTACCGTGCCGGGCCAACGGACGATCATAGGTTCGCGTATTCCTCCTTCGTATAAGGAGCCTTTACCACTGTTGAGAGGAGCGTTTTGAGTGTGAATTTGTCCGTCGCGCCATCCGGGTTCGGCAG
>OMGY01003018.1_pt1 | contig 11839 bp, 12 predicted proteins | sample 1674461 | NCBI WGS metagenome assembly OMGY01 (sample SAMN05578579, study PRJEB25193) | human gut metagenome | biome: Human Microbiome; feature: human-associated habitat; material: feces | host: Homo sapiens | place: USA:Birmingham
TCCTCCGGCAGCTTCACACTTGCTTCGATGGCATTGTCAAAAAGATTGCCGATGATGCAGCACAAATCAATCTCAGAGGATTTCAGCTTGACGGGAATATGGGCATCCGCAACCACCGCAATACCCTTGGACTTTGCCAAAGAGATTTTTGAGTTCAGAATCGCATCCGTCATGGGATTACCTGTCTTGATAACCGTATCCACGGTAGTCAAATCTTCGTCCAGCAGGTCAAGATAGTTCTTGATAGCTTCCCAATTTTCTGTGGCGGCGTAGGCTTTCATCGTCTGAATGTGATTGCGGTAATCGTGCCGCCAACCACGAATCTGTCGATACATATTATCAACTTCACGATAATGCGTTTCAATCAGCTCGTGCTGATAGGATTCAATTTGTTTTTCTATGCGCTTTGAAAATAATCCCATCTGCTTCACCTCATGTTAATAATCGCTCGATTGATACCGTCATAAGCTCCTCTGGGCAAAGGAATGGCAGTTCCGTCAACGAGCTTAATTTCTGATTTGGTTACACGGCTGATCTGCGTCAGATTGATGATCGCAGAACGCCCGACACGGTAGAAACGTTCATCGAGCTGCTTTTCTAGTTCTCCGAGGGTCATTTTTACCGTCGTATCAGACAAGGCGTGTATTGTAACATAGTTTCCAAACACATCAGCGTACCGAATTTGATAAATCGGCAAACGCAGCATTTCTCCGCCGATCTCAAAATTCAATACCGTTTCATTTTTTTGCAGTTTCTCAGCAGCACGGTCAAGGACAGAACAGAGTTTTTCTTCCTTGACAGGCTTCATCAGATAGTGGAGTGCAGCTACCTCGTAGCCCTCCGAGATATAGTCGGAGTAGCCCGTGATGAACACGATCTGAACAATATCGTTGTTCTTGCGAAGCTGCTTCGCCATCGTCACACCGTCCATATCACCCATTTCAATATCCAGGAGCAGAATATCGTAGTCACTTTCCTCAGCATAGTGGAATAGGAAGTTTTCAGCAGACGTGAAAGTATCAGTATGTACCACCTGACCAGCTCCCGCTGCCCAACGGTTCACCATATTCAAAACATATTCTCTGTCTGCATCCGAATCGTCGCAGATTGCAATTTTATATTTCATCAAAATAACCTCGTGTTGTAAAATATCTCATTTATACTCAATCAATACCACCACGGCAGCTCCAGCCAGAGGTTGTCCATCGCCTCGTCCTCCAGCTTCTTTGCCCTGTTCTCGCTGAGATGAAAATGAATCGCTGTGCCGATCAGCGTGTGTTCAACATCGTCCGTAAAGCCGAAGCGATACAGCAGATAGGTCTGCTCCCGCGGCTCCAGCTTATCCAGCGCCGCATAAAGCTCCCACAGGGTTTCTGCTTTGATGAAGGCCTGCTCCGGAGGCAGCGCATACGGATCGGCAATCGCCTCGATCCGCAGCAGCCGCTCATCGCCGGGCAGAATCTCATCGAGGTACACACGCTCAAGGCCAAGTCCCTCCACGCCGTCCTTCGCCTTTGCGGTCGTCATGCGATGCTCGAAGGACATCTGCTCTGTATGTACGAGGTCGAGCATGGCGTTCTTGATGGCAGACGCGGCATAGGTCAGGAACTTGAGCTTCCGCGCCGGGTCGAAGCCATCGACCGCACGCAGCAGACCGATGCTGCCCTCCTGCACCAGATCATCCACGTCGATGTTCAGGTCGCTGCCCTCCAGCGACGAACTCCGGTACACGAGACCAGCCGTCTGAACGATGAAGCCCATATTCTTCTCCACAAGAAATTCCCGCGCGGCCTCATCGCCCTTCTGAGCCAAGGCGCAAAGCCGCTCATTGGTCATGCTGGTCGGATTCATCGCTTGCCGCCGTGCCGGTCATGGAGAGGAACATCCTTCTGACCTGTGCCGTGTCAACACCGGGCAGATGGGAAACGGAGGCCGCCACCGCGTCCGCAATTTGTTCCTTCGTGATTTTCCGGTTCAGCTTTTGGCCGCCCTTGGTCAGCTCCGCATAGATGCTCTTCATCGCCTGCGCCGTGAGCTGGCGCGTGGGCGGCATCTCCGCCTCGGCTTCCTTTTTCACGGCGCGGACAGCCTTCATAAAAGAATTTTGGATGGAGCTCAAATCTGCCTGATCGATGGGCGTCCGCAGACTTTTGACCTCGTCGGCAGCCTGCGGCAACGTGCCCAGCATGGACGAAACCATCGAATAGAGCTGGTTCTGCGCGGCAAACCCAGCGGTCAGCTCGTTGTCCAGATACCGGGCGATCTGGTATGTGGTGTCGGCAAACTGTGGATTTTCCAGAAGATAGCTGACGATTTTCGGATTGACCTTCTGCGTGTAGAGATTCCGCGCCGCCTCGACGGAGAGGCCAAGCTCCGAGATGTCGTAGTTTTTGCGATCCGGCTCGTCCACCTCGCCCAGCAGAAAGTCGGTGGACACCTCAAACACGCGGGCGATGCGAATGATGCTCTCGTCGCCCAGCTTGTCCGTCTTGCCGCTGATGAAGCGGCTCAGCGAGCTTTCCGAACAGCCGATTCGTGTGGCAAGCTCGGCCTGCGTGACCTTCCGTTCCTTCAACAGATCCCAAATGCGGTCACGGACAGCCGCGGGGAGAAATACCGATTCGTTGCTCATGAACATATCTCCTCCGATTCCAGTAAAATTCCTGCGCCAAGCAGATATTGTAAAACCAGTATAGCACATACTCGGCATCAAATCTAGTACAAATGTTCTATAATCGTTTTGTAAAATGACGTGAATACCCTCTCAACAAAAGCCTCCCGTGCTCTTGCATTTTTGCAAGAAAGCAGGAGGCTTTTACTATTTGCTTGCATAAGTGCCTGATTTCGTCGGTCTAAGACCTTTTCTCCGTATATTCAGGTGACAAGGAGAAATTGTCGCAGAATTTTTGAAAGGAGAAAATGCCTATGAACCTATTTGAAGCCGTGAAGACTGCCGTTCATCCGCGCATGGCGGCGGAACGGTACGGGCTGCCGATCCAGCAAGGCAGCATGACCCGCTGCCCCTTCCACGCCGACCGGACGCCCAGCATGAAGCTGAACGAGGACTACTTCTACTGCTTCGGCTGCGGGGCAAGCGGTGACGTGATCGACCTTGCGGCAAGGCTGTTCGGCCTGAGCGGCTATGACGCGGCGAAGAAGCTGGCGGCAGACTTCGGCATCGCCGGGCAGAAGCCGTCCGTTCTGGCGAAGCTGAAACGCGGGAAATCGCAGGCGGAGCTGGAAAGCCGCAGCTTCCGCGTGCTGGGGGATTACCTGCAAATCTTGCAGGACTGGAAGGAGCACTGCGCGCCGCAATCGCCGGAGGACGCCATCGACCCACGCTATGCGGAGGCCTGCCATATGCTCGAGCGCATCGGGAATATGCTGGACATTCTGGCCTGCGGCACGCCGCAGGAGCGCGCCGAGGTGGTGGCCGACTTGCAGAAGGATGACCGGCTCATGCGGATGGAGGCGCGAAACCGGCAAATCAAGGAGGAAGCGCATGGAACGAAATAAACCGCCGCGCTGGCTACAGGACAAGCACTTCAATGAGGTACTGTTCTGTGAGGACTTTCTGGCGGAGCACCCGATGGTCTGCGTGGACGGCAGTTTCTTCACCGTGGAGGGCCGCGTCACGGACGAAGAGGGCATTCGCAAGCAGATTTACGAGATGCTGCGCCCGCATTTTACGAGCGGCACGGCGCGCCGTGCCACTGGTCTTCTCGAAACGCTCAGGCTGGAGGCCTACACGCCGGAGCTGCCCATTCAGGAGGATCGCATCCACGTTGCCAACGGCACGCTGTTTCTCAATGGTGCGTTTCGTGCCGAAAAAGAATTCTGCCGCAACCGTCTCCCTATCCGATATGACCCCAACGCGCCGCAGCCGGTGATCTGGCTGCGGTTTTTGTCTGACCTGCTGGAACCGGAGGACATCCTGACCTTGCAGGAATACCTCGGCTACTGCCTGATCCCGACGAACCGCGGGCAGACCATGATGCTGCTCAAGGGCAACGGCGGCGAGGGCAAGAGCCGCATCGGCGTGGTGATGCAGAAGCTGCTCGGCAGCAACCTGAAAAACGGCAGCATCGCCAAGGTGGAGCGCAGCCCCTTTGCCCGCGCCGATCTGGAGCACGAGCTGCTGATGGTGGATGACGATATGAAGCTGGAGGCGCTGAAATCCACGCACTATCTCAAGTCCCTCATCACCGCCGAAATGCCGATGGACTTGGAGCGCAAGGGCGAGCAGAGCTATCAGGGCAAGATGTACGTCCGGTTTCTCGCCTTTTCCAACGGCGATTTAGAGTCGCTCTACGACCACTCGGACGGCTTTTACCGCCGCCAGCTCATTTTGTCGGTGAAGAAAAAGCCGCCGAACCGCGAGGATGACCCCTTTCTCGCGGACAAGCTCTGCGGCGAGATCGAGGGCATCTTCCTCTGGTGTCTCGAAGGCCTGCGGCGCTTGCAGGCCAATAACTTCCGCTTCACGGAAAGCTCGCAGACGAAAGCCAACCGCGAGGACGCGCGCCGCGAGGCCGACAATGTGCTGCTGTTCCTGCGCTCCGAGGGCTACATTCGTCTGAAGGCCGACAGCGCCATCCCGTCCGCCGCGCTGTACGGCATCTATTGCCTGTGGTGCAGTGACAACGCCTATAAGCCTCTTGCCGCGCGAACGGTGAGCATGACCCTCAAGAAGCACGCCGACGAGTTTGGCCTGGAGCACGACAACCACATCCAGAATGCCCTCGGCAAGCGAGTCAACGGCTTCTGGGGCATCGAGGCGCTGGTCGCGCCGCCGGTTTTATGAGAACAGACTCAAATTTCTCCATCCCATCCATCCCAAGCATCCCCAAAACCCCGGATGGATGGGATGGATGGGATAGATGTTTTCAAGTTCAGATACAAAGGAGGATGCAATGGGAAGAATCTATTATAAGGAACTGCCGCTGTTTCACTTGTACGACAGCGATCTGACCGGCACGCAGAAGCTGCTGATGACGCTGCTTCTGGTGGATCGGTACGATATTTATGAGTTGAGTTGCCTTGCGCGGATGCGTCCGGAGGACGTGGCCGCCGATCTGGCAGCGCTGAAACGAAAGGGGTATCTGCAAGACAGGTGAAAACCGGAAAGAAATTTGCGCGGCGGCGAAAGGATTTTACGAAACCGCGCTGCTCGGAATCGCGCACCGGCTTCACGGATACGCGTGGGGCTGCACGGTTTCCTGCGAAGTCACGCGGTTCTGGAAAGTCGATACCCCTCACTTACGAAGAAGGCTTCGACCGCCGCGTTTCCAGCGGATTTCAGGAAAACAGAAGATTACGCCAAACAGCGAAGCAGGTTTTCGGAAACAGAAACCCGCTTCGCTGTTTTCATCACGAAAATTGGGGAGGTTTTTATGAGCATCAGAAATGAGATCAAATCGCAGATCGTCCGCGCCGGTTTTACCATGCAGGAGATCGTTGACCGGCTGGCCGAGGAATATGACTGGAGCGACAGCGTCTCCAACCTGTCCGCAAAATTGCAGCGGGAGAGCATCCGCTACAAGGAGGTCGTGGAGCTAGCCGATGTGCTGGACTGCGACATCGTGTGGATGAAGCGAGGGGAACGCCGATGAAAGCACAGTACGCCATTCTCCGCTTTGCCAAGTACAAGGGGCCGGAAATTGGGCACATCGAGGCTCACAACGAGCGCAGCAAGGAGAAATACGCCAGCAATCCCGATATTGACACCTCACGCAGCCACCTCAATTTCCATCTGGTGACGCCGCAGCGCAAATACCGCGCCGAGGCGGAAAAGCAGATCGCCGAGGCGGGCTGCCGCACGCGGTCGGACAGCGTGCGCGTGGTGGAGGCGCTGGTGACGGCCAGCCCGGAGTTCTTTAAGGGCAAGAAGAAAAGTGAGGTCAAAGCCTATTTTCAGGAGGCGCTGGACTTCATCCGGGAACACCAAGACCCGAAAACGATCATATCCGCCGTGGTACATATGGACGAAAAAACACCCCATATGCACCTTTGCTTTGTCCCGCTGACGGAGGACAAACGGCTCAGCGCCAAGGAGATCGTCGGCAACAAGAAAAAGCTGACGCAGTGGCAGGACAGGTTCTGGGAGCACATGGTCAAAAAATATCCCGATCTGGAGCGCGGCGAAAGTGCCAGTCAGACCGGGCGCGACCATATCCCGCCGCGGCTGTTCAAGGAGGCCGTCCATCTGAACCGGATGAAGGAGCAGATCATGGCGATTCTGAACGACACCAATCCGTTCAACAAGAAGGCCAAGCTGGACGATCTGGAAGCGCTGCTGGGTAAGTACGTTCCCGGCGCGGAGGCTCTGCGGACGAAGCTCAAAAAGTATGACGCGGCCTACAAGGCGCTGACCGCCGAGAACGCGGCGCTCGAAAAGCAGCTGGGCGCTGCCTCCAAGGAAAGCGTCCTGAAAAAACTGGAGATCAACGAAAAGCTCCGGGAGCTGGACGAGCTGCACCGCATGGTGGACGGCATCCCGCCGGAGTTTTTGCAGGCGGCAAAACAGGTGGCCGCGCATAAGCCGCAGGAAAGATGAGGAAACTAAGGATGTTAAAGGAGGCTGGTTCTATTTGGAGATGAACGTCAGGGACGATCAGAAGCTTGTTGAAATCTGGCTGACGAATGCAGAAAAAATTGACCCCGTCCTGCGGGAGGGGCTGAAGGAGATCTACGCAAAGTATAAGACGAAGAAATACATGGTCGCCGTGTTCGAGTCCGGCAAGGGCGATCTTTACGAGAACACACGGGATCTGCTGCTCTTCAACCGCCGCCGCAGCGCCGAAAAGGCCGTGCAGCAGGCGAAAAAGCAGCGGGCCGTGGGTATGGAGCGATAAGCCGCGGGCGGAAGGGAGCAATCCCTTCCGCCCGTTTTCTTTTTGCCCAAAAGGCGTTTTAATCCATGATCCCGTACTGCTTCATCAACTCAATGCGCTCCTTGGCCAGCTTGACGGAGCCGGAAGCGCTGTTGTCCGCAGAGTTTTGTTTCTCACTGGCGTAGTGCGCAATGCGCTGCACCCACGCGACCGGCAGCAGATAGGGACGCTTTTTGAGATAGGGATAGCGGCGTTCCAAATACTCCCGCTTGGGAAACACCGTGCTCAGGACGTTGCTCTTCTCACCGGTGCGGCTGGCCTTGACGGCATTCAGCGTCACGGTGGAGGAATGGAGGCGCGTTAGGTCATTGGAGCCGTACACACCGCCGCAGAGGGTGTCGTGCAGCAGCGGCTCTACGTCGATGGAAGCATCCCAAGGCGTGGGCAGGTCAAAGTCAATGCCGAGATAGTCTCTGGCAATGCGGAACGCTGCCGCGGCAAACGTCGCCGCATGAACGCTGGCGCATTGGTCATGCAGACGCTGCCAGTCGATTTCATCGTGATACTCCCACGCCCACAGGCCGATATCGCAGAACTGCCGCAGGCCGATGCCGCTGCGCACGAAATGCTTATAGGCGTGCAGAAGCAGGTACAGCAGGTGCTCGTGGGGTGGCATGGTGAGAAAGCCATCCATCTCGACGGGTTTGAGGCTGGCAAAGAAGTGGTTCAGTTCGTCGTGGGCGTCCTCAGAAGAATCGAATAAGTGTCGATGCAGTTCGATGTAGAGCGGGCTGCCGTCTTTCGTGTAGGGCACCTCGTCCACCGCAGACAGCTCATCCGCAGGCGTGTCGGTGGTCAGACCGTTCGTAAGAAGCTGCTCGTGGCAGGCCATGAACTCGCCGTCCGGAATCAGAAGATCGTCGTCCGCGCTGATGCGGTGGTCGGTCTGCGGGTAGAGGCGGCTGCAAAGCTGCCCCTTGACCACAAGCGGGTGCAGTCCCGCCGCGCGGAGCTTCTGGTAGAGGCTGGAAAACTCCGATGCGCGCATGGTCTGGTGCAGCACCTGGGCGATGACCTGCTGCTTGACGGCGGCGAAGAGCGCCGCGTTTTCCTCGGCGGCAGGTGATTTGCGGACGGCCTCGAAGACGATGGGCAGCAGCTTCTGCTGCCCCGCCAGCGCGAAAACGGCAGGCCAGTCCACGCTTTCAGCGGGGAGATCCCCGCCGGAAATGGCAGCCTTGGCGATATGAAGAAATTGTCTCTCCGTGGCGGTCAGGGTCATGTTCGTGTGCCAAACCCTTTCTCTGTATTTTTCGATGACGGGGGTGATGAGCAGCGAAGTGGAGCCGATGAATGCACCCAGCGTGTTGCAGATCACATCATCCACCTCCGCCATGCCGAGAGCGTAGCGGTACTGGGCATACTCGATTCCCGCGCTGAGCGCACAGCCGACGAGCGTTGTGAGGATGATTCTAATCCAACGGTGCCACTTTCGCGGCAGGGCGTTGGAAAGCGTCAGCCCTAACGGGAAGAAGAGGAAGACGTTCATCAGCATCTCGCGGTAAACCTCCGGCTGCTGCCGGGCAGCGGTCAGGGAGGCGAAGGGGGCGAGGATCAGGCCGGCGCTGCCCTCGGCGCGGCTGAATAAGGTTGCGTAGAGGATGGCGGCGGTCATCAGGAGCATCAGCGCAAGGTTCCCCCACCGCCAGCGCCTCGCCCCCACGCGGGCAGGCAGCGCGCCCCAAGCAGTAAGCGCCAGCGCCATAAAGGTGATAACGCTGATGAACGAACGACTGTAGATGTAGTGAAGCATCAATGCAATTTCCCTCGAACCGGTGCAATTACGCGGTCTTTTACAATGCTGCGGAAGTAGGTATACTCTTCGCAGCGGCGATATGCCAGCCAGAATATGGCATTGGGCACAATCGCCGTGACCATTGTCATGACTGCAAAACGCAAAGCCGTTGTTGCAGAAGATAGAACTACATGTCGGATCGTCAGCATGGCAATCAAAACAGCTGTGAGCAGGAGAACTCTCCTGAAATAACGGGCGAAGAAAGGCTTACATGAAACTTCAAACCCATACCTATGGAGAATAAGCGGATCATACCACAGGCTGATTGCTGCCCGCGATAAAAATGTGGCAAACAGAACGCCAAAAACGCCCCACAGTCTCCCAAGAACGATTGAGAGAACTATATTCAGAATTGCCACAAGAATTGGTCTGAACTTTCCCTGCTTAAATAACCCCAGTGTTGAACGGAACACCCAAAGCGTGTTCATGTAACCTGCCACAAAGAAGTTGATTGCAATGGCAATCGATATGGGAAGCCCCAGCACAAATCGGCCACCAGCCCATATCTGTACAAACGGATCTAACAATGTGACCAGCGCAATAAAGCTGAACCCATACAACCAAAAATTCAGGAATTCAACTTTCTTGAATAGTGCATAGCCCGCATGTTTATCTTCCGTTGCAAAGAAATTTCCGAGGCTTCCCGTAATGGCTGCTGTGATCTGGCAAAGCACACTGGTCACAGAATCACATATGAGCGTATAGTTTGACAGTCGCCCGACCCATAAAACGCCGACAACGGCAGAAATAATTATGTTATCCGTTCCATTCAGCGCAACATGACCGACTTTTGTCAGAAAAAGGGCACCTGTATCTTTCAATAGCTGCCGTTTTTCATCTCCATTCAACCTATCATTCTTATATTTCGATATTTCCGGATATCGTTTTTCTGCCAAATGTGCTACATAGGCATTAACACAAAGCGTTCCCGCAAGTTGAATTAGAAGATAACTCAAGTAGGCTCTAAACAGCAGGAGCAATAAAACTTGCAGTGCCGTTTGAATAATCGCAATGGTATTCCGGGCATTCGTTTGCACATATTCTTTTTGATCTGCTAAAAAAAGTGTTCCCTTGCAGGCCGCAAAGCAATATGACAAGCCGGAGTTCAAAAGGAAAATTATATAGTACAGTGTTAACCATGGGACATCTGGCTTATCCTTGATGATGACATCCATGAAAGGGATAATGCAAACGCCTATCCCCACGATTGCCATTCCCACCGCAAAGTACGCTTTTTTATAGAAATAAAGAAGCTCCGCAACTTTCTGATAATTCTTTTTAGCCATTGGCTCGTACATGTGATAAACCATCGCTGAGCCAAAGCCTAATTCCGCAAGGGAAAGAACCGTCAGAATGTTACTGTATAATCCATTCACACTAAGGTAGGCTTCATCCAAGCAGTGAATGAAAATAGTTCTAACCGCAAAATTAAGAATAATTGTGAGCATTCTTCCCAGCAAGCCCGTTGCCAAGTTAAGTGCAGAATTCTTCAAACGGCTGTTTCCCATTGAGTCAATCTCCAAATCTCCTAATAAAGCGGCTTTCCTTTTCCTTGCAGGGTATACCAAGCATAGCGCAGGAAAAACCTGAACTTACGCTTTGCTTTTTGCAGCAGCGTCTCCTGAAAAAAAGTCTCAATTGCTCTTTCTAAATCATACCTCTCTGTATAGGCATAAAACGCAGTTCTCTGCGCCCCTTCATCAAAAGATGTAAGCAAACTTTGATTGTATTTCAGGATTTTATCAATTTCAAACTGGCGACGAACAATCTCGCTTCTGTTCAAAAAAAGAGTTCCTTTTTCTGAATTAACAATAACCGCCGAAAGGCCGTTGTTGTCATCCATATCCGGTATTGAAATCTCTGCACCCCAAAGGTCGCCAATTGTTAAGTCGCTGCCACTTTTAAAACCCCGAAACTGACAAGAAAAACAGCTTTCTTTTAGGGTCACACCCCGAAAATAGCCTTGCATATATGTATCAAACGTCATGGGTTCCGAATGGATTCTTCCATTTTCAAACTCCATTCGTACAGAGCTATTATGCCAGCCCTTCTTCTTGTTACGAAACTCCATTCTTGTAAGCCTTGCGCCATATTTTCTTTCCTGCATACCAATATACGTTTGCAGCATATGGTCGCTGGGAATCCCATGGCAGATCAACTCCACAAGAAGCAGATTTGGATACTCTCTTCCAAGAAATGTGCGCAGTCCCGCGACCTGGCAGGGGCACCCGCTGAATAAAACCTTGCATCCCTTTTCAAGCACGTCTTTGACTTCCCGATAGCAATATCCTACATCGCTTTGCGCATACTTGGATCCCATCATCCGCAGAATATCTTCCTTGGCATTGGAAAGGATGTGCTTGACATGAAACTCGTCATCAAACACTGCGCCGCATACATATCCGCCATCGCGGAGCATTTGATCGGCAAGCTCATAAAATGCACCGCCTGAGCTGCTGCGCATCCGCATAGGGTCATTCTCGCTTTTGGCTGCAAAGGCTACAGGATACCCATCATCAGGTTTTCCTTTGTTCCCCAAAATTGGACAAGCCTTTTCACATTGGTTGCAATGAATGCAAATGTCTTCTTTGATCTGAGGATATCTAAAATCCAGCTGCACCTTGTCCAGGCTGATTGCATCTACCGGGCAAGCATTTATGCAAGCGCCGCAGATCGCGCATTCTTGAACCGAAACCTTATCAATCATCTCTCCCCGTCCCTCAGCACTTCGTCTATATACGCCTTTGCGTGGTCGATCTCATCTTTCAGGCAGCGGCGCACGGCTGTCCAGTCCGTGCCAACTGGGATCTCCGTCTCTGCTGTTACCATGTGGTCAGATAGCCCCAGCATGGCGGTAAAATCGCGCATCCGCGTGTTGATTTTCTCCGTGCGCTCCACGACGGCGAATTCCTTCTCAAATATCACCGAGAACGCCGTTGCATGGAAGGAGTTGGAAAGCACAAAAGCCGCGTGCTGCATGAGGCCCAAAAACGCCTCCGGGCCACAGAGCGGGAAGCAGCGTTCGGCGTATGGAAGCTTGAAGACCGAGTAGATATGCAAGCCTCGTTCCGCCGCAATTCTCTCCGCCAGCTTGCGGACAGCAGGGCTATTATCAAAGTCATATACCAGCAGATATGGTTTCTCGCAGCGC
>OMGY01003020.1_pt1 | contig 11838 bp, 10 predicted proteins | sample 1674461 | NCBI WGS metagenome assembly OMGY01 (sample SAMN05578579, study PRJEB25193) | human gut metagenome | biome: Human Microbiome; feature: human-associated habitat; material: feces | host: Homo sapiens | place: USA:Birmingham
TGCACCAGAAGAATGTCATAGTTGCTCGGAGATGCTTCGAAGTGGCACTCCACTTATCATTCTGACAAACGTAGGGAAAAAGAATCCTTCGCAATGACAATCGAAAATTCTTCCCTATGTTCAAAATGACGTCGTTGCAAAAAAAGAATCAGAGAAGCATCGCCCTCTGATTCTCAATATCGAACCACCTATATTCCGATCCTTATCGGAGTAGTCCTGTTTAATTGATTTTTTTCATTCGATTTACGCTTCCGTCGGAATACAAAATCTCTTCGATATAAACACCTCTCTCGGGTTTATCTATCTGTTGGCCGAGCAAATTATAATAATTGACTCGTGAAACCTGCCGTTCGACAGACTGGTCAACTATTGAAACATCGGGCATACCGCTTACCAAAGACTCTACGTAATCGGGTAAATAATAACTCAAATGAGGAGGTTGGTTATAGGCCGTCGTCTGCCATACAGTCGCCATACGATAATGGTGGTCATGCATCAAAGTAGGGACACGATAGTCGCTACTGTACGGAGTGGAAAAAATCCAAAGATGACTCTTCGTCGCCTCATCGTAATATATCTGTTCTTCCCGCCAGTCTCCGAAAATATCGGCTTGCAGGCAAGGCGTATATTTGATAACGTTCGTTCCCGCGCCATACCGTGAAGGCATATCTACCAATGTCGATGCGCTCTGCGTGCGACCGCGCCACTTCGTTATAATACCGGTCTCGGTCATCTCTTCCTGCAAGTCCCCGTCCCAATAGGTCCGGAAATTGACAGTGGGACGCTTGGTCGAAATCACACTACCGTCGCAACCATATACTTCGTTACCCGCCGCACTCCAATATTCACAACCGCGCAAATCGGCATCGACATCGGCACAAAGGCCGCGCCCTACATCGGTTCCGGTAAATTTTCCCGAAATAATTTCGCCGGTCAATGCATCATGCATTTCGACCCCGTACTTGGCCGACTTCTCCTCATGTACCATCATTACCTCCAAGCCATTACGATCGGGATCAAAATCGCCTACATGCAATGCGTCGCCATGACCGAGTCCGGTACGATAGATTATCGTTCCGTCGTCATCGAGCGCACACGCACCGAAGATAATCTCATCGCGACCGTCTCCATCGACATCGGCCGTAGCAATACTGTGAGCGCCTTCTCCGTAAGCTCCGATTCCGCCGGAAACAGAGCTATGGAGCCATTTGGTACGAAGCGACGTTCCATCAAAATCGACCGCCCATACAAATGCCGCCGTATAATAACCTCTCGCCATCACCAAACTGGGTCGCTCACCGTCGAGATAGGCCACACATGCCAAATAACGTTCACTCCGATTTCCATAATTATCGCCCCAATTGGATATGGTATCTCTGGCCGGACGGTAGGCCGTCGTCGCCAACTCTTCGCCGGTAAGTCCGTTAAAAACAGTCAAATATTCAGGACCGCTGACGACAACTCCGCTCTTACCCCCTACTACCGTACGATAATCGGCTTGCGGGTCATCTTGTCCCATCAACACATAATTTCCCCGACCGTCGATCGTTCCGGGAGCCGTCTTACAGGCAACTTCGGCTTTTCCGTCTCCATCCAAATCATAAACCATCAACTGTGTATAATGAGCTCCGGCCCGGATATTTTTACCCAAATCGATACGCCATAATTTCGTACCGTCCATACGATACGCATCGATAAGAACATTACCTGTATAACCCGACTCCGAATTATCTTTACGGTTAGACGGATCCCATTTCATAATCACTTCATACGTTTTATCCCCATCGACATCGGCTACCATGCAATCACCGGGAACATAATAAAACGATCCGCTCTCGGTAGTTCCTCCCACAGGACGATCCAACGGAATATCGAGATAGCCTTTGGGCAGAAGCGTAACCGCAGCCTTCTCTATCGACTCGCCTCCCGAGAGAGCCTCCACCGTATATACACTTCCGGCAGAACCTTCGGTATCTAAAAAATTGGTTTTATCGTAGAGCGGAGAATCATTGAGTTTCGATCCATCACGGTAGACATTGAACGCAATATCCGCAGGATCATCGATGAGCCAGCGCCAATTAACCAAGTAGTTACTTCCACTTCCCGTATAAGTAGCGACAGCTCCCCTATCAAGGGGTTCCGGATCGAGTACCCACGGACGACCGGCAAACGGCATTACAAGCGGTATTTCTACCGTACGCTCGGCAACTTCGGAACTACGCATACCCTCTTTTATGGCAACAGCCCTTATCCGACAAGTCCGGGTCAAATCAAACGGTTCACTGTATGGCATGGCATAATCCCACACTTCACCTCTATCTACCAACGAATACCATATTGCGGCATCGGGAGTCGAGCAAGTCATGACGATACGCCGCCCGTCGACCGAGACCTCCGGGGTAGCCACTTGTTCTCTCGCATCGGCATTCTCGTGGAGAACTCCGACGCTTTGCACCACGATTCCGCCGCTGTTGGTCCAACTGACATCTCCATCGGATATGACCTCGAATCTATATGTTTTGAAATAGGTCGAAGGGTATGTATCATACCCGTACTCACCTTCGAGATTCGTTACCGAGGCAATACCTTGTGAGTCCGCAGAAGAAGACTTCATTGTTACGACAACTTTTTGTCCGGCTTTCAATCCGGATATACCGACCGGTGCCACATTTTGCATCTGCATACCATTCTGACTACTGCCCATGTTATGCCTCAACAACAGATTACCCGGTTGTATCCCACTGCCTATCACAAGACCCTCGGTCTCGGCTATAACGATACCATTGGCTTTCAACGGAAGGCCATCGGTTACGACCTTGTTGGAATAACGCTGCAAGGTACCGTTTTTATACATCGGATTCCAATGCTCGGTATCGGCAGCCAGATTGGAAAGTGTCGTAATTTCATACTGAGCTAAGTTCCACCACCGAATCGTATCGTAGGTGATTTGAGCTTTGACAGAAACACCCGTCAGGAAAAAAATGATCGCAACGACGTTTATCGTCAAAAAATTTCGATGAAGTAAAGATGGTTTCATGGTAAATGGAATTTGACTAATTCAAACAAAATTAGCACAAATAACGATAGCTGCAATTCATTATACCTATCATTTTCTCAAACAATCCGTTTTTATCAATCGGAATCATTCAAAACACCTTAATATAAGGATATTATGTTTCTCGTAAGAAAATATCTGTAATCGGGGTTGTTTTATCTGTAATAAATATATTTCTGCAAATCCTTTCAATTCTTATTTTTGCAACGTAAAAATGTTTCACCAAACCACACTCGAATATGTACATCAATAACATCAAATCTCCCCAAGACGTAAAACGCCTTACCACCGACCAACTGCATGTCCTTGCCGACGAAATACGCCAAGCTCTGCTGGCGAAACTGAGTGCACACGGCGGGCACGTAGGCCCCAACCTCGGTATGGTAGAAGCAACCATTGCCCTGCACTATGTATTCGACTCGCCCCACGATAAAATCGTGTACGATGTATCGCACCAAAGTTACGTACATAAAATACTCACCGGCCGAGCCGAGGCTTTTCTCAATCCCGACGATTACGATGTCGTCTCGGGATATACCAACTACCAAGAAAGCAAACACGATTTTTTCACCGTAGGACATACCTCGACATCGATAAGTCTGGCTTGCGGGTTGGCAAAAGCCCGGGACTTGGAAGACGGGAAAAACAATGTCATTGCCGTTATCGGCGACGGCTCTCTGAGCGGCGGTGAGGCTTTCGAAGGATTGAGCAACGCAGCCGAGACGGGAACAAACATGATTATCGTAGTAAATGACAACGAGATGTCTATCGCCGAAAATCACGGAGGCCTCTACCGAAACCTGCAATTACTGCGCGAAAGCGACGGACAAGCAGCCTGCAACTATTTCCGCGCATTGGGACTCGACTACATTTATGTCGAAAAAGGGAACGACCTGCCGTCTCTCATCGCGGCATTCAAGCAGGTTAAAGACTCGATGCACCCGATTGTCGTCCATATACATACGCAAAAAGGGAAAGGTTTCGCACCGGCCGAAAGAGACAAGGAACACTTTCATTGGTGTATGCCGTTCGACCTTACGACCGGCGCACCGAAGGTTGTCGATCATGAAGAAGACTATGGAGAACTGACCGGAGAGTTTCTGATCGATCAAATGAAAAAAGACCCGAAAGTCGTCGCCATCACATCGGGAACTCCTGCCGTATTCGGATTTTCACCCGAACGTCGGAAGGAGGCCGGCCGACAATTCGTCGATGTCGGTATCGCCGAAGAACACGCCGTAGCCCTCGCATCGGGTATCGCAGCCGGGGACGGACGTCCTGTGTACGGCGTGTACAGCACATTCATTCAACGTACTTACGACCAACTTTCCCAAGACCTTTGTATCAACAACAATCCGGCGGTCATCTGTGTGTTCGCCGCTTCGGTATGGGGTATGAATGACGTAACACATCTCGGCATATTCGATATTCCCCTCATCGGCAATATTCCGAACATGGTCTATTTAGCCCCGACTTGCAAAGAGGAATATTTCGCCATGCTGCAATGGGCCATGCAACAAACAGCACACCCCGTCGCCATACGTGTACCGGGAAACGGAGTCATAAGCTGTGACGTTCCCGTCGAGACCGATTACAGTACGCTCGACCGATATAAAGTAACGCAACAAGGCGATACGGTAGCCATCATCGCCTTAGGCTCTTTTTATGCCTTAGGTGAGAGCGTTGCCCGTCGATTACAAACGGAGGCGAACATTACACCGACCCTCATCAACCCTCGTTATATTACCGGCCTCGACAGTACCTTACTCGACCAATTGAAAACGTCGCATCGCGCCGTGATCACTCTCGAAGACGGAATCCTCGACGGCGGCTTCGGTGAAAAGATAGCCCGCTACTACGGCAACAGCGATATGCGCGTACTCAATTATGGATTGAAAAAAGAATTTGTCGACAGATACGATATCTCGGAGCTGCTCCTCGCCAACCGACTTACCGACAAACAAATCACAGAAGACATCATTTCTTTGCTGTAACCGAAAATCCAAATTTGGATAAAACACGACGGGCAACCAAAAGGTTGCCCGTCGTCATTAAGAAGGAATGTCTTCAATCAAAACAATAGACTTCGGAAAGAGGTTTTCCGGCTCTGTCTTTGGGAGAAAGCAGCATCTGTTCCTCGGGTATCGGCCATTCGATACCTACTTGCTTATCGTTGAAAATAAGCGATGCTTCGGATTGGGGTGCATATACATTGTCGACCTTGTAAACAAATGTCGCCGTATCGCTCAAAACAAGGAATCCATGAGCGAATCCCCGCGGGATAAAAAGCTGGCGGGCATTCTCGGCCGACAATTCCACGGCAACGTATTTCCCGAATGTAGGAGAAGACTTTCGCAAATCGACGGCTACGTCGAGTACACGTCCTTCGAGTACTCTTACCAGTTTCGCTTGGGAAAATTCTCCTTTTTGAAAATGCAGCCCCCGCAAAACGCCATAGGAAGAACGCGACTCGTTATCCTGTACGAAATCGACTTTGCCCACATGTTGCTCGAAAAGATCCTGACGATAAGTCTCCATAAAATATCCCCGGGCATCTCCGAATTTTTTCGGTTCGATGACAAATACGCCCGGAATCGACTGTTCTATAAACTCCATAATTTTCAGATTTTTCATTATTTATCCTCGGCAAACATCGGATCCCATGCCGGCAACAACGTCGGCTTTTGTTTGAGTATATCCAAGATATTCTGAGGAACGTACTTTTTCTCTACTACGAGACGGAACATATACTCATCGAACCAGTCATCGGTCATAATCAAAAAACCTTTGTAACCCGAGGTCGCTCCCCAACTGTTCTCGATCAGCCATTTCTTGGGCATACCTTTCTCGTCGAGATCGACCCCGACCAAAGTCATCGCATGGGACGAACCGCTGGCAAACGTCTGTATACGCTGTTTCTTATCCATACCGAATGTCGTCCCCATCAACGACTCATAATCATAGTTACGCAAATCGAGCGTACCTTTTTTCGAATCGAGAAATTTTGCCACATCACACGAGAAATACATAGCCGTACTGTCCTTGATAGAAGCAATGGCCAACGGTTTTATATCCTCGACGGGAAGATTGATGTAGGTCCAGTTATATCCGTCATACATATGGCGGTCGTAATCTATCTCATATAATTTATAATACGGCCGAGAAGGATCGTTCATAACCATGACATAACCGCCGGTAAGGTCATCACCGATAAATTCATCATAAAACGATTTGGGCGTATAGGTTTTCGTCTCTATGGGATTTCCCTTCTTATCTTTACGAGTCCAAGTAAACTCCGTCGGCGGCTCACCGAAAGCCAATGCCAACATGCGATATATCGTCGAAAGCATTTCGGTCTTCATTTTATCGATTTCGGCAGGTTTCGCCTTAGCCGGCAATTCCCGTAAACGAAGGCCGTATTCCCGCAATTTCAGTTTTATCAAGAAAGCGATACGGGCGGTATTGTTGGTACTATACGTCTCATTCATCACCTCGCGGGGTACCAAACCGTATTTGCCGATAATGTCGGAAACTCCGGTGAACTGTCCGCCATCACTCAACGGATTTTTAAACAACCAAGCAACCTTCTGGTCGTCCATAGGAAGGTTGCGGGTATCGACAACACCCTGCAAGAAAAGATTGGCTTTCTCCAACTGGTCATAGAAAAAGCAATATGCTTGCGAAAACTCACATTCGGGCAAATGGTGCTCGGCCATCATTTTGGCTCGCAACACGTTCAAGCCTGAAAAAAGCCAGCAACGGCCCGATGACTCCTGATCGGTAATTCCTTTGGTCGGAACCCGATGTGAAAAATAACCGTCGACCTCGGTACTTACCTCGGCATTAGAGGCCAGTTTCTGAATGTCGGTACCGGCCAAAGCATTACGCAAAGCCTTGTCTTCGGCCGTATGTTTGTAACTGTTGCGCAACTCACCGAGCATTTTAGTATCGATGCCGCCTTTGTTCTGAGCCCACCCCGCCGCAGAACCGAATGTCAGAAGCGCGGCAAGAAAAATTTTCGATATTCTCATATTCATGTGCGTTTAGGTTTGTTCTTCGTATTCGACAAAGATACGAAAAGCAACGCGACCACCCCGCATTTTCCATAAAAAAACGTCGCATCATGTAGATGCGACGTTTTTCCAACAATACATTTTCAAACGACTTTCATTCAAAAAATTTATTCTTTCCACAAAAAGGCCTCATTTCTGCATCGGTAAAACCATAGCGAAAACAGGATCGACCCGGGACATCAAACCGGAAAGGCATTGCATCTTTCCTCGGATCTTCCGGTGTACGAAAAGTTCTCCTCCTCTCCGCTCGTACAAAAGAAAAGAATATTCGCCCGGAGTACCGTCCAAACGGAAAAGCGGCGAATAATGCCGGAGCAAATATAAAAAATCGAGATCGCCCGTTTCATATCCCCTCTCCTCATAATGCAGTAAAGAAACATCTCCTTCGACATTGTGGAAGCACAACGCACACGACGGGTGATCTTGTAAATATTCTCCCTGACGCTGTAATTTATCGGAATCGTCCCACCGTTCATGATCACGGCACACGATTACATAACGGCTGCGTACCTCAGCTCCGGGGCGACCGAATGCTATGTACCGCTCGGGATTGCGACGATAGCGGAGGCGATGCGGATAAAAACCTGTATAACGACGACATAATCGTTCTATTTCGTCGGTCGACGAACGATCGATGACAATCACTTCGGTCTCGAACGTCGTACTTTGTTTCATCAACATATCGAGACACTTCTCGCAATCATACGCCCGCCGGGCTATCAATACGACCGATACCAAAGGGGTTATGTGAGCGGGATAATTCCGGGAAAAATAAGAGAGTCCATTCATAAACATATCATTTAAATGACAAATGCAGGAACAAGCATTTGCCGCTTTTTCGCCAATACACACCGGTAAAGATCAGAAATCGTTTCGGCCTCTCCGAAATCGGCTGCATCAAGTTGTACCCGATACCGTTCCCGAATAACCGACGAGAGCGTTACCGCCAATATCACATTCCATTCGCGAAGGCTCTTGTAGCGTGTTTCTCCCGACAAGTTACCGGGCGAAGTACAATAAAACAAAGATGCCACGCAACGCACAAATTCTCTTTCTTCCATATCGGTTTCTTTTTTTTGAAAACGATATGAAAGCTATTTTTGTTCAAAGCAAGAAAGCCCGGAACAAAAATATATATCACCGTTTTGTCGGTAAAATAAGCTGATTTATCGAATTTATTGGAGTCGTATCGGAGAAGATACTATTTTTACGACAGAAAAAGGTTTCGTGATTTCGGTTAAATTTTTAAATATGCCTTTTTCATCGAACTATTCTATATATTTTGGTTATGCGGCATCTTTTTCGTGAGAAACGGGTGCTGCTTTTTTTAAACCGTATTTATCCTCGCTCGTAAATATCCAATATCTCATGCGGCGAATCGACTAGATAACCGGCACCTGCACATTCGAGTTCCTCCCGCGAACGGAATCCCCATGCCACACCTACCGAAAGAACCCGTGCCGCCGCAGCCGTCTGCATATCGACACCCGAATCACCGACATACACCACCTCATCGGCTTCGACTGACGCTTTCGCCAAGATATCATATACGATTGCGGGATCGGGCTTTACCGGTATCCCTTCCCGCTGACCGAGTACGGAAATAAATTTTATCTTCGGAAAAAAGTGTGCGACCAATTTCTCCGTCGCTTGTTGGTACTTATTCGACGCAACGGCCAACAGCGCTCCCCGCTGCTGTAACTCGGAAAGGAGTTCGGGCATACCGTCATAAGGCCGCGTGCGACATACATTATGGCTGTCGTAATACGGTACGAAAAAAGAACGCATACGGGCAATATGCTCTGCCGAACGTGCATTCTCGGGCAAAGCCCGCTCAAAAAGTTTTGCGATGCCGTTCCCTACAAACATGTTATATTCTCCGACCGCATGTTGCGGGTATCCGCATTGTTCCAGTGCGTAATTGGTCGCTTCGGCCAAATCGCCGATGGTATTCAACAATGTCCCGTCCAAATCGAAAATAACCAACCGTTTCATCTCTTTCTTACCTTCTTTTTTAACGCCCCGAAATTAGACATTTTTCGAAGTATACCCAAATTATTTAAGAATGAATAAAACAATCTTGCCTCAAATGTTTTTTATATTTGACGTCGTCAACATAAGATTCGCCTCGGAATAAAAAACAAACAAATTTGTTTTATACTCCTCCCGGCTTTCGCTATATTTGTAGAATATAGAATCGGTTCGGCCAGTCAAATTCGAAAACTTCGTTTTCGTTTGCCCCTGCACTCGCCTTTCACTATATTTGTAAATTTGATTATTAAACATAATTATATGTCTTAAATATTATGAACGAATTATTCAACATTTCCGGTAAAACGGTTGTCATGACCGGTGCAACCGGCGTCTTGGGAAGCTGCATATCCCGATACTTGGCTCATGAAGGCGCCATCATGATCATCATGGGGCGTAACCACGAACACGGGAACTCTTTGGTAAAAGATATAACCGAAGCCGGAGGCACGGCTCTTTTCCTGCCATGCGACGTACTCGACCGGCCCTCTCTCGAACGCTGCCGGGACACGGTTCTAAAACAATACGGACGCATCGACGTTCTTATCAATGCTGCCGGCGGCAACATGCCGGGCGCAACGATACCTACCGACAAAACGTTTTTCGATATGTCGACCGAGGATTTCAAAAAAGTCGTCGACCTCAATCTGTTGGGAACGGTGCTACCCACCCAAGTATTCGCTGAAAATATGGCCACCCGTAGACAAGGGGTCATCGTCAATTTCAGTTCCGAATCGGCATTGCGCCCCCTTACCCGGGTAGTCGGTTATACTTCGGCCAAAGCCGCCGTGCAACAATTCACCAAATACATGGCGGTAGAGATGGCGACCAAATTCGGAGACGGCATTCGCGTAAACGCCATCGCTCCGGGCTTTTTCCTCACCGAACAGAACCGTACCCTGCTTACCAACCCCGATGGTTCCCTGACAGCCCGGGGAAAAGCCATCGTTGCTCATACTCCGTTCGGGCGTTTCGGGACTCCCGATGAGCTGTGCGGTACGATACACTACCTTATCAGCGACGCTTCCCGTTTCGTTTCGGGTGCCGTAGCCGTTGTCGACGGCGGATTCGACTCTTTTTGCCTATAATAAAATTTACCTGTCATGATACTTTGCGAACAAACATGGAGATGGTACGGGCCGAATGATCCCGTCAGCCTGCAAGACATACGCCAAGCCGGAGCAACCGGTATCGTAACCGCCCTGCATCAAATTCCCAACGGAGAAGTATGGAGCATCGAGGAGATCGCAAAACGCAAAGATCTCATCGAAGCTGCCGGACTGAAATGGTCGGTGGTCGAAAGCGTCCCCGTACACGAGCATATCAAAACCCAAACGGGAGACTTCCAGAAGTACATCGAAAATTACAAAGAGAGCCTCCGTAATCTGGCGCGCTGCGGTATCTACACCGTTACATACAACTTCATGCCGGTACTCGACTGGACACGTACCGACCTCGCCTACACTTTACCCGACGGGTCGAAAGCATTACGTTTCGAACGGGCGGCCTTCGTCGCTTTCGACCTATATATCTTGAAACGTCCCGGTGCCGAAAACGAATATTCCGACGAAGAAAAGACGCTGGCGTACAAACGATATGAACAAATGTCGGAAGAAGAAAAAGATCGGCTCGTGCGGAACATGATTGCGGGACTCCCGGGTTCGGAAGAAAGTTTTACATTACAGCAATTCCAAGAAGCACTCGACCGATACCGCGACATCGACTCCGAGAAACTTCGTTCCCACCTCATCTACTTCTTGCGCGAAATCGCCCCCGTTGCCGATGAAGCCGGAATAAAACTCGTCATTCACCCCGACGACCCACCCTATCCCATCTTAGGATTGCCTCGCATACTCAGTACCGAAGCCGACTTCATGAAACTCGTCGAGGCCGTTCCCAATCCGTCGAACGGACTATGCCTATGCACCGGGTCTTTTGGAGTACGCGCCGACAACGACTTGGCCGGAATGATGGAACGTCTAGGCGACCGTATCAATTTCGTACACCTGCGCAGTACCCAACGCGATGCCGAAGGAAACTTCTTCGAAGCCAACCACCTCGAAGGCGATGTGGATATGTACAATGTCATGAAAAATTTCTTACTGCTGCAACAACGTCGGGGTATATCTATTCCTATGCGTCCCGATCACGGTCATCAGATGATAGACGACTTGAAAAAGAAAACCAATCCCGGCTATTCCTGCTTAGGCCGTCTGCGCGGACTGGCCGAACTGCGCGGACTCGAAAAAGGTATCGCATGCTCGATGACGCAACCCTAATCTATCGGAACAGAATCCACTTTTAGCATTTCACATGAACCACTTATAAAAACGCTGCGTTTGTAAACGTGGCGTTTTTATAAACCGATATTCTAAATATTCAAACAAAACATATCATTCTGATAACCGTAGGAAAGATGAATCTCCATCCATGAAACAGTGTATTAGGGATTCCTCATATTCATTTGGAATGACACTCACGGTCATACTGAGCGTCAGTGAAGCATCTCCTACCATGCAAATAACAAGATGGGATTCCTCGCATACGCTCGGAATGACAAGAGTGTTATTCTGAATGGAACGACAGCAAGGGAAGAATCCGTTACCAAAACACATGTCATTCTGAGGGAATGCAAATCCTGAAAAATCTCACTCCAAGCGATGCAATCTTCAAGGTGTG
>OMGY01003031.1_pt1 | contig 11781 bp, 8 predicted proteins | sample 1674461 | NCBI WGS metagenome assembly OMGY01 (sample SAMN05578579, study PRJEB25193) | human gut metagenome | biome: Human Microbiome; feature: human-associated habitat; material: feces | host: Homo sapiens | place: USA:Birmingham
CTGCCTTCCGTCCTGCGCGAGTACGGGGCGGCGTTCCTGCTGCTCACCCAGTCCGGAGCCAAGCTGGAGAAACTGTACAGCAAACTGGACAGGTCGTCCATTGAGGCGAATTTCGGAAATATCTTCCTGGGCCGCACACAGGATGTGGAGGCATTGAAATATTACCCTCTCTTTTTCGGGAAATACGAGAAGGAGAAGAAGTCCACCAGTTCCGGCAGCAGCGGTGGCGGCCGTAATTCCAGCGTGACCATCAGCACACAAAAGGAAGAGATATATGAATCGAAGGACTTCGCTTCATTGGAACCGGGGGAATTTATCGGAATGGGAAACCGTTCCAATATCAAAGGGCATTTCAGAAAGAAGTTCAGGCTGTTCGAACTGGAGGAGGAACCGCTGCCGGTAGTCGCGTTCAGGACGGAGAAGGAAATATCTGACAATTATACCAGAATACTGAAAGATATTGAGAGGGTGCTTGGGATGGAAGACGCAGAAGTGGATGTAAATTCTTTATTTCCGTGAAATGCTCCGTATCGAAAACCTTTGCTGCCTTGTGGGATTCGATGAAAGGCAGACCGCAACGTTCGTCAAGGGAAAGCTGTTGGAGTATGCAAGAGAACTCTATTCGGAGGAACATAAGCGGAAATTCACGACCGAAAAGACAGGGTTTCAAGTGGTGAAAGAACCGACGAACGGGACGAGATTGGTTCTTGCCATCAACCGGAAAGCCTATTGTCGAGTGGTTCAAAGAGCAAATTCGATAAGCTACGGCAGAGCATACACCGACCTATACAGCCGCAAAGGAAAAGCAGGGGAATGAAGATATAACGGTTTTGTCTTGCCGGAAAACAATAAAAAAGTGCCATTCATAAAGTATTATGAATGGCACTTTCATTATATTTGCGCACGGATGAATAAGGATAGAGCAAATTAAAGTAAATTTAGAATTGTAAAATTTGATAGATATGGAATCTATTAATACTAGAATTATAGAATTAAGCATAAAAAAACGTATGAAAAGAATGAATCTGACCGCTTTGTTATTAAGCGGTGTCTGTTTGTTATGCCATCCCCTCCAAGCACAGCAGAGCGTTGATGCCTGCGATGGTCGTACTTATAAAGTGGGCGACACGCTCCGTATTGGCGAACCATTGCCTTCGGGGTATCTTTATGTAAAGCGGATAAACGCCGATAATAAATTCGACAAGCTGAATCCGAAAAACTCAACCGGACGGACTGCCGTCATTACCGACATACCTGCTTACCAGCCCAAACTCTATCAACAGTTCGGTATTTACCAACAGCCAAAAACGCCCCAAATAGTCTTTGCCGAACAAGGCGATTTCAAGATTGGCGTATATCTAAACATGGCTTTAACCAAAGGAAACATCATGTCCGGACATTATGTTTCCCACATGAATGGAGCTGTTGACCTTACTCCGGCTATCTTATTCGCCTATGCACATAAACTTTACGGCAAACCTATCGACACAGCATCAGTCGAGACCTATGCCTTTCTTTGTGCTCCCCAACAGTATGCAGAAGCAGCCAATGACCCGTTTGCATTGGAAGAACTCCGTACAACATATCGGAACGAACTGAAACAAGCTGTGGTAAAGGCAGATTTTAATAAGGTATTCCGTATCAAATGTTTGTCGGAACTCCAAATGTACGACATCAATCAACAGCGTTTCCCGCTTTCGGGCTTAACATGTATCGATGTAAAGACCGAGCAGAACAGAGAATTATCCCAACAAGGCTATTGCTTATGGGGAACTTGTGCCTTTCATTTCACTAACACTCCGTCATTTACCACCCTTCCCTGCGAGAAGCCCATTGCCCAAGGCATCTATACCATGCGTAAAATGAGTTCAGCAACCTTGCCGCCAACGGCAACCTTATATGTCTATGTGCGCATCCTCCAACAGGCAGTATCACTGCCCGATGAACGTATCAAGGTGATGCGTCCCGGAGCATCATTCGAGTTCGAGTGGTCAACACTTCGTAAAGCATACGGTCAAAAAGCTTTGAACATGGAGATTATACAAACAGACGGTTATTATAACGTCTTCCCTTATAGCATACAAGAAGTGACATACAATTATCTTGGTACACAAACGTTGCCTAAAGAGAACAATAAAAAGTAATATGAAACTAAAAAATATCATTCTGACTACATTAGCAGCAATCGCCCTGACATCTTGTTATACATCCAGTCGAATAAGTAAATTCAGCTCTGAAAATATAAAATTGGGTATAGATAAAAATCTTTTCATAAAAAGATTTGGAAATCCTTTTAATAAGGAAATATCCTATACACAAGACAATCAAGAAAAAGAAAAACTCTTCTATAAAGAAGAATTAAACAAAGGAACATGGTATATTATAACAACAGCTTTTACTTTTATTGATGATAAGCTTATAAAGCAAGAGGTTGTAAAAGAAGAAAGGACTTTTCAAAAATGTGATTGTAATAAATGAGCTATGTCTTCGGTGGAATAACTCGCTGGGAGCTTCTTACATTTTCTGTTTTTCCAATCAATTTTATAAAATTGCCGTCACAGTTCGTACTTTCGGAAAAAGATGTCATATTTGCTGTAGATACTAATTGAAAAGTGCGCCATATTTTCGCACGAATGAATGGCATTGCAACTGCTTCAATTATCAGCTTCTTGATATCACCGAATAATAAGCAATAAGGAAAAGGCATATACATGTAAACCCTTTTAGGAGGTAATACTATGTTCCCTCTCCTAAATAGAAAAAACAATTATTTAAATTTACACAGTCAGATTGTAACTTTTGCAAAAAAAAAACTATTTTTGCAAATAGTTTATCTTAAAAATAAATGAAATGTCGACACATGGTAGTCTTTCGGAAGTGGAACTATTTAATCTTTTGTATAAAAGTTCGTTCAATAAGGTTTGCAACTTTGCCTGCTTTTATGTGCGCAATAAGCAAGTTTCTGAAGACATTACTATGGATGCCTTCCTGCAATTGCTCGAAACCATGAAGGTGGAATCGGTTGATAATCCCATGGCTCTTCTTATCACCATCGTGAAACATAAATCGCTGGATTATCTCAAGACACAAGTACGACGAGAAAATACCAAAGATGATCTTATACAATGGAAACAGCGTGAACTGGCTATCCGAATCTCAAACTTGGAAGGCTGTAATCCCAGCTATATTTTCTCACAGGAAATCAAATCTATCGTAATGAAAACTCTTAACCAATTACCGAAACAAACTCAAAAGGTATTCATCATGAGCCGCTTTGAAAATAAATCGGGAAAGGAAATTGCCCAAATACTAGGTATTTCGGTCAAAGGTGTAGATTATCACATGAACAAGGCCCTTAAAGAACTTCGTATTGCTCTCAAAGACTACCTTCCTGTCTTAATCTGGCTCTGTTTGACAGAACTTATCAATGAAGGATAAATTTGTTAATGTAGGTTAATTTTTCTAGGCCAGCACTATAGATCCCCTTCTTTCAGTCGCCATTATTACAAACAATAAAAAAATATGGACGACGAATTATTAATAGCTTATTTCAAAGGAGAGGTTTCGGATGAAGAAGCTCAGCAAATTACCGAATGGATAGAAGCGAAGATAGAACACCAACGTTACTACCAACAGCTTTGTCGTCTGTTTGAAGTGAGTTACTGGATTGAGGACATACCCGAACAGACAGAGGTTGCCTTCCCCAAAAAAACTAAAGCCCTCCCGTGGAAACATTATGTCATATCTTTCATGAAAGTAGCAGCTATCTTTGTGCTGGGTTTTGCTTTGCACTTCTTTTTGAACTGGCAGAAAACAACCCACCACGAATTACAACACCAAATTCATGTACCAACCGGCCAGCATGTAGAAATAATGCTGGCCGACGGATCCAAGGTATGGCTGAACTCCGGCAGCACTCTGACCTTCCCCTCGAAATTTAACGGAAAAAAACGCATGGTAGAACTTGACGGTGAAGGATTCTTTGAAGTAAAATCAGACAAGGAACATCCCTTTATCGTTTCTACTTCTAAATATCAAGTAAAAGCAGTAGGTACTTCCTTTAACATATATGACTATCAGGATTCTCCTCAATTTGAAGCGGCTCTATTGAACGGTAAAGTGGAAGTCACTACCAATGCAAAAAAATCATCGGTTGTAATTCTTACCCCCAACCAGCGTGCAGCGCTATGCCAAGGAGTATTAAAGGTAAAACCGATTGAAAATGCTAATAATTATCTGTGGCGCAAAGGAATACTCTATTTCAACGAACCTCTATTGGAAGTGTTTGACAAGCTGCAAGAATACTATGATATTGAATTCCAAATCAGAAATTCTTCTTTAACAAGAAAATCACCCTACTGTACCGGTAAGTTCCGTGCCAAAGATGGACTGGAACACATCATACGAGTACTGAAAGAAACCAATCACTTTGACTATCAAATTGATTACGAAAGTAAAAAAATTATCATCTTATAAATTATGTAACTTATAAATTATAAAATGCCTATGTAAAACGACCTATTGTAGCGTAACGTAGGGCAGTTCTGGAAATAATACTGCCCGTGGCTTGAAGCCATCTGATCTTAAATTAAATACTAATGATTAAATTAAAGTAAATTATGGATTTTAATTCCTACAAAAAAGTTATTTCAAACTGTAACCATATCGTTAAGGTTGGTATGGTTTCGGCTTATGCTCTTTTTTTAGGCGCAAACACTGCCCTAGCGAGTGTAACCGAGTACATGGATCAAAAAGTATCCCTTAAGACACAGAATTGTACCATTGAATCTGTGATTCAACAAATTGAAAAACAAACAGATTATTTGTTTGTATATGACAAAAACGATGTGGACGTAAAACGCACCGTATATGTAAATGGGAGCAATACCGATGTAATAGAACTGTTGAAAGGTATCTTTGCCAACACTGATATTGACTGCAAGGTATTAGGTAACAATATAACTCTCTCTAAAATTTCTAACGTAGCGACTAGAATTGCTCAACAAACAAGACAAGAAAAGAAAACAGCTAAAGGTAATGTTATCGATTCGACCGGTGAACCAGTAATCGGTGCTTCAGTAGTAGAGCAAGGTACTACCAACGGTACAGTGACCGACATCAACGGTAACTTTACACTGAATTTGAGCACTCCAAATGCCAAAATAGAAATTTCTTTCATCGGCTACAAAACTCAAGTACTGGCTGCCCAATCTGGCAAGCTGATGGCTGTGAAGCTGGTGGACGATACTGAATTACTGGACGAAGTTGTTGTAGTAGGTTACGGTTCGCAGAAGAAAGTGAACATGACCGGTGCTGTTGCTACTATTGATTCTAAAACATTGGCTTCTAGGCCGATTTCCAATATATCTCAGGGCTTGCAAGGTTTAGCACCGGGTGTAACTGTAACTAATGCTGGTGGTCAGCCAGGTCAGGATACCGGTAAAATTTTAATCCGTGGTTTGGGTTCATTCAATGCTTCTTCTCCAATGGTTTTGATTGATGGTGTAGAAGGTGATATGAACGTGGTTGACCCGAATGATATCGAAAGCATCTCTGTATTGAAGGATGCTTCTTCAGCTGCCATTTACGGTTCTAAAGCTGCTAATGGTGTAATCTTGATTACTACTAAGCGCGGACAGAGCGGTAAGCCCAATTTGACTTACAGTGCTTTGTTCGGATGGTCAAAACCTGCCGATTTGATGGACCGTACCAACTCTGCTGAATTAGCTGAATTGACTAATGAAGCTGAATACTGGGATGCTATCTCTCAAGGCGCTTCTCCTGAACAAGCTGAAAAGAGAAAACCCTACACTCAGGAAGACATCCGCAAATATGCTGAGGGTTCTGATCCATACGGTCACCCCAATACTGACTGGTACGACTTGTTTTATACCGGCTCTGGTTTCATGAACCGCCATAACATAGGTATGAGCGGTGGTTCTGAATGGGCGAAGTATAGAGCGTCTTTGGGTTATGTAAAACAAGAAGGTATCGTTGAAAACGCTTCTAACAGACAGTTCAATGTTCGTACCAACTTAGATCTGAAGTTAACTGAACGCTTGAAATCAAGAATCAATTTGGACTTTGCCAATACATTGATGAAAGAACCGACTGACCCGATTTCTTGGTCAAATGGTGATGCTTATCAAGTATTCAGACAAGTAAATCGCATCTCTCCGATGGTTCCTTATAAAAATGAAGATGGTACTTATGGTGCCATTGCTGATGGTAACCCCATTGCATTCCAAGACTTGGGCTCTACTGGTGATACAGACAAAGACTACTTGAATGCTTTCGCTGAATTTTCATACGATATATGGGATGGTTTGAAAATTACCGCCAACGGTTCTTACAACATAGTGAATAGGAGTTACAAGCTATATAGAAAAGATTTGCAATATAATGCAAACAAATACGATGGTCCAATCCGCCTGACTAAGAGCCACACTAAGGAAATCCGCAGACAAGGTGATATCTTGTTGAACTACGACAAGACCTTTGCCCAAAAGCACACCGTAAACGCTTTGGCTGGTTTCCACACAGAACTCTATTCTTATGAATATGATGATGCTTACAGACAAGATTTTCCATCATCAGACGTAACTGATATGAATGGTGGTTCAGTAGTAGGTATGAGAAATTCTGGTTATACTCGTGAACTAGCAATGAATTCTGTATTCAGTCGCTTAAAATACAACTATAGGGACAAATATTTGTTCGAAGCTAACGTGAGAGGTGACGGTTCTTCCCGTTTTGCAGAAGGCAACCGTTGGGGGTGGTTCCCTTCATTCTCAGGTGCTTGGCGCATAACTAACGAAGACTTTGTATTAGGTACTGCTTTCAATGAAGTAGTAACCGACATGAAAGTAAGAGGTTCTTGGGGAATGCTCGGTAACCAACAAATAGGTAACGACTACTATCCGTACATCAATACATATGCCACCAATGCGAAATATCCATTCGATAACAAGGTAAGCGGTGGCGCTGTACAAACTGAAAATAAAATCCAGGATATTTCTTGGGAAAAGACTACTACTTGGGGTGCAGCTGTAGACATGACTTTATTCAACGAACTGCAGGTTACTTTGGAATACTACAACAGAAAGACAACTGGTATCTTGATGCAGGTAAATGTACCGAATACTTATGGGTATCCTGGTTACTGGGACAATGTGGGCGCTATGAGAAACCAAGGACTTGAGGTTTCTTTGGCTTGGCATAAAACATTGGGTGAAGTTCAACTGAACTTTGCTGGTAACTTTACTTACAACAAAAATGAAATTTTGTCACTGGGTAATGTAGACGTTCAGAAAGACAGCCGTACTATTCGCATGGTAGGTAAGGAATTTAATGCTTTCTATGGTTACAAATCAGACGGTATCTTTCAAAACAAGGAAGAAATAGCAAATGCTCCGAAATACACAATGATCAGCAACGACCGTTTAATTCCTGGTGATATCAAATTGGTTGACATAAACGAAGATGGTGAAATTAACCCTGATGATAAGGTAATCCTGAGTTCAGAAAACCCGAAATATACTTTCGCATTCAATTTGGGTGCTAGGTGGAAAATGTTTGATCTCAACTTGTTCTTTCAAGGTGCCGCTGGCGTATCACGCTACTTCACTGATGAATTCTATGGTGAATTTAACGGTGACTCTGGTCACCCTTCAAATCACTGGTTAGGCCGCTGGACCCCAGAAAAACCAACCAACAAATGGCCTAGAGCTTCTAAATTCAGAACATATAACTTACCGGAAACTACTTGCTCAGACTTCTGGTTGGTAAATACCAACTACTTGCGTCTGAAAGATATTCAAGTTGGTTTCAATGTTCCTAAAGAATGGCTGCAAGCTGTACATTTAGGATCTGCTAGAATTTACTATAGCGGTACTAACCTGCTGACATTCAGTAAGACTCCTCAGGGTATCGACCCTGAAGCTCCGGCTGGGTGGGGTGCATATTATCCGCATGTGAAGACTCACTCTATTGGTATTAATATTACATTATAATTTAGCAATTATGAAAAATATATATTTGTCACTTATTTCAGGTTTCTTATTTACAGCTTGTTCACTGGATAGAGTGCCGTACGATGCCTTATCTACCGCTACTTTCCCAAAAACAGAAGCAGATGTAGAAATGTTAGCTGTTGGTTGTTATGATGGCTATGCCAACCAAGATTATACTATATACAATGACGTGTTCAGTGATAACGGCTATTGTGCCATCAATACTAACTGGGCTGTTTTTGCCAATGGTACAGCTACTCATGCTGTTCCAGGCATCAACTGGTATGACTACACCCTGATTACCCGTTGTAACAACTTCTTGCATCAGGTTACTACCAAAGAAATTCATTTCAATGATCCCCAACGTTTGGAAGTCTTGAAAAACGAAGTTCGCTTTCTACGTGCTTGGCGTTACTACATGATGGTAACTGCATATGGTGACATCCCTTTGATAACAGAAGTGGTTCCTTCTTTGGAAGATGCCAAACTGCCAGCTACTCCAGAAGCTGATGTAGTGAAATTCATCCTTGATGAACTGAATGATATCACTAAAGACGGAGCACTGGATGTAAATCCGAAACAGAAAGGAAGAATTACACGCGGTGCTGCTTTGGCCTTGAAGGTAAGATTGTGCCTGTTCTACAAGAAATATGATGAAGTGATTGACGCTGCCAATGAAATCAAGAGCTTGGGTGTGTATGATCTGTACCAAGAAGGTGAAGTTCCTTACTCTGAATTGTTCAAAGAAGCCAATGAAGACAACTGCGAAATCATTTTGGCTGTAAAGAAAGTAATGAACGACTACAAAAACCAAACCATAATTGAATTTTGTAACGTGATCGACGGTGGTTGGTCGGCATTCGTACCCATTCAATCTCTAATTGATGCATATGAAATGAAAGATGGTCTGACAATCGAAGAAGCTCAGGCTAAAGGTAAGTATAATCCAGAACATCCTTACAAAGATAGAGATCCCCGTTTCTATGCTACAATCCTTTACTCGGGTGCTGATTGGATGGATAACAAGGGTAGAAAGAGAATCTATAATACGCTGGACAGAAACATTAACGGTGAACCTAACAAAGATCATCGTCTTGATTCTAGAAATGCTTCTCAAACTAGCTATTCTGTCTGTAAATACATGAAACCACTGACTCAATATTCAGATATAAACAATACTGGTCTGGATATGATTGTGTTCCGTTATGCTGAAATCTTACTCTCAAAGGCTGAAGCTATGATTGAAAAAAATACAGACCTTTCAGATGCTACTGACTTGATTGACCTAATCAGAGAAAGAGCTGGCATGCCAAAAGTAGACAGAGCAAAATATAATACACAAGCTAAACTGAGAGAATTGCTCAGAAGAGAACGCCGCGTAGAATTTGCTTTCGAAGGCTTAAGAAGAGATGATATCATCCGTTGGGACATTGCCAAAGACGTACTGAATGGTCCAATCTATGCTTCTAACCAAGGTACCGTAGATATGGACCCAAGCATTCCACAAGAAGAGCGTGCTACAATTTTCCAAGGTGAAAAGAACCAGGTGGTACTCGAAATCCGTAAATTCAGAAACCGTTACATGCCGATTCCACAAGCTGAATTGGATAAGAACCCGAACTTGAAACAAACTAACTTTAAAATATAATCTTATTAAGTAGTTCTAATATTTGTTGGGTCCCTATGTTATGATGGATGCTTGGTGTCATCATCGAGGATAGGGACTTACTTTTTAATTGTATACCATGAGAAAAAGATTAATTTTAATTGCAGCCTTACCTCTCAGCATAAGCTTGAAACCACTTGCCGCTCAGAATGAAAAGATTTTTATCATCGATAAACAGACAGTCTATCAAGAAATAGACAATTTCAGCGCCTCAGACGCTTGGCGCTGCGCTTTCATTGGTAAAAACTGGCCTCAAGAAAAAAAAGAAAAAATTGCCGACTTACTATTCAAACGTGAATTTGACAAAAAAGGCAACCCCATCGGGATGGCTTTGACTAACTGGCGCGTAAACATCGGAGCCGGAAGCTATGAAAACCGTGAAGCAAAGGAGGTGGATAACTCTTGGAACCGTACCGAATGTTTCCTCTCACCCGATGGTAAGTATGACTTTACCAAGCAGGCAGGACAACAATGGTTCATGAAAGCGGCCCGTGAACGAGGCATGAATAACTTCCTGTTTTTCACGAACTCAGCTCCCTACTTTATGACTCGTAGCGCTTCTACTGTTTCTGCTGACCAAGATTGCATCAATCTGCAAAATGATAAATTCGATGACTTTGCCCGTTTCTTGGTGAAGAGCGCCCAACATTTCCGTGAACAAGGCTTTCATGTAAATTACATCAGCCCGAACAATGAGCCAAACGGACAATGGCATACCAATTCCTTCCAAGAAGGCAGCTTTGCCACTAAAGCTGACCTCTACCGCATGGTAGAAGAATTGGATAAAGCAATCAGCGAAACTCAAATCGACACAAAAATTCTAATTCCAGAAGTAGGTGACATGAAATATCTATTTGAAATTGATTCGATAACTAAAACTCCAGATGATATCATCCACTCTATGTTCTACAAAGACGGACAATACAGCGTGCTGAAGTTCAAAAATCTTTTTAACTGTGTAGCAGCACACGACTATTGGTCAGCCTATCCCGCTACTTTGTTGGTGGATATACGTAATCGAATTCACAAAGAACTCTCAGCCAACAGTCACAATACCAAATTTTGGGCATCAGAATACTGCATTCTGGAAAAGAATGAAGAAATTACTATGCCAGCCTCTCCGAAACGAAGCATTAACCTAGGCTTGTATGTAGCCCGCATCATTCATAATGATCTAACTTTGGCCAATGCTTCGGCTTGGCAATGGTGGACTGCTGTATCACTAGGCGAGGATGTGCCCATTCAGCTATTGCCGCTTGAAGGTTCAAACGGGTTGTCGTTACAATATGACGGTGAAATCTCTACCACCAAAATGCTGTGGACTACTGCCAACTACAGTTTCTTTGTGCGTCCGGGCATGAAACGCATCTCCGTAAAACCGACCTATAAGGTAAGTGACTTGGAAGCCGCTACTTCACTGATGATTTCATCGTATACTGATGGGAAAGAAGTGGTGACCGTAGCAATTAATTATTTAGAGGAGAATCAGGTAATTACCCTAAACTGTGACCATGCCCAAAAAGGAAAAGTTTATTTGACTACAATCGACAAGAATCTGCAATACATGGGTGAGCAACCGCTGAAAAAGCTGCAGTTGCCAGCACGTTCGGTAGCTACCATTGTGGTAGAAGACAACTAATTAGGGATATTTGTTAAATATTACAATTAGCCAACTAATTTATACACAATGTATTGCGAATTAGTTGGCTAATTTTACAGGATTTACTGAATGTCCCTAATTAAATACTTAGGAAGAAGAGCCCTATTAAACGTTATTATCATAATTAATATCTACAGCTTTAATCTTGGTGCATATAAAAAAATGCTGATTATTCATACTTTGGAGCAGATTAAGTATTTTATTATATACCACACATAATGTGGTGCAGATGGCAGAAATCATTTTTGTAAAAGCAGAGAGTCCTTTTCCTGATTAAGCGCTATTATCATTTTTCCTTCTAAAAAGGAAAAAGACTCCATATCCACAAAATGAAACTATCAACTCACGACTTCATTTTAAATAAGAGGAGTTTCGGTTCTCTCATACTTTCTCCTGTTTTCCCGCCTCTCTCTTTTTCTCCATATCCTTTTCAACCAGGGTTG
>OMGY01003040.1_pt1 | contig 11752 bp, 8 predicted proteins | sample 1674461 | NCBI WGS metagenome assembly OMGY01 (sample SAMN05578579, study PRJEB25193) | human gut metagenome | biome: Human Microbiome; feature: human-associated habitat; material: feces | host: Homo sapiens | place: USA:Birmingham
CCAATTCCGGTTTTCTTCTTTCCGTTTGGCAGCACCTTATTGCCTATGATTCTCGGGTCGAAGTCCATCTTGAACATCATTCCGTCACCCACTTTATTCTGTGCCGCAAGCTCCTTCTTTCGCTCCTCGGCATCCATATACATGCTGCGGAATTTGTACATCTTGAATTTTCTTCCGTTTCTGCCGACTCTCTCCTGCGCGAAAAATATAGGTCCAGGCGATGCTATGTATATCATAGGACCCACAAATATCATTATGATAAGTGTGAACAGGCAGCCCACCAATCCTCCGACTATATCCATGCCTCTCTTTACCAGAAGCGCGCTGGTGTTGGCATAGTTCACGCTTGATGTGACTACGGTATAGTCGCCTATCTTTTCTATCTGCTTGTAGCCTCCCTGGGCTGTGCCATTTTTGGTTATTCCTGTATGTACCGCTATTCCCATCTCAAGGAATATATCTGCCATCCGCTCTGGATATTCATCCTCGCTACAAGGCGGGATGAGCACCTCATCCACCCACTCATCACACGCATAGTCCACTATACCATCGTGGTTTGCAACTATAGGTATGCCACATATAGTCATACCCTTCATGTCTGTATCCAGTGAAGCTGCTACTATCTTTGTATAGCCTATACAGCTTTTCTCCACTGTGCACAGTGTATCACGAAGCATGGCATCAGGTGCTATGACAAACAGCGATTTTCTTGATGCTCCAAAGCCCTTTTTCTTAAGGAAGCTCTTGAGCGCTAGTCTTGCTACATATGTTATTGTCACATAGATTGGAAACATGATATAAAATGATAATCGCGAGTATATATCAGCCATCTGTGTGGTGAACAGAAATAGCGCTGTCACCAGAAATACAAGCACTGCGTGCTTGCAGGTCGATATGAATTCATCCAGATATCCGCGTTTTAGGACGTTCTTGAATGAATCTGCCATTATCTCCACAAAGAAATCTATCAGAAGAAATGCTACACCCAGTATACGGTAGTCCTTGTCCACATATGGGTTATTAAAGCCGAAGCGTATCACATATGAAATAAAAAATGCTATAACAATGCATGCGATATCTATAAGCATAAAATCTATATGCTTTGTCCATCCTCTGCCTTTCTTTCTGTACATTCTTTCCAAATTCTCCTTGTGGTATCTTTTATTTTCCTTTATACCTGTTCTAGGGGAGGTACCTTTGTACCCCCCCCCGAATTATTTTAGCCTATTCTGTTTTACGTATGTTTTATTCGGTTATTTGTATCTTTTTCTGTATCTAATCAGGGTTTTCAATAATATATTTTCACCCATTTTTAATTCTTTGTCAATGAATATTAGGTTTTCTTTACAATTTTCGACACATTCGCTAATCGCTATGGTATTGTAGCGCGCATTATTATACATTATTATATGCCATACTGCTTATTTTTCCTCAAACAGCCTCTGCTTTCTCTCTATCATCTCATCAATCCTTGTGATATACTGCCCTACATCCTTGACATTCTCGCATCTGTCGATGCGGTGTGTGCCATCCGGATTCGGTACGGGCCAGACACGCTTGGTGCTTGCTCCAGCTCCGCAGGCTACAATAGTCTGTTTTTCCTCCATGATCAGTATATTGTATACACCGGCCTTGCCCTTTGCCGCATAGCCCACGTTTTCCATGTTGCCTGCCATGCCCTTCTGCCTGTAGAGGTAATATGGCTCAAGCCCCATCTGCTTACAGTAGGCTGCGCAGAGATCCATATGCTCCTGAGTGTTGACCATCTGCATATCACTGTAGCGGTCCTTGAAGATGGTGAGTCGTGCAGCTCGCTTTACTGCGAGTGAATGGATGGTGACGTTGTCAGGCGCCAGTTCCTTCACCAGCTCCATTGTGTGCCTTACATCATCGAGTGTCTCCTCGGGAAGTCCCATGATGAGGTCCATATTTATGTTGTCAAAGCCCAGCTCACGTGCAAGCTTGAAGCTTTGTATCGTATCGTCTACCGTGTGGTGTCTTCCTATTATATCAAGTGTCTGCTGCTTCATAGTCTGCGGATTTACTGATATACGGCTGATGCCGTTTTTCTTTAGTGCCAGGAGCTTTTCTCTCGTGATGGAGTCCGGTCTGCCTGCCTCCACTGTAAATTCCAGACAGTCCTTTAAATCAAAGCTGCATTTGATTTTTCTGATAAGCCTGTCAAGTTGCGCAGGGCTTAGTGTGGTCGGTGTGCCGCCTCCTATGTAGATGGAGTTTAGCTTCTTGTGGTAGAATTTCTGTGCCGTGTAGTCTATCTCCTTCTCGAGTGCGTCGAGATAATCATCCACGCGGTTTTTCCACACACCCAGTGGATATGATGTAAACGAACAGTATGCACAGGTGCTTGGGCAGAATGGTATACCTATGTACAGGCTGTAGCCGTTGTCATAGTCCACTTTGTCAAGCAGTGCCTTCTCGCGCTTTGCTATGCCTATTGAAAGGTCGATTTTCTCATCGCTTGCAAGATAGGTTTCCTTCAGATAGTCATAGGTTTCCTTATCGCTCATGCCGTCCTCTATGCATTTCATGGCTATCTTGGTCGGTCTGATGCCTGAGAGTGTGCCCCACGGAAGGCTTTTTCCTGTGCCCTTTTCTATCATGGAATAAAGAGCGAGCTTGAGGCGGTTTTTGGTTTCCTTGCGGTCTGTGCCGTCCACGGATATTTTTGTGCAGATACTTTCTCCGGCTGTTTTAATATCATTTTCGTCATCCTGCTGCATCTCACCTGTCATGGAATTATTTCCACCGGCTCTATTCAACGTCCACTCCACTGCAATTTCATCGCCCACATAGTCTATCTTAAATACCTGTGAGGCATCCGCAAATTCTTTTACGCCATCGTCTGTCATCTCATGGTGCGTGCAGGCTAAGTTTTTCCCCTCCACCTCATCAGGTGGGCAGCTATAGTACATCTGCACGTCCTCCTGCGGGAAGAATTCCTTGAGCAGTGAGTGCACATCATATTCAAAATCCGGTTTATTAAATACTACTACTATCATAAGTAAGGGTTATACATCCTCTCGTTTTCTATGGTTGTTGTATCGTTGTGGCCCGGGTACACCTCTGTATGCTCAGGCAGTGTCATGATTTTTTCCTTCACTGTGCGCACGAGGTCTGACATGCTGCCGCCCTTGAAATCCGTACGTCCGATTGAGCCGCAAAACAGCGAATCTCCTGTAAAGATCACGTCCTCATACGGGAAATAATAGCAGCAGCCACCCGGTGTATGCCCCGGTGTGTGAAGCACTACTATGTGAAAGCCTGCGATGTCAAGCTCCTGCTTATCCTTCAAAAATACATCTGCATAAAAGGTCTTTGACTGCCCCATCATGTAGCTGACATTAAGTTGCGGGTCATCGAGTGTGGCTTTGTCTGCCTCATGGATATATATTTTGATGCCGTAGCGGTCTGCGAGCGGCTTTGCATCCGTGGCATGGTCAAAGTGTCCGTGTGTGAGCAGTATTGCTACTGGCTTTGCGCCTGATTCGTCCACTTTTTTGGCGAGCTGATTAGCACACGCGCCCGGGTCTATTATTATCATTTCCTTTGTCTTTATATTGGTGACAAAGTAGCAGTTGGTCTGCACCGGTCCCACTACGAAGTGGTCTATCTTCATATTTACCATATGAGTGTACTCCTTATCTGTTATATGTTATGCTTCACGCAAGAACCACCGGGATTTAGCCGGTGGTCCTCTCTACGTCTATTACACTTTCTATCTGTCTGAGCTTCTCCACTAGAACCTTTATCTGGTCCCTGCCTTTGATATTAAAAAATACCTCGATTGTAGCGATGCCCTGCTTGCTGGTCTTGGACTGGATACCACTGATATTGATTTCCTTCTCGGTAAATATCTTTGTGATATCTACGAGCAGTCCCGGCCTGTCATGACAGAATATCTTTAGGTCTGCCTGATATTCAGCACCGTTGTCCATGAGGGCTGTATCCTGCCACTCTGCTTCTATGAGCCTGTCCTTTTCTATCTTGGACAGATTGATAATATTCACGCAGTCTGTCCTGTGGATGGAGATGCCTCGGCCTCTTGTGACAAAGCCCACTATTTCATCTCCCGGAACAGGATTGCAGCACTTCGAAAAGTGCACAGCCACGTCATAGAGTCCGTGTACCACAATACCGCTCTTTGACTTGTGCTCTGGCTGTGTGCCTGCTGCCGTCTGCTGCTTTTCTGCAATGCTGCCAAGCACATCTGCATCTGTCACCGGCACCACATGATCCTTCTTGTACTCGTCGTACATCCTGTTGACTATCTGGCTCTCCTTGAGTCCGCCGTGTCCGACGGTTGCAAGGCATGAGTTCCAGTCGTGGAAGCCGTATTTGCGGCGTATTTTCTCCTGATACTCAGGCTTGTTTATTTCAGCAAAGTTGATACCCTTTGCCTTGGCATAGGCTGCTATCAGATCCTTGCCGTGCTGTATATTCTCCTCCTTGAGCTCACTTCTGAACCACTGGTTGATCTTGTTCTTGGCCTGTGTGCTCTTTACGACCTTGAGCCAGTCACGGCTTGGTCCCTTGGAGTTCTGTGAAGTGATTATCTCTATCTGGTCACCGTTTTTGATGACATAGTCTATCGGCACCAGCTTGCCGTTTACCTTGGCACCGACCATCTTGTTGCCGACCGCAGAGTGTATGCTGTAGGCAAAGTCTATAGGTGTGGAGCCCTTTGGCAGGTTCTTTACATCGCCGGACGGTGTGAATGCAAATACATTGTCGGAGAATAAATTTAAATCACTCTTTAATAAAGTCATAAACTCCTTATTATCCGACATGTCCTGCTGCCACTCGAGTATCTGGCGCAGCCAGCTGAGCTTCTCCTCCTCTGTGACAGTGGTGGTAGTGGCATTGCCGTTGTTTGCTTCCTTGTACTTCCAGTGCGCTGCGATACCGTACTCAGCTGTACGATGCATCTCATAGGTACGTATCTGTATCTCAAACGGCTGTCCGCTTGGGCCTATGAGCGTCGTGTGAAGCGACTGGTACATGTTCTGCTTCGGCATGGCAATATAGTCCTTGAAACGGCCCGGTATAGGCTTATACTTCTCATGTATGATACCAAGCACTGCGTAGCAGTCCGGTATGGTATCCACCAGAATTCTGATGGCAAAGAGGTCATATATCTGGTCTATAGTCTTGTCCTGATTGACCATCTTCTTATATATACTGAAGAAATGCTTTGCCCTGCCGTATATCTCTGCCTTGATACCGGCATCTGAAACATACTTCTTGACATCGTTTACCAGGCCCTGGATGTAGGTGTCGCGCTCTGTCTTTCTGAGGGCTACCTTCTCTACCAGATCGTAGTAGGCATCCGGATAGAGGTACTTCATACAAAGGTCCTCGAGCTCTATCTTTATCTTGCTGATACCAAGTCGCTGCGCGATAGGACAGTAGATATCCTGTGTCTCTCTGGCGATACGCTGCTGTGCCTCCTTGGACTGGTACTTGAGTGTACGCATATTGTGCAGTCTGTCTGCCAGCTTTATGAGGATGACCCTGATATCCTTTGCCATGGCGAGAAACATCTTACGCAGATTCTCAGCCTGCATCTCAAGCCTGTCCGCATTCTTGTCCTTCGGATCCTTGGTGCTGTCTGTCAGGTGCAGGTGCTTCAACTTCGTGACACCATCCACCAGATGTGCGACATCGTCTCCAAACTCTGCACGCATCTCATCCATGGTCATGATGGTATCCTCCAGCACATCATGGAGCAGTCCTGCTGCAATTGTTTCCTTATCCAGCTCGAGCTCGGCGAGTATTATGGCAACACAAAGCGGATGTATGATATAAGGCTCTCCTGACTTACGCGCCTGCCCCTTATGAGCATCATAAGCTACCCTGTAGGCTTTGTCCACAAGGCTTGTGTCATCCGACGGATGGTACTTTTTGATTTCCTTTTTAAGCTCATCGTAAAGCTCCTCCGGGCTCGTAAAATCCTTTGTTCCCCTTATACCGCTGGTATCTGAGCGAAATTTGTCCGCTATTTTTTCTAATTCTTCTGTTGAGTAATCTGCCAATAGTCTCACCTCGATTGTAGTGTATCTTTAGTAGCCATTATATTTTATTTCTTTAAAAATTGCAATCTTATGTTGTTAGCCGATAACCATCTTTACTCCGCCATACATGCCGGCTGAGTTGCCGAGTGTGGCGAGCTTGATCTCTGTCTCGCGGCTTGCATGGAAAGCATACTCTTTATAGTACTTTGCTGCTGTATCGATGATGATGCTGCCTGCCTTTGAGAGGCCTCCGCCGACAACAAATACCTCAGGGTCCATAACGCATGCTACTGCTGCCATTGCCTTGCCGAGAAGCTTCATAGACTGCTCTACTGCCGCAATACCCGCTGCATCTCCTGCCTTTGCCGCATCGCATACATCCTTGGCTGTGAAGCCTGCATTTAAATCAAGCTTTGTTGCCACATCCCTGTGTGCTGCAATGTATCTCTCTGCTACTCTTACGAGTCCGTTTGCTGATGCATACTGCTCTAAGCAGCCCTTCTTGCCGCAGCCACAGCACTCTGACTCATCATCTACCATAGGCATATGTCCTATCTCTCCGCCTGCTCCGTTTACTCCGGCTACGATTCTGCCTTCGCGGATGATTCCTCCGCCTACGCCTGTGCCGAGTGTAATCATGACTACATCCTGATGACCCTTTCCGCCACCCTGCCACATCTCACCGAGTGCAGCTACGTTGGCATCGTTTCCGGCCTTTACCTTGATACCGCCGCACAGTACTGAGAGTGACTGTGCCACGTTGAACACGCCCCAGCCGAGGTTGACACATCTTAATACTGTTCCGTCATCCTTTACAGGTCCCGGCACTCCCATGCCTATGCCCTCGATGTCACCCATCTCGATGCCATGCTTCTCGTTATTTTCCTTGATGGATTCTGCGATATCAGGCAGGATGAGCTCGCCGGAATTCTCTGTGCGTGTAGGAATCTCCCATGTATCGACAAGCTTTCCTGTTGTCTCAAAAAAGCCTATCTTTACAGTTGTTCCACCTATATCTACTCCGTATGCATATTGTTTCATTTTTTCGTCCTCCAAATCGTTAAACTATGTTTATATTTTATTGCCTAATTGCATATTTTTCAATGTTTTTCATTGTTTTTTATATTTTTTCTATATATAGAAGCGTTTATATCATCATCCACATGCCCGCTATCTGTAAATCCAAGCTTTTTGGCAAGACGCACCGATGCCGTATTTTTCTCGTCTATCCGGCAGTAAAGTTCTTCAAAGTCTGTGTTTTCGCGCGCGTAGTCTATGATGAAGCGGCACACCTCCGTGGCATAGCCTTGGTTCCATAATTCCGGCGCTATCATATAGCCCAGCTCATCGTGCTCAAGCCCTGCCCTGCCTATCAGCTTCCCTGTTTCCCTGGAAAATACAAGCCACATGCCATACTCGTAAAATCCATACATGTTCTCTATATACGCTTTCTGGTATTCAAGCTCTGTCTCATAGTCGTAAAGTGGCTCCACAAAGTCTGTCATGCCGGGCTTGTCATAGAGCTCATAGAGCTCAGGAAGGTCTGACAAGGACAGCTCACGTATCAGACACCTGTCTGTCTCGCCGATGTCCCACGGGATGTGATTATACCGCCTGCGCACCCGCTCCAGATACTCAATATCAAGCTCTGCAAGGCTCTCGACTGCATAGCGCGTGCCGCACTGCGGTTCTCCTACTGATGCTATGCCGAGTGAGTCAGCTATTTGCTTCTGCTGCCTGTTTGATACTATCCAGATGTAGTTGGCGGGAGCTTTCGGTATTATTAGATTTCCCTTATTAGCTTTCGCGGTGTTATCTGCATATTCTGTATATCCTGAATTATTTTCTATTTCATACACGCACAAATTATTCTGCTGCTCATCTGGCAGTTTCTTCTGCAACTCATCCAGCAATTTTCCCAGTAGTGCAACATACAGTTTTTCTTGCAGCTCTTCTGACATAGATGCCTTGCCTGCCACACTTCTCCACTGCAGCTTGAATATCTCGTCATGATAGTAAAAAGAGGCAAGTTTTGCGCTTGCCTCATCGATAATTATTATCATTAAACTGTCTCCGGCTCCGGATAGTCCACTCCGAAGGTCTCAACTGTTACTGTTTTCATGACCTGAGCCTCAAGTGGTTTGTCCATGTAGTCTGTGCGCACCTCAGCGATCTTGTTTACCACATCCATGCCCTCGATTACCTTGCCGAATGCCGCATACTCACCGTCGAGATGTGGTGCATCCTGATGCATGATGAAGAACTGGCTGCCTGCTGAATCAGGTATCATGGTACGTGCCATTGAAAGTACACCGGCTGTGTGCTTTAAGTCATTTTTGAAACCGTTGTGTGTGAACTCACCCTTGATTTCATAGCCAGGGCCGCCTGTACCGTTTCCGTCAGGATCTCCGCCCTGGAGCATGAAGCCCTTGATTACACGGTGGAAGCATACTCCGTCATAAAAGTTGTGATTGATTAAGCTGATAAAGTTGTTTACTGTGTTTGGTGCGATTTCCGGATAAAGCTCCGCCTTGATTACATCGCCGTTTTCCATTGTGATTGTTACGATTGGATTCTGTGCCATTATTTTTCTCTCTTTCTTTTATAATATTATGAGGCTTGGAGAATATCCATTCCCCGCAATTATTAAATATTGAATTAATTTCTACCCGATTGATTTTACCTGATTTTACTTACTCAGAGCCTCTACCACCTTTGGAAACTCCATGAAGTGCGATGCCTTCACCAGTATGGTGTCGCCCTCCTTCACATATGAAAGGAGCTCCTGTGTCATGGTCTCCCTATCCTCGAAATAGTGGATGTCTACATCAGATGATTTCTCCGCTGCTCCGGCTGCATATTCCTTTGCCAGCTCTCCTGCGGCAAAAAGTGTATGGATATGATTCTCTCCAACTGCTTCGCCTACCTCATGGTGCAGCTTTTTCTCATCGCTTCCCAGCTCTCCCATGTCGCCAAGCACTGCTATTGTCCTGCCCTTTGCATGTGAAAGCACCTCGATAGAGGATTTCATGGATACAGGATTTGCATTGTAGCAATCATCTATCACTGTCATGCCGTGTGTTTTGATAAAATTGGTACGCCCTGCGATTGTCTCTGCTTTCTCGATTCCTGACTTTATCTCAGCTATTGTGAGGCCAAGCTGCAATCCGACAGCTGCTGCCGCCATGGCATTGTATACATTGTGCTCTCCCGGGATGTGGATTTGTGCATCGAACTCACCCTCCGGAGTGACAAAATGAGCCTTCATGCCGTCAAAGCCCAGGTTTTCAATATTTGTGGTATATACTGATTTATGAACGCCTGAAGCCGATTCCTTGCCATAGTATATGGCAGGCTTTCCATTTACCGTCTGCACTGTGGCCAGCTTGTCGTCATCTGCATTCAGCACTGCGACCGCATCCGGCATCATATGCTCAAAGCACTCTGTCTTTGCTTTAAGCACACCATCCCTGTCGCCCAAAAACTCCAGATGGCAGTAGCCGATATTGGTGATGACCATGACATCCGGGCAAGACATAGTAGAAAGTCTGTGCATCTCGCCAAAATCAGATATGCCCATCTCAAGCACCGCTACCTGATGGCTTTCCCTGATTCCGAAAATGGTGAGTGGCAGGCCTATCTCATTGTTGAAATTGCCTGCGGTCTTGTGGACGCTGTATTTCTGCTCAAGGACTGATGATATCATCTCCTTGGTGCTGGTCTTGCCGACACTTCCGGTGATGCCCACCACCTTGATATCAAGGCTTTTTCTGTAAAATGCCGCGAGCTTTTTCATGGCATCGATGGTTGATTCAACAAGCACATATGGGCCTGCCGGATCCGTCAGCTCATGCTCAGAGAGCACAATTGCCGCCCCCTGCTCAAACACAGCCGGAATGAATTTGTGTCCGTCCACCCTTTCTCCCTTTATCGGGATAAAAAGATAGCCCTCCCCCACCTGTCTGCTGTCTATGACGGCGCCGGTGATTGTCGTATCAAGCAGTGTCTCATCACCTATGTATGTACCCTCGCAGGCCTTTGCGATATTTGCAAATGTAAGATTCTTCATGTACTTATCCGACATGCTACACCTCATATTTTTTCAAAGATATGTTAATCAGATGCTCACAGAGCTGATTAAAGCTCATACCGATAACCGCGGCCTCCTGTGGCAGAAGACTGGTCGGAGTCATGCCCGGCAGTGTGTTTGCCTCGAGGCAGAACATCTCATTTTTGTCATTGAGCAAAAAGTCTGAGCGCGAATATGTGTCAAGCCCGATAACACGCGCAACCTCCTCGGCATAGTGCTGCATATCCTTTGTAACCTGCTCAGGAAGCTCGGCCGGACATGTCTCTACTGTACTGCCCGCCTTGTATTTATTCTTATAATCGTAGAAGCCCTCCTTCGGTGCAATCTCTATAATAGGAAGAGCCTTTCCCTCGATAACGCCGACAGAGAACTCCCTGCCCTGTACAAATTCCTCGATAACCAGCTCATTTTCCCACTTGAAGGCATCGTCAAGTGCCGCCTTGAACTCTGCCGCATCCCTAACGATGGTGACACCGATGCTTGAACCGCCGCAGCATGGCTTTACCACGCATGGAAGTGTCAGGTCAAGCTTTGTGATATCGTCCTGTCTGGTCGCTCTTGTCATGGAAATACCCTTTGGAGTAGGGATACCGTTTGCAAGGAAGAACTGCTTTGATGTCTCCTTGTTCATGGCGATGGCTGAGCTTAAATAATCGCTGCCTGTATATTTGACACCGAAAAGATCAAATGCTGCCTGTATCTTTCCGTTCTCTCCGTTTTCTCCGTGGAGTGCCATGAAAACAATGTCCGCCATCTGACACATTTTGATGACATTTGGTCCGAAGAAGCAAGGTGACTGGTCCTTTCTGGAAGCCTTTACCTTTGCGAGGTCAGGTGCCTCTGTCGGAATATCACTGACCTGCACGCTTATCTCGTCCGCGCGGTCAAATATACCTGTCAGGTCCTCCTCCCTGTCACTATATCCCATAAATACATCCAATAATATAACTTTGTGGCCGTTCTCTTTGAGCGCCTTAGCTACCATGCTTCCTGTCTTGAAGGAAACATCTCTCTCTGTGCTGAGCCCTCCGGCAAGTACTACGATGTTCATTTTTGTCCTCTTTTCTTTGATTGAATTATCATGCTTTGGTTTAATTAAACACAATGCAATGCTTCTTTTTTAAAGCTATGAGTAATCAACATAATTTCTTCAAAATTATAACACCATTTGTGCAAAAAAGAAAGACCGGTTGCCCGGTCAAAAAAGAAATTCTCATTTTATTTTAAACTGTGTTGGCTTCCAGCAGCTGTATCATTCTCATAAATACCATCCGCCCGTGCAAATCATCCTGTGAAAGTGATTCTCCGTACTTCAATACTAATAATCGGCACTGATAAAAATTCAGCTCAGGATTGCCAAAAAGCAAAATCCGCAAGGCTGCATTTTCCAGGTAATTGTGTATATTTCCCACCTCAATAAATATATCTACAATATCATCGAGGTTAATAAGTCCTTTCTGTTCATAATAAATTCTTCCCAAATATTTCATCCCTCCATCGACTTTATTTTTCGTAGAACTTCTTTTTTTGTCTTTCTTTTGAAATTTTGTCGTCTTTGCGAAATTTCCCTCTTTGTTTTTGTTGGTGGATTCATTTTTCCATATAATATATCAATATTCTAGGCGCGTTA
>OMGY01003045.1_pt1 | contig 11726 bp, 7 predicted proteins | sample 1674461 | NCBI WGS metagenome assembly OMGY01 (sample SAMN05578579, study PRJEB25193) | human gut metagenome | biome: Human Microbiome; feature: human-associated habitat; material: feces | host: Homo sapiens | place: USA:Birmingham
AAATGCGAAGCCGCAAGGCAACCACCGTAGGGGCGGATTCCATATCCGCCCGTGCAGGTGTCCGGTGCGTTGCATCGGCCCGGGGGGCGTCAGGGACGCCGCCCCCTACAGCTCTACGGTAAGTATACCACAACTTTCCTCAAAATGAGGCCCCATAAAGGGGACTATCAATATGCAAAGCACAATTTTTAAACAAAAATCGAACTACTGGCGCGTCTTTGCACTCTGCTTTTTCACGGTGGTGCTGCTGTTTGCGCCCCACTGCATCGTGGATGCCGTCGCGGGCGGCGGGTACTTCCACTACGCGGGGGACTTCAACGACCAGCAGATCAACTTTTACCAGTATGCCAACGCCTTTATTAAGCAGGGCGGCACCTTCAGCTGGGCTACCGATTTAGGCAGCGGGTTTGTCAACTCCTACTCGTTCTACCTGCTGGGCAGTCCGTTCTTCTGGCTTTCGATGCTCGTGCCCGCCAAGTTCATGCCCTGGGCCATGGTGCCGCTGCTCTGCCTGAAAATGGCCGTTGCGGGCGGCGGCGGGTATCTCTGGGCGCGCCGCTGGGTGCGGGACGAGACCTGGAGCATGCTGGCGGGCTGCCTGTATGCGTTTTCCGGGTTCAGCATCTACAACATCTTTTTCAATCACTTTTTGGACGTTGTGGCGCTGTTTCCCTATATGCTGGCGTCGCTGGACGACGCGGTGCTGGACGGCAAAAAAGGCCGCTTTCCGTTCTGGGTGGCGCTGAACCTTGTCAACAACTACTTCTTTTTTGCCGGGCAGGCCGTGTTCCTCATCCTCTATTTCTTCTGCATGGCGGCGGGGCGGCGGTATAAAATCGGCCCGCGCAAGTTTGCAAGCCTTGCGTGGGAGACGATCCTGGGCTGCGCCTGCGGGTGCGTGCTGCTGCTTCCGGCGGGGCTGTCGCTTTTGCAAAATCCGCGCACCATCGACCCGTTTACCGGGTATGGATACTTGTTCTACGGCAAATCCCAGCAGTACGGTGCCATTTTTTACAGCCCCTTTTTGATGCCGGATGCGCCCTATTTCAAGGATATGTTCCAGGAAGGCATCCTCAAACACACGAGCCTGACCGCCTACCTGCCGCTGGTGGGTGCGGCGGGCGGGTTGGCGTTCTGCCGGGCGCGGGGGCGGCACCCGTTTACCTACATTCTGAAAGTGTGCATCGTCTGCGCGTTCGTGCCGGTGCTGAACAGTGCGTTCTACGCTCTCAATTCCAGCTACTATGCCCGCTGGTATTATATGCCGATTCTGGTTTTGTGCGGTGCGACGTGCTATCTGCTTGCCCGCCCCGGCCTGGCGGAGCGGCACCTGCCCCGGGCGTTCGCGCTGACGACCTTTATCACGCTGACGGCGGCGGTGTTCGCCATCCTGCCCAACGAGGATGACGACGGCAACACGGTCTACGGCGTGCTGGATCAGCCTGCGCGGTTCTGGGCCATCTTCGGCATGACGGTGGCGGGCATCGTGCTTTTTGCGTTGCTGTGGCATTTTTTCCGCCAAAAGCGCCGCTGGGGCAGTATTCTGATGGCGGCGGCGCTGGGGTTCAGCCTGCTGTACGGTACGCTGCACCTCTCGCTGACCAAGTACGCCCAGTGGGACACCGATGGAAATTTGATCGCAGAGACGTATGATTCTGTGGATGAGATTGCCGCCGCCCTGACGGACGACGCGTTTTATCGCATCGATGCCTATGGGGCGCACAACAATCTGGGGCTGTGGTTCGATAAGAGCTGTCTGCAATTTTTCAACTCCACCGTCGCGCCCAGCATCATGGAATTTTACCCAGAGGTCGGCGTCAAGCGGGACGTGAACTCCAAGCCAGAGGCCGAGAACTACGCACTGCGCGGGCTGCTCAGCGTGCGGTACACGCTGGTAGCCAAGGACAAGGAGGCTGAGTGGACTGACAAGGCCCTGCCCGGCTGGCGGCGCACCGGCGAGACGACGGCCTACGCCATTTACGAGAACGAAAACTGGGTGCCGATGGGCTTTGCATTCGACTACTACGTCACCGCCGACCAGCTCGACCGCGTGAACGAGGACGAGCGTGCGCAAATTTTGTGCCGCGCGGTTTTGCTGGATGACGACCAGATTTCGGCGTTCGGCGGTATTTTGCAGCCTCTGCCCGATGAGGAGCTGACCAACCGCAGTGAGGATGCCTACGCTGCCGACTGCGTCGCCCGGCGGGATGCAGGTGTGGCAGAATTTGCCGCGACCCGCACCGGTTTTACGGCCAGGACGAACTATGCCGCGGACGAGCTGGTGTTTTTCAGTGTGCCGTATGACGACGGCTTTACCGCCACAGTCAACGGCGAACCCGCCACCATTGAAAAAGTGGACGACGGCCTGATGGCCGTGTGCGTGCCCGCAGGGGAGAATGAGATAGAATTTACCTACCATACGCCGGGGCTGAAGGTGTCGGCCACCGTGAGCGCCGTTGCTATCGTGGTGTATGGAGTGTATTTGGGAATTTTGCGGAAGAAAAAGAGAGGAAACAAACCATATGCCAAACCATGCTGAACAGTTAGCCCAGGAATTGAACCTGAATGTCAAAAATGTCCAGGGGGCTATTGAATTGATTGACCAGGGGAACACCATCCCCTTTATCGCCCGCTACCGCAAGGAGGCCACCGGCTCGATGGACGATCAGGTACTGCGCGATCTGGGCGACCGTCTGGAATATCTGCGCGGCCTCGATAAGCGCAAGGAGGAAGTCACCTCCTCCATCACCGAGCAGGGGGCCATGACGCCCGAATTGACCGCCGCGCTGACCAAGGCCAAGACCTTGGCCGAGGTCGAGGACATCTACCGCCCCTATAAGCCCAAGCGCAAGACCCGCGCCAGCATCGCCAAGGCCCGGGGCTTGCAGCCGTTGGCCGACGCGATTCTGAAACAGGACGCTGCGTTTGACCCCGAAAAAGCCGCCGCTGCGTACCTCAACGACGAGGTCCCCGACGCAGCCGCCGCGCTGGCCGGGGCGCAGGATATCATCGCGGAGGCTGTCTCCGATGATGCTGCCTGCCGCGCCGAACTGCGCCGCTACTACCGTGCGTTCGGCCGCATCGCCAGCGCCAAGGCCAAGGACGAGGACAGCGTCTACGCCCAGTATTACGACTTCGCAGAGCCGCTGAACAAGATACCCGGCCACCGCGTGCTGGCACTGGACCGCGGCGAGCGCGAGGGCTTCCTGAAAGTCACTATCCAGGTCGATGCCGACCGTGCGGCGGGTATCGTCAGCTGGATGTACGCCCGCAAAAAGACCGGCGGCAAGAGCGCGGAGCTCGTGGACGCTGCCGCCCGCGACGCATACAGCCGCCTCATCCACCCCAGCCTGGAGAACGAACTGCGGAGCGAGCTGTCCGATGCCGCCGCCGAGGGTGCTATCAAGGTCTTTGGCGATAACCTGCGCCAGCTGCTTTTACAGCCGCCCATCCGCGGCAAGACGGTTATGGGCCTGGACCCCGGCTACCGCATGGGCTGCAAGGTCGCCGTCGTGGACCCCACCGGCAAGGTGCTGGACACGAACGTCGTCTACCCGGTGCCTGAATTCAAGCGCGTGGATCAGGCGAAAAAAATTATCAAAGCGATGGTTTTGAGGAACGGCGTCGAGGTCATGGCCATCGGCAACGGCACGGCGGGCCACGAGACGGAGGAATTTGCCGCCGAGGTCATCCGCGAGCTGGCCGACGAAAAGAACCTGCATTTGCAGTATATGGTCGTCAGCGAGGCGGGCGCGTCGGTCTACTCCGCCAGCAAGTTGGCCGCCGAGGAGTTCCCCCAGTTTGACGTCAACCTGCGCAGCGCCGTGTCCATCGCACGCCGCTTGCAGGACCCGCTGGCCGAGCTGGTCAAGATCGACCCCAAGGCCGTCGGCGTCGGCCAGTACCAGCACGACATGCCCCAGAAGCGCCTGAATGAGACGCTGGACGGCGTGGTCGAGGACTGCGTGAACAGTGTCGGCGTCGACCTGAACACTGCCTCTGCGCCGCTGCTGCGCCGCGTGGCGGGCGTCAGCGCGGCCACGGCCAAGAATATCGTTGCCTGGCGCGAGGAGGAGGGCGCGTTCACCTCCCGTGCGCAGCTGAAAAAGGTCAAGGGCCTTGGCCCCAAGGCATTTGAACAGTGCGCAGGCTTTTTGCGCCTGCCGGGTGCCAAGAACCCGCTGGATGCAACCGCCGTCCACCCCGAAAGCTACCCCGCCGCCAAGGGCCTGCTGGAAGCCTGCGGCTGTGACGCCAAAGAGATCGGAACGGACGCGATGCAGAGCCTGCCGGTACGGGTGAAGAACTGCGGCACCAAAGCCCTGTGCGAAGCACTTGGCGTGGGCGAACCCACCCTGATGGATATTGTGTCCGAGCTGTGCAAGCCGGGGCGCGATGTGCGCGACAGCCTGCCCAAACCCCTGCTGCGCAGCGATGTGATGGGGCTGGAGGACCTGAAGCCCGGCATGGAGCTGAAAGGTACCGTGCGCAATGTGATTGACTTTGGCGCATTTGTAGATATCGGCGTGCATCAGGACGGACTGGTGCATGTTTCCCAGATCAGTGATAAGTTTATCAAGAACCCGAGAGATGCGCTGAAAGTGGGCGATGTGGTGCAGGTCAAGGTACTGAGCGTGGATACAGCCAAAAAGCGCATTGCCCTGACCATGAAAGGCGTGCCCCAGAGCTGAAAACCTGGCCGAAAACCGCAAAAATCAGCACTTTTCGGCAGAGCATGGAATTATGTTGCCGGAAGGAAAAGCCAAATGGACAGTTTGAATGTGCAACCTGCCCAAACAGGAACATAAACCGTTAAAATGCAGAACTGAAAAGGCAAAAACTGAAATCAGAAAAGTCAAAAAATAAAGAAAATTCGTGAATAAGGCGACAAAACTTTGGCAGCCTGTACAAAGCGGAACATGAACAAATTTGTCTTTTGTGCATCCCGATGAAAAAATGGCAACAATGAATCTAACATAGGTACGCCGGATAGAATTATGCTATAATGCAGCTGTAAGGGAAAGAAGATGTGGGTTCCGCCCTTACCGCGCAGGCATGATGGCCTGTGCCGGGTTTTATTTATGGAGGTCATTATTATGGTAAGACAAGTCAAGGTTTCCAACTTCGCAGAAGTACAGGGAATCGTGTCTGCCGCTGCCAAGTGCTACAATGAGGTCGGCGTGCATGACATGAAGGGCAGCATTGCTGATGCAAAGAGCATTCTCGGTATGATGAGTCTGGACTACAGCCATCCGGTCAAGATCGTCTGTGAGGACGAACATGACCTGGACTGTGTGATCCAGGCACTGCGCCAGTAAATTCAGCTGCCCGGCGGGCTGGCTTTCAGCCCCGGAGGCAGGAATAAGGAAAAACAGAACAGGGCAGTTGGCAATTTTGGGCCGGCTGCCCTGTTTTTTGTTGCTTGGCGGGCGATTTTGCCCCCACACCGTGCTTGCAATGGGCGGTCAAACGCGGTATAATGTTTTTACATTGCCATTTGCGGGTGGTGCCCGCGCGGCAAATTGAAAGTATAGTAAGGAGACCCCACAACATGAAACAAAAATTCATCAGTCTGGCTCTGGCAGTCATGCTGCTGCTGGGCGTAACGGGCTGTGCCATGTCCACTCCGGCCAGCGTGGGCAGCATTGGCGGCGTTGATATCCCGGCCGGCATCTACCTGCTGGCCCAGTATAACGCCTACAACACCGCTTCCGGCGCAGCAAAGCTTGCCACCGGCGAAACCGCCAGCAACGTGAAAGCCGTGCTGAAAGCTGAGTGCACCGGCACCATCAACGGCGAGGAAGTTACCACCGACGGCGCAGATTACGTTGCCCGCCTGACCATGCGCAGCCTGCAGTATTACGCAGCTGTGGAAAAGAAGTTTGACGAGCTGGGCGGCACACTGGACGATGCCGCTACCGCCGAAGCCGCCAAGACCGCCGATACCCAGTGGGAGAATAACAGCGATCTGTACGCAGCAAACGGCATTTCCAAGGCAACCTTGGAAAAGTACCAGCTGAACAGCAAAAAGGCAGATGCCTGCCTGGAGCTGATCTACGGCGAAAACGGCAGCAGCCCGGTCACCGAGCAGGAATATGCCGATTACATCAACAACGATTGCTACTACCTGGAGCTGGTCCAGCTGCCGCTATTTGACCAGAGCACTTATACCTTTGCCAGCGACGACCAGAAAGCCGAGATTGAAGCCCTGGCCAACCAGTGCCGTGATGACCTGGCCGCGGCTACCAGCGAATCTGCCCTGTACAGTGCTGCAATGACCTATGTGCCGCAGGCCTTTACCGCACTGGGCAGCAGCGTGGAAGCAACCCAGGCACTGTATTACACCGGCAGCGGTCTGTTTACGCCTTCGGACCTGTCCAGCTACAACACCAATGACGGCGGCAACAGCATTACCGATGCGGTAAAAGCAGCCGGTACCGGCAACTGGACGGTGGCCGACCTTGGCATGAGCTACATGATCGTGCGCAGCCTGGACCCCATGGAGCAGGGCACGGTGGATGATTTTGTAAGCCGCTATAATCTGCTGGACGCTATGAAGAGCGATGCTTTGCAGGACGAGTTCTATGCAGAGGGCACCGAGATGGAAAATAACCTTTCCGCCAGCGTGATGAAGACCTACAGCGCATCCAAAATCAAAAAGACCGTAAAGTAATCATCGGGCACCAAAGCCGGAGCAGTGCGGGTTCAAGACCGGCACGCTCCGGCTTTTTTGATTTTACAGAACAGCCAAAGATGTAAAAAAGGGGAACACTTACATGAAGCAAACAAACATGCGTATGCTGGCATTGTGTGCGGCGCTTTGCCTGTGTGTGGCAACAGCAGCGCCCGCCTATGCGGAAAGCACCCGTCAGACCCCACGGACCAGCTTTGTGGAAACGCTGCTGGACATCCCGGTGCTGGGGGATATTCTGCGGTTTTTCAGCGGGGAGGAACCTTTGAGCCAGGCGGCAACGGCGGAAACCGCAACGGGTGAAACCGCAACAGGCGAAAGCGCTACGCCGGAAACCTCCACCCCGGAAACTGCCCCCACGGCCACCCCGGAAACGGCAACCCCGACCCCGGCCCCCACGCCGGGCGGTTCCTCCACACCGGAAAGTGCGGCAACGCTGCCGCCCACCGGTACCCCGCAGGTGTACCCCGCGCCGGATATTGTGGTGATGCCTACAGCCACCCCGGCCGTTACCGCGGCCCCGCAGCAGGAGGAAGAAAACAATACCAGTGATGAGCCCCCCGCTGCTGCCGCCACATCGGCCCCCGCAGCGGCAACGGCAACTCAGCGCCCGGCTGCAGCCACGCCGCGCCCGACCACGAAGGCTACCCTGAAAGACCCCACCGCCGCCCAGGCGGAAGCAACCCCCATGCCCACCCTGGAACCCACCGCCACGCCGGAGCCGACCGAAAAGCCGACCCCGGACCCGGAGCAGGTGCAGCGCCAGGAACAGGCCGCCCAAACCAGCAGCAAGCTGCCGCTGTATGTGGCGGTGGGCATTGCCGTGGTGTGCGCCGGCATTGTGGCAGCCGTGCTGATCAGCCGCCAGCTGCAGAACACCCAGGCACAGACCCGGAAGCAGAAGGACGAAAAGTCTGCTTACCACCGCAAGAAGGGCGGCAAATAATGCCCGCTGCCCCCACAAATATACCCGCACAAGCTGCGGAAGCAGGAGATAGGATATGACGGATTCCCGCTGGAAAAACCTGGCGCTGGAGGTCATCGGCTGTTTTGTTTCGGCCCTTGGCCTGTACAGCTTTGCTGTGGCGGCCGGGGTGCCGGTAACCGGTGTGGCCGGTATCGGTGCCATTTTGTTCCGCCTGTTTGGTCTGCCCATTGGTGTGACCAACATTATTATGAACATTCCCATTGTGCTGATCTGCTTCAAGTACCTGGGCAAGGATTTCTTTTTCCGCAGCGTGCGGTGCATGGTGCTGTTCGCCTTTTTTACGGACTATGTGCTGGCGGCGCTGCCGGTGTACCAGGGGGATCGCATGCTGGCCACCATCTGCGGCGGCGTGATCGGCGGCATCGGGGATGCGCTGATTTATATGCAGAACTCCAGCACCGGCGGCCTGGATTTTATCACCATGGCCATCAAATCCCGCCACCCGCACATGCCGTTCGGCAACCTGACCTTTGCGGCAGCGCTGGCGGTCATCCTTGCAAACGGGCTGGTGTTCCATGATGTGGACTCGATTATTTACGGTTTGATCTTCAACTTCTTGACCTCCTATATCATCAACCGGATGATGTTCGGTTTCAACGCCTGTATGATGGCTTTGATTGTGACGAGCGACGGCCCCGCCGTGTGCAGGATGATCGGCGAAAAAGTGGATCGCGGTTCCACGATATTGAAAGGTTACGGCGGCTATTCCCAGGATGGGCGCGATGTGGTGCTGTGCGCCTGCAGCTCCAAGCAACTGTATATCATCAACCGCGAAACCAAGCGCATTGACCCCGGCAGTTTTATCGTGATGCTGCAGGCGAACGAGGTGGAAGGCGAAGGGTTCAAACGGCTGGAACTGGGAGAACAGAGTTAGGGCAATACCGCACAATTCCCGCCTTGCGGCTTAAGCACCGCTCCGGCAGCTGCGTTGCCAAAATGCTCGATAATGTCGGGTTGCGGTACCCGCATCGTGCTTCGGGGGCAAAAGCCCCTCGCACTCTGCGACCGCTGCCCCTGCTTCGGTTCGCTGTTTCCGCCACTGGCGGCGCTCACCTTTGCAGCATCCAGTATTATCTGCGCTTTTGGCTTGGCATCTGCCGCACCTCGCTCGCCGTATCGGCACTTAGAATTATGCGGTGTTGCCTTAGGAGTTAGAAGCTGCAGCGGGGCAGGAAAGGCGCAGAACAAGGCAAAATGCGTATTTTCGGGGAAAAATGCGGGGGTTCCTTGCAAAACAGTGCAAACCGCTGTATAATAAATTGTCACTTAACAGAAAAGGGGAGTTACCTATGGAAACGATGGGCAGCCTGCGCCGTACCAACTATTGCGGCGAAGTGAGTATGTCAAACGTTGGCCAGGAGATGACCGTTTGCGGTTCCATCGCCCGTGCACGCGACAAAGGCGGTATTATTTTTGCCGACCTGCGCGATACAACCGGTATTTTGCAGCTTGTTTTTGATGAGGATACGCCGAAAGACGTTTTTGCTAAAGCAGAAAGCCTGAAAAGCGAGTATGTTGTGATCTGCCGCGGCCTGCTGCGTGAGCGCGCCGCCAAGACCACCAAGATCGCCACTGGCGATGTGGAGCTGTATGTCAGCGAACTGCGCATTCTGAGTGAAGCCCAGACCCCGCCGTTCGAAATCCGCGATGATATCAACGTCAACGATGACCTGCGCCTGCGTTACCGCTACCTGGATCTGCGCCGTCCTTCGATGCACGAGCCCATTGTGCTGCGCAGCAAGATCATGCAGATCATCCGCAGCTATTTCTGTGATAACCACTTTACCGAGATTGAAACCCCGACCCTGATCAAGTCCACGCCGGAAGGTGCCCGTGACTATCTGGTGCCCAGCCGTGTGCAGCCCGGCCATTTCTACGCCCTGCCGCAGAGCCCGCAGCTGTACAAGCAGATTTTGATGCTGTCCGGCTTTGACCGCTACTTCCAGATCGCCCGCTGCTACCGCGATGAGGATCTGCGCGCTGACCGCCAGCCGGAGTTCACCCAGGTGGACGAGGAGATGAGCTTTGTCTCCGAGGACGATATCATGACCCTGAACGAGGGCCTGATCAAGCGCCTGTGGAAGGAAATGCTGAACGTCGACGTCGAGACGCCGTTCTACCGTATGCCCTGGGATGAGGCTATGGGCCGCTTCGGCTCCGATAAGCCCGACACCCGCTTTGGTCTGGAAATCCAGGACGTGACGGAGGTGTTCAAGGGCACCGAGTTCAAGCCCTTCGCCGCCGTGCTGGAAGCAGGCGGCACCATCCGCGCCATCAACGCCAAAGGTCTGGCCGATAAGCTGTCCCGCAAGAACATCGATAAGCTGGGCGAGGTCGCCAAGACCTACGGCGCCAAGGGCCTGGCGTACAGCCGCCTGACTGCCGACGGTACTTCCTCCAGCTTTGAGAAATTTCTGACCGACGCCGAGAAAGCTGCGCTGTATGCCGCACTGAACGCCGAGACCGGCGACGTGTTGCTGCTGGTCAGCGATACCGATTGGGTCAAGGCATGCACCGCGCTGGGCCAGGTCCGCCTGGACATTGCCCGCAAGCACGGCCTGATCGACCCCGACAAGTTCAACTTCCTGTGGGTGGTGGACTTCCCGCTGTTTGAGTACAGCGAGCAGGAGGGCCGCTGGATGGCCATGCACCATCCGTTCACCCTGCCCAAGGCCGAGGACCTGGACAAGGTCGAGAGCGACCCCGGTGCCTGCCACGCTGTGGCCTACGATATCGTGCTGAACGGTGTCGAGATGGGCGGCGGCTCCATGCGTATCAACGACCCCGCTTTGCAGGATCGTATGTTCCATGCCCTGGGATTCACCGAGGAGAAGGCCCGCGAGAGCTTTGGCTTCCTGATGGACGCCTACAAGTTCGGCGCCCCCCCGCACGGCGGTATGGCCTACGGCCTGGACCGTATGGTCATGCTGATGCTGAAGAAGGATTCCATCCGCGACGTCATTGCCTTCCCGAAGGTGCAGAATGCCGGCGAGCCGATGAGCGGCGCACCGGACGTGGTGGACGAGCAGCAGCTCAAGGATTTGAGCATCGCGCTGACGCTGAAGGACTAACCTGAAAATTTGGTTGCTGTGTAGGGACCGGGCATGCCCGGCCCGCGGCCTACCCGCAGGATTCCCTTTTGCGGGTAGGTGCAGGGCGAGGCATGCCTCGCCCCTACAGGATAGAAAAAATATACGCCCGACCGTATTTTATGCGGTCGGGCGTTTTTGTGTTATCTCAATATTTCGGCTTCGGTTCCTCGTCCTGCTTTACCGGGTACTCCGCAGCTGGCGGCGGGGTCTGGATGGGCTTGGGCGCTTTGGGGGCCTTGAGGGCTTTCGGATGGCGCTTGCGCCAGAATCGCAGAGCCGCAATGACTGCAATGACGATCAGCACCACTGGCCACAGGTAGACCAGCGCAATGACCAGCCCCTGCACAAACCCAACGAAGGCGTCCCAGCCGCCGCCGAACGCATCGGCAATGCGCTCGGTGAAGGTCACGCCGGTCGGGGTCAGGGTTGCGACCTCTTCCAGATAGATGTCTACGGTCGAGTAGCTGACCTGCTGGTCCATATTGCGCAGCTGGCGGGTGTAGTTCTCCAACTGGTACTGCACATCGGAAAGCTGGCTCTCGATTTCCAGCAGGTCGGCGGTCGTCTCGGCCTGGTCTGCCAGCTCATTCAGGCGGGTGCGCTGGGCTTCCAGTGCCGCCAGCCGGGATTCCACATCAATGTAGCTGCTGGTGATGTTCTGGGCATTCTCGCTGACATTGCGCACGCTGCCTGCCTCGCCCACGGCAGCCAAAAACGCGCGGTAGTTGTCCACCGGCACCCGCACGGTGTAGTCGGCGCTGCGGTCGTGATCCTTTTCAGTGCCGTAAACGCTGGTGGACTCCATCCATGCATTGTTGGCCTCGACCGCAGCCATCAGGGTTTCGCGGGCGGCGTCAAAGTCGGTGGATTCCATCGACAGGCTGGCGTTGTAGATGATTTTCTGCGCGGTCTCATCGGTAGCGGCTTCGGCGGCGTTGGCGGGCATCAGGCTGCT
>OMGY01003049.1_pt1 | contig 11722 bp, 12 predicted proteins | sample 1674461 | NCBI WGS metagenome assembly OMGY01 (sample SAMN05578579, study PRJEB25193) | human gut metagenome | biome: Human Microbiome; feature: human-associated habitat; material: feces | host: Homo sapiens | place: USA:Birmingham
CTCGATATGTACTTCCAGGCTCATGCGCGGCCACCTGCTTTCTGCTTTTTCTCCAGGAGGTTCACAGCCAGCAGCACCACAGCAGAGATGACGATGTCCACCAGCACCCACCGCATGGCACCGGCCTCATCGTTGGTGCGCCAGAGCTGGTACACCGTGGTGGCGATGGTGGCCGTCTTGCCCGGGGTGTAGCCCGCGATCATGCTGGTAGCACCGTACTCGCCCAAGGCCCGGGCAAAGGCCAGCACCGTACCGGCCAGAATGCCCTGTCGGCAGCAGGGCATCCGCACCCGCCAGAATATCCATGCGTTGGACTGTCCCAGTGTCTGGGCCGACCATGCCAGCGTCTCGTCAAAGCTCTCGAAGGCGCCCCGGGCGGTACGGTACATCAGCGGGAAGGCCACCACGATGGACGCAAAGATGGCGCTGTACCAGTTCATGACCAGCTTGACGCCGAAATGCTCCATGAAGAAGATGCCCAGCGGCCGCTTTGCGCCGAAGAGCAGCAGCAGGAAATAGCCCACCACCGTGGGCGGCAGCACCATGGGCAGGGTGAGCACCACGTCCAGCACGCCCTTGACGGCGCGGGGCAGCTTTGCGATATAATAAGCGGCAAAAATGCCGAGGAAGAACACCGCTGTGCAGCTGATGAGCGCGATGCGCAGGCTGTTCCAAAGCGGATACCAGTCCATCGCTCGTCCTTACTGCGCCACAGCGCTGAAGCCGACGCCCTCGAACACCGTCATGGCCTCTTCGGTCTGCAGATAGGCGAGGAAAGCCTTGGCGGCGTCGGCATTGGGAGCGGCTTTCATCACGGCGGCAGGGTAGATGACCCGACCGCACATCTCCTTGGTGGCCTCGTCCACCGGGGTCATGGTGACGGTAAAGTCTACGTCGTCGGGGGCGGAATCCCCCGTCACCTGCACCTCAACCGGGATAGAGATGGTACAGGAGTAGTCCGCTGCAAGTGCCTGCGTCTGGAACAGCAGGGTCGCGATCAGCAGCGGAAGGAGCAGCTTACGAAATTGTTTCATTCTTTGCTTCATTGTGTCTTGAGGCACCTCCTTCGTGTGCTTAGCATTTATTTGTCCAATCGTCCGAATACGACAACACGGCCATTGGTTTCCGCATCGGAGCAGGTTGACAAACCGATGATATGATCGTCCGACCCAACACCGATGTCCCGGTATTGGACGGCCTTCTCCCGGACATGACTCAGGAGGGAACTGACGTCGCCCTGCTTTTGAGCCTCCGGGGTGTAGACGACGCTGTCGGAGGCGTCCACTTTTACGCAGGCAAAGAGGGTGATTTGATAGGTCTGGTTGTCGGTCAGGTACAGGGTACCGGTTTTGTGTCCGTTGAAGTAGTCCTGATCGGCAAACTCCACGATGTCGCCAAACATGGCGCCGTTGTCCATGTGGTGGCCGTAGAGCAGGCTGTAGCTGTCGGAAAAATCCGTTTGATTGCGGCTGTCCAGAAAGATGGCTCCCGAGAGGGCAAACTCGCCGAAGACATCCTTGTTGACGTACTCCATATTGTCCTCGCCCCGGACCACCGGGTAGTCAATGTGGGTGTCGTCCACCGTCAGCCAGGCGCAGACGTCCGGATTCAATTCTTTCAGCTCCGCGAGAGACAGATCGTCCGCCTCGCCCGTGGGCTTGTACTGGAGCAGGTCGCTGGAGGCGAAGGCCCCTTTGTAGGTCATGGCCGTGTCCCAGAGGGAGTACCCGCCGTACAGCAACAGCAGCAGAATCAGCACAAGGGCCAGAAAACTCAATATTCTGTCCCCAATTCGGGCAGCTTTTGCGGCTCTTTCCAATCTGTTTCGCCCCTTGTTTCGATTTTGCGGAAGGGATTCACCCGCCCGCCTCCGCCCGGAAACCCGGGCGGAGGGGACGGCACGCCGTGTCAGATGACTTGAGCGTTTTGATTCAATGAATTTTTAGATCGAAATGAAATAACAGTTTTTTTAGTTTTCCTGTTTGTCAGCGCGGTCTGTCTTATTCCGCGTGCTTTCTGCGCAGGAAGAAGAAGGCAATGCCGCCAGCCAGAGCCACCATCAGCACGTAGGGAGCGATGTTCATGATGACGCCGGTAACGGGGGAAGAGTTTTTAGTGTTGGTAACAACAGCTTCTGCCGCAGTTGTGCTAATGGTACCAGTCGCACCATTAATGGTAGGAGTGTGCCCCTTGGGTTCAGTTTCTGCCACCGTATATGTCACGCCTACGGGAAGATTGCTAAGAATTTTGCTCTCGCCGCCCTTCAGGTTAAGAGTGACAGTTTTTTCGCCATTCACCCAATCAGCAGCAGCAACAGTCGTGTCACCAACCTTAAAGTCATTTTTTACAACTTTACCTTCAGGTGCCTTAAGGGTAACAGTAATCGTGAAGGTCTCGTTCGGATCAGCAAAGTCACCAGCCAGTTCCTTTTTAACGGTCAGAGAACCGGTTTCAAATGTGTTTGTAACTTCACTAACCTTTGCGCTGCCATCGGCGTTCTGAATTTTAACGACAGTGTTGATATTGCTTTCCGCAGTACCTGCATTAATATCTTTCCAAGTACGGAGAACAACTACAGTAATATCTGCAGCGTCATAAGTAACACCGGCAGTATCGCCATCAACTTCGCTCATGTTGTAAGTAAACTGTCCAATTCCTTCGTATGCGGGAAGAGTAATCTGGAAATTATCAGAATCTGCCGCCTTTGCTACTGTAACATCGGGGATATTAGCATTAGTGTAGCTAGCGTTACTATTGTTTGCTACACTCTTCGTGTCAACTTTATAAGACAGCGCTTCGGCAGGCTGTACTGCCGTATTGGTGTACGTCTTCTTAAAAGCACGCATATCAGGATTTTCATCCACAGCAAAAGCATTAATGGCCATAACGGACATTGCCATTGCCAGTGCCATTACGACGGCGCCCAGCCGGCGAATGGACTTTTTGGTTTTCTTTAACATAACCCAAATTCCTTTCTTTGATACGATTGGGATCCTGAATTTATCAGCAGAATCGTGGGACTCTGCCTGCTCACAAGGTGCAGCCGGGAGGTTGCGTATGGATCCCGGTCTACGCGCACTCTTAGCTGCGTCTTGCAAAGCACGATGGTGTGTACTCCGGGGCGGCGGCTCAGAGGCCGGAGCGGCGGAGGACGGTGATGACCTTGCCTTTGATCTCGCCGCGGGAGACTGGGCCGAAGTAGCGGCTGTCCTTAGCGCCCTCCCGGTAATCGCAGAGGACAAAGAACTCGTTTTCGGCCAGGGTCACGGGATAGGAGACCAGGTCATCGTATTTGGGGGTGGTGTAGTATATGTCGTTCTCCAGCACAATGCTGTCGTTGACTTTCAGTGCGGCGTCATCGGTGATTTCCACCTTGTCGCCGCCCTGGGCAACAATCCGGGCCGTATAGGTCACGCCGTCCTTTTTCAGCACGACCACATCCTGTGCGTGGTAAGTTTGCGTCAGCCGATAGTACAGCATCAGGTCCCCGGCACTGAGCCGGGGCATCATGTCATCGTTGCGCACCGGCGCAAGCCCAAATACCAGCCCGAAGAGAATCCATAGCATCACTGCCATGCCAACCAGGCGTTTCAGGAACGCTTCCACGTCCCCCCGGTTGCGCAGGGACCTCCGTCTGGCAGCGATCACCGCTTCCGGCGTCTGGGGCGCGTCCGTCCCGGAGCCGGTCCGTTTGTGTTTTTGGTCTGTACGTTGTTTTCCTGCGTCTTTTATGCGATTTTCGCGCGGTTTGCGCGTTACGCTGCGTTTACCCATTGGCGTCACCACGGGACGCGCCCGTTTTGCCAATCTTCGCCGTTAGCCTGCGGATTTCCCCCTCCCGCTCCTCGATCAGAGCGCGGCTGCGTTCCCATTGGGCGTCAAACGCCGCCTGGTACTCCTGGTGCAGCCCTTCCAGCTGCCGCCACACATCCGCTTCATCCACCCCGCCGAAAGTCTTCCTGCGGAACTTCATCTGCTTCATATATGCGGCGATGTCTTCCATGCGCTTCGCCGGCATGTTACTCGGAGTCTCTTCTGCGCCGTACCAGCACGTAGCTTACGCCAGCCGCCGCCGCAATGCCAACCATGATTGCATAGGGCACCGCACTATGCTTCACACCCATGGGCGGAGTGACGTCCTTGGTGTTGGTGAAGGTAATGACGGTCGCTTCACTCATGTCCTTAGTCACAGTAAAGGTGTAGGTATGATTGTTATAAGTACCGCCTTCAACGCCATTAGCAGTAGTTGCGTATCCGTCACCGGTGTAGTCGCTTTCGCTGATGATGACCTCCTCACCAACCTTTGCGGTGATGGTTGTCGTCTCGTTGTGTTTCAGAGTGGAATCACCAAGCGTTGCATTTGACGATGCGCTGAATGTAAATTCCTTGTTCGGGTCACCCATGCTACCGCCCACAACCTTTTTCAAGGTAATGGTGCGGTTACTCAACTCATAACTATTGGTGAAGCTGGCGGTAGCGGTCGCACCCTTAGCGATTGTGCCGCTGGTATTTGTGTTTGTAGCCGTCAGCTCATAGCCATCCACATCAGCGCCACTCTCACTCACACTATACTTTGTGTTGGGGGACAGGCCAGAGGCCGCTTCATAGGTATATTTACCATTCGACAGTGTGAAATCACTGAGTTTTACGGTCTGCGCCGTACCATCATTTAATGTGTAAGTGAAGGTCAGATTCTGCTTCAAGCTCGCGATCTCAGTCTCTGTCAAGCCAGTAACGGACTTTTCGATGATCAGCTTGCCCGGTTTGAGTTGGATGACAGGCTTTGCATAACTGGCTGTCATGTCCTCTTTGCCGTTGTTGTAGGCGAGACTGGCTGCGTCGTTACAGTAGAACCCCTTCTGGTTATTATCCGCGTGAGTGCCAGTGCCCGCATCCGGCGTATCCGGATATGTTTTGTTTCCGTCTCGATAAGCCTGATATGCAGTTTCGGTCGGCTCAATGAGTGCTGTCACTTTGTAAGTATACTTCGGATTCAACGCATAATCATCAGGAAAGTCCATTGTGATGGTCTCTGTACCTGCATTATAGCTGGCAGTAATTCCTGCCGGTGTTGCAATGGCATCTCCGTTTTCGTCCTCTACACTGACTTCAAGTTTTTTCGGGCTGCCATTTTCCATAACCATTTGCGCATTCTGGCTCAACTTATCTGTAACCGTCACATTTTTGCAGAAAACGTCAGCAACAGAACCTGCAATGCCATCAAAAATACTTGTTAAGTTACTGCCATCACTATTTGCAGCGATATACTGCTTTGCAGTAGCATTTACACTATCTTTAACACCCGTTAAATAAGTCTCCATTTGGGTGCCAATTCCAATAGAGCTGATCACATGACATTCCGGCAGCTTCATTTTTCGTTGCTGTCCAACCGGTATTGCCAATGGTATCGCTTCCGTTACCGCCTCCAATATAAAAAGTAGGCTTACCATCGCTCAAAAAAATCACGATTTTCTGCGCATCCTTACGAGCATTGCCGAGCTGCGTTTTGCCCACACGAAGTCCTGCCTGATAGTTGGTTCCGCCATTCGCATTGAGATTATCAATCGTGTTGGTTAGACCGGTGGCAGTCCCCCAGTCACGTACTGTCCTACCATCCGCAGCGGAACCTCCATCCCAACTTGTTTCAGAAGAAAAGCTGACAACACTATAGCGTGCATCGACATCATCTTTGGCCTCCAAGGTATTAACCAAGGCCTTCATCGCACTCTGCATGTTTCTCAATCTGTCGCCAGCCATACTGCCTGAAACGTCAACAATCATCAATACATCAACTTTAGCAGGTTCTGTCTCCGAACCCTGAGATCCCTTGACGGTCAGAGTCAGGTTGTAAGTACCGTCTTCATTTTGAGTGGCCTGCTTTGTATGCACCGGTTCTCCTGCTGGTGTGATCGTACCGCCGGAACTGCCACCAGAACCGCCATTTTTCTCATAAACAAGGTAAATATCATTAGCACCAAATTCTGTACCACCATCATTAGAACTTGATCTGTAACACCAACTGCGACTCAAGTTGTTATTTACTCTTCCATATTGAAACTGCGTAAAACTCACACCAGCAGCACTTCCCACGTGAGCACCAATGAAAGTATAGCCTTCAACCGCCGCATAATCAGCTATATCATACCATGTATCGCGTCGGCTAATTTCTATTGGATCCGTGCTACCAGGAACATCCTCGCCATCTACACTTACACGGTTAACCTTGATCTTATATTGGTTGTCATTTCTAGTGTATGTAATTGTAAAGGTAGAGAAACTCTCCACGGTAAAGCCTGCGTTGATCTTCTGTTCCTGGACAGCGACGGTGCCGTTGGTGGCGCTGCCGGTATCGGCAACGGTTTCCACCTTGCCGCTGTCGGCCAGATGCTGAATCGCCAGGGACTCGGTATCAGCTTCCTCGGGAAGAAGACCTGCACCCAGTTCAAACTGCACATCCACGGAACCATTGGGTTCCACTTCCTGCCCGTTCACTTCAAAGCCCACGTCCAGGGCCAGGAAATTATCATAGGCAACCTGGTTGGCATCCAGCGTGTTCGCCGCATCCTGATACTGGCTGTCAGTATCGGCCAGCTGCTTCACCACCAGTTTCGCACCCTCGGGGAGCACACCGGCGGCGGCGCTGGTCCTGACAGTAACGGCCCGGTCGCCGGAACCAACGGTGGCAATCTGCTCACTGGCCGCACTGACCGGAGCAGCTTCCCCGGCCTCGCCAGCCGGTTTCTTGCTGTCAGGAGCAGGTTCTTCGGGATCGCCCTCCACGGGGGCCTCACCATCTTCGCTGGAGTCTTCCTCTGCCGGTGCGTCCTTGTCCGCGTCCTCCTCCGGCTCCGCCTGATTGGTGGAGTCTGTGGCGTCCGTCTGCTCCTCCTCGACCGCCACATCTGCGGCAGCGGGCGTCGCTTCGGGTTCGCTCTCCGCCGGAGCGGAAAGCGCCATGCCGGTCATCACTGACATCGCCACGGCCAGCGCCAGCAGAAATGTCAGGATTCTTCTCACTTTTTTCCGCATTTTGCATTCTCCATTCATCGTGTGTGTCGGGGGCGGCCGCTGTTGGGCGGGACTTCCTCCCCCGCTGGTCCTCGGACGCGGTCAGGCGTTCCAGTTGCCGGAGCGCCCACAGGGCTCCGGAGCGGCGGTACAGAGACGGCGGCACTGCCGGACCATCTGCCTGTATTGGTCTGTTTGATCCTTCCTGTCTATTATAACGAACCCACCCCGCTTACGCAAGGGCTTATTTAACAATAAAAAGAAAGACCACGGCATTTTCCGCCCTTATTCTATGTAATCCGTAATTTTACGATGCGGGAGTGGCAAAGAGGCGTACTCGTTTTTGCCGCTTTTCCCAACATCACCGCACGACTCTCTTCCCCTCCTCCGGCAAGGCGGATACCCCCGAAAAATCCCAAGATTTCCCGTTTTTCCGCACATTTAGCCATCGTTTTTTCGCTTCCGGCAGAACGAGTTTCCTTTCGTGGTTCCGCCTGCCATCTGTCAGACAGGTTTCATGTTTGCACAAATTACACATGTGTAAATATTATCTCATTTTCTCTTTTTTGTAAAGACTTATTTTATATTTCCCCCAGAAAAAAACCCGCCTGCAACGGGTGCAGACGGGTTCTTCTCGTTCTTATTCGCGTTTTGTCAGTAAAGAAAAGGAGTTGTTGTGCCCCGGGGCCTTCCCTTCCCCAGGACAACTCTATCCTACCGCAGCGCCGTCCCGGAGTGTTGAACGAACTTTAAAGCCTTTGTTACAACTTTATGAATACAGAAATTTCCCGCATTTTTTCCGCCTCGTCCGCATAGAATAGCAGGTAATGTCTTATCACAAGGGAGGAATATACATGCAGGACTCGAAACTGCCCCCTGTTCAGGCTCCGGCCCCCAGACCCCAGCCCCAGCAGCAGGATATTGATGACTTCATCTTTGCTCACGACCAGTCCCCCGCCGCCAGCAGCCGCTGATGCGGGGGCGGGGCTCCGCCCCACGGCGGAGCCTTTCCATCCGTCCGCCACTTTACAGTGGATTTCTTTTCCTTTATAATATAATGGTATAAGTTTGAACCAAATCGAAAGGAACGATCTGTATATGGCATCCATTAAATATGATGAGTATAAGGTAAAGCTGAACAACCTGAAACCCGTCCTGGCTGAGCTGGGCCACTCCCTGGGCCTGGAGGCCGCCGAAGAAGAGCTGGACCTGCTTCAGGCCCAGAGCGCCGCCGAGGATTTTTGGAACGACATGGAGAAGGCCCAAAAGGTCTCCCAGCGCATCAAAAACCTTCAGGACAAGCTGGCCGCCCATCAGAAACGCCTGGACACCGTGGAGGACCTCCTGGTCCTGTGCGAGATGGGCATCGAGGGCGACGACGACTCCATGGTGGACGAGCTGGAGGAGAGCTTCGCCCAGCTGGAGGACGACATCGAGCAGGCACGTCTCGCCACCCTCTTCACCGGTGAGTACGACGCCAACGACTGTATGCTCACCATCCACGCCGGCGCAGGCGGCACCGAGGCCCAGGACTGGGCGTCCATGCTCTTCCGCATGTACCAGCACTGGTGCGACCGCCACGGTTTCCAGTGCCAGACCCTGGACTACGAGGACGGCGACGAGGCGGGCCTGAAGTCCGCCACCATGATGATTACCGGCGAGAACGCCTACGGCTACCTGCGCAGTGAGCACGGCGTCCACCGCCTGGTCCGCATCTCCCCCTTCGACTCCAACGCCCGGCGCCAGACCTCCTTCGCCGCCGTGGAGGTCATGCCCGACCTGCCCGACGACGTGGAAGTGGAGATCCGCCCCGACGACGTGGAGATGCAGGTCTTCCGCTGCTCCGGCGCAGGCGGCCAGCACATCAACAAAACCTCCTCTGGCGTCCGCCTCATCCACCAGCCCACCGGCGTCGTGGTCTCCAGCACCCAGGAGCGCTCCCAGTTCCAGAACAAGGAGACCTGCTACCGGATGCTCCGGGACAAGCTGGTCCAGCTCCAGATGCAGGCCCACGCCGAGAAAATCTCCGACCTGAAGGGCGTGCAGATGAAAATCGAGTGGGGCAGCCAGATCCGCTCCTACGTCTTCATGCCCTACACCATGGTCAAGGACACCCGCACCGCCCATGAGACCAGCAACGTCAACGCCGTCATGGACGGCGACCTGGACGGCTTTATCAACGCCTACCTCACCTGTGAGGCCACCGGCAACTGGGCCACCAAATAAGGGCGGAAAATTTCCTTTTCTTTCAGATTCTTTTAAGCGTTCTCCGTTATCTTAAAGGCACAGAATCGGAGGCGGGCAAAAGAAACCGCATCGTTTCTCCTCCGCCTTCATACAGTATCCATATCTTCGCCGCAGCCACAAGGGAATCCCGGCGAAGCCCTCCTGCCAAGGAAAGGAGTGCGTATTGATGTACTACAATAACGATCAGGAACATACGGAGACCTTCCATCGCCCCCCCGTCTCCGGTGAATACCATTTCAGCGCCAGCCAGACAGGCGGCAGCTCCGCCGACGGCGCCCCCAAGCCCGGCTTCTTCCAGCGCCGGAAGGCCAATCAGGGGGCCAAGCCGCCCAAGCCGCCCCGGAGCAAGAAAAAGAACAGCCCCATTTCCACCAGCGGCGTGGTGGCCATCGCTCTGGCCTGCGCCCTGGTAGGCGGCGGGGTAGGCGGCGGCATCGCCTACTTCGCCGGGAACAGCTCTGGCGGCGGGACCAACATCGCCGTCAGCGACCGGTCCTCCTCCGGCGGCGCCGACGTCACCGCCACCAAGGTCAAGGCCGGCGACACGATGACCTCCTCCCAGGTCTACGCCAAGTACGGCGACTGCGTGGTCAGCGTCAATGTGAAAACTTCCGAAGGCGAGGGCGCCGGCACCGGCTTCCTCATCAGCGAGGACGGCTACATTCTCACCTGTAATCACGTGGTCAGCGGCACCACCGCCATCTCGGTGGTGCGTACCGACTCCACTAGCTACGAGGCCGAACTGGTGGGCAGCGACGAGGATCTGGACGTGGCTGTGCTCAAAATTAAGGACGCCGGGGAGGCCAAATTTCCCTACGTAGTCCTGGGGGACAGCGAAGATCTCACCGTAGGGGACAGCGTCACCGCCATTGGCAACGCCCTGGGCACCCTGGCCAACACCCTGACCACCGGCGTAGTGAGCGCCCTGGACCGGGCCATCTCCATGAGCGACGGCGCCGCCATGAGCCTGCTCCAGACCGACTGCACCGTCAACTCGGGCAACTCCGGCGGGCCCCTGTTCAACCAGTACGGCGAGGTCATCGGCATCGTCAACGCCAAGTACTCCTCCAGCAGCAGCATGTACTCCTCCGAGGCATCCATTGAGGGCATCGGCTTCGCCATCCCCATCAACGACGTCCAGGACGTGCTCAGCGACCTGATGAAATACGGCTATGTCACTGGCAAGCCCTATCTGGGCATCACCGTCTCCACTGTCTCCTCGGTCACCGCCCAGCAGTACTCTAACATGGTGGTGGGCGCCTACGTGAACAGCGTGGAGAAGGGCTCCTGCGCCGAGACCGCCGGCCTGAAAACCGGCGACATCGTTACCCAGGTGGACGGCAAGGACATCACCACCAGCGCCGAGCTCATCGACGCCAAAAATACCCACAAAGCCGGTGACGAGATGACCCTCACCGTCTACCGGGACAGCGACTACACCACCCTGAAGGTCACCCTGGACGAGGAGCAGCCGGACGCCAACGACAGCACCAGCGACGGCCAGAACGACAGCAGCCAGGACGGTCAGAGCGGACAGTCTGGTGACAGCCAGTCCGGTCAGTCCGGCGGCAGCTACTACTACAACTGGCCCTTCGGCAACTACGGCAGCGGCGACAGTTACCCAGGCTGGTAAGGGCGTAACCTGAATTTGCTTTTTCATTTTCCTTTCTTCTTTTCAAGGCCGGAGCATCCATCGGACGCTCCGGCCGCTTTTTTATCTTCTTTTCCACTGTCCCTGGCCGCTCAAAACCGGAACCAACTTGCAGTCGGTTCCGGTTTTGAGCGATTTCAACTTACAAACACAGATGCTTTGCTGGATATTCCTCCCCTATTCCTCCTCTTCCCGAAGGCTCTCAAGGGCAACGCGGACCGCCTCTACCACAAAGGCAGAAAAAGTACAGTCTTTTCCCCGAATCACATCCTCTACTTCGGATATGATATCGACTGGAAATCGAATGCTTTTCGGTTCAGTGGCCGGAATGCTTGGGATTTTAAACTTTCTCATTAGATTCACCTCTTTTTTGGGTCCAATAGTTTTTTCTTTCTAATCCATTCCAGTACAGTTTCTCGGGGAGACACCGCATATTACATCATGAATCCTCTTCTGCAATATATTGTACCACATATTTGTATTTCATTTCAAATTTTTATGCGCTACAGCAGAGATACTCAGTTGTTCCCACGGGAGCTGTATGACCAACTCCGCTCCCACCTCTGACCGAAGCTCCTTTCGTCGCCTGGTTGTCAACCGGCGCCCTCCCCAGGACGCCGCCCTTTCGCGCTCTTTCGTCTGTTTTCCTGTTATCACTTTGTTTACAGTTTGTTTCTTGCCTTATTCGCCCTGTTTTTCTATAATGAAATATGATTAGTTCTCGAAGCGTTTTTCAGGAGATCCTTACCGATGATGAGACAGACTTTATCCCTGCTGCTGGTGGTCATGACCGCCCTGTCCCTCAGCGCCTGCGGC
>OMGY01003053.1_pt1 | contig 11713 bp, 13 predicted proteins | sample 1674461 | NCBI WGS metagenome assembly OMGY01 (sample SAMN05578579, study PRJEB25193) | human gut metagenome | biome: Human Microbiome; feature: human-associated habitat; material: feces | host: Homo sapiens | place: USA:Birmingham
GGAATAAAGTCCGTTGCCAGCATCGGATTAGACATAGCCGGTGAAAAATTCGAAGCAGCAGCTTCGGGAAACGGGCCGGTAGATGCCGCCATAAATGCTATACGATGCATCATTCACCGAAAAATGGTAGTCAAAGAATTTCTTATACAAGCTATCACCAAAGGCAGCGACGATATAGGTAAAGTACATATGACTGTGACCTACAACGGAAACTCATACTATGGATTCTCGGCAAATACAGATATTGTCGCAGCCTCTGCCGAAGCCTTTATAGATGCTATTAATAAGTTCATTATATAACGAAATCACATGAATACATTATTTGATAAAATATGGGATACCCACGTCGTAACCTCGGTGAAAGGAGGCCCCGATCAATTATATATAGACAGACACTATTGCCACGAGGTTACCAGTCCTCAGGCTTTCAACGAACTGAGGGCTAGAAATTTGAAGGTTTTTCGACCGGAAAGAACGACTTGTTCTCCCGACCATAATATTCCCACGTTAAATCAAGATAAGCCTATTGCCGACCCGGTTTCCCGCAATCAAGTAGAGACACTCGCCACCAATGCTAGCGAGTTCGGCTTAGCTCATTATGGACTGGGAAATGAAAAAAACGGAATCATTCACGTTATCGGACCGGAATATGGGTTGACTCAACCGGGAATGACCATCGTTTGCGGAGACAGCCACACTTCGACCCACGGAGCTTTGGGCGCCGTGGCGTTCGGCGTGGGGACTTCGGAGGTCGAAATGGTCTTCGCCAGCCAGTGCATCCTCCAGACCAAACCCCGCACGATGCGCATTACGGTCGACGGCGCGCTGCGTCCGGGTGTCGAGGCCAAGGATGTCATCCTCTATATCATCTCGAAACTCACCGCTTCGGGCGGCACGGGCCATTTCATCGAGTTTGCCGGCAGCACGATCCGTTCGCTCTCGATGGAGGGCCGCATGACGGTCTGCAACATGAGCATCGAGTGCGGCGCGCGCGGCGGCATGATCGCCCCCGACGAGAAGACCTTCGAATACCTCCGGGGCCGCGAACGCGCTCCGCAGGGAGCCGCCTACGACGAGGCCGTGGCCCGCTGGCGGGAACTTTACAGCGATCCCGACGCGGTTTTCGACAGGGAGTACCGCTTCGACGCTGCGGACATCGCCCCGATGATCACCTACGGAACCAATCCCGGAATGGGGATGGCCGTCGACGGAACGATTCCCGCCGACGCCGATCCCAAGGCGTTGGAGTACATGGGTTTCAGACCCGGGGAGCGGATGTTGGGCAAAGCGGTCGACTACGTGTTCGTCGGCAGTTGCACCAACGGCCGCATCGAGGACCTGCGCCGTTTCGCCCGTCTGGTCGAAGGCCGCCGCAAGGCGGACAACATCACCGCATGGATCGTTCCCGGCTCGAAGGGCGTCGAAGCCGCCGCGCGGGCCGAGGGACTGGACCGCATCCTCGCCGCAGCGGGTTTCGAACTCCGCCAGCCGGGCTGTTCGGCGTGCCTGGCGATGAACGCCGACAAGATTCCGGCGGGCAAATACAGCGTTTCGACCTCGAACCGCAATTTCGAGGGCCGGCAGGGTCCCGGCGCCCGTACGATGCTGTCGGGTGTGGCCGTTGCCGCCGCCGCCGCGGTGACGGGCGTGATTTCCGATCCGCGCGAAGTGTTCGATATGTAAAAGATTATCATTATGTCCATACCCAAATTCGTAACCTTCACCTCGGGGGCTGTTCCCGTCGAGGTGGAAAACATAGATACCGACCAGATCATCCCGGCGCGCTTTCTGAAAGCCACCGAACGCAAGGGCTTCGGCGACAACCTTTTCCGCGACTGGCGCTACGACGCCGCGGGGCAGCGGATCGCTTCGTTCCCTTTGAACGATCCCCGCTACGAGGGGCGAATCCTCGTCGCCGGGCGCAATTTCGGCTGCGGAAGTTCGCGCGAGCATGCCGCCTGGGCCATCGCCGACTACGGTTTCCGCGTCGTGGTGTCGAGCTTCTTCGCCGACATCTTCCGCAACAACGCCCTGAACAACGGCCTGCTGCCGATCCGTGTGAGCGAGGAGTTTCTGAAAGCCGTTTTCGGCGAGATCCGGCGCGACCCGAAGGCGCAGTTCACCGTCGATCTGGGCAACCAGACGCTGACCATCGTGTCGGACGGGCGCAGCGAGGGTTTCGAGATCGACGCCTACAAGAAACGCTGTCTCGAAAACGGCTACGACGACGTGGACTACCTGCGCAGTATCGCCGACCGGATCGAGGCCTTCGAAGCCGCCCGCAAATAGCCTGCACCGATGTTTCCCCCGGTTGAAATCATGGACACCACGCTGCGCGACGGCGAGCAGACCTCGGGCGTCTCCTTCAACGCCCGTGAAAAACTCTCCATCGCCCGGCTGTTGCTGGAGGAACTGCACGTAAGCCGCATCGAGATCGCCTCGGCGCGGGTCTCGCAGGGCGAACAGCAGGCCGTGCGCGCCATCGCCGAATGGGCTGCCGCCAAGGGCTATGCCGACCGTGTGGAAGCGTTGGGATTCATCGACGGCGGGGTGTCGCTCGACTGGCTCGGGACCGCCGGATGCCGCGTGGTCAACCTGCTGGCCAAAGGTTCGCGGAAACATTGCGAGGGGCAGCTGCGCCGCACGCCCGAACGGCATCTGGAGGATGTGCGTGCCGAGATCCTTGCGGCCGTCGACCGCGGGATGAAGGTGAACCTCTACCTTGAGGATTGGTCCAACGGCATGCGCCGTTCGCCCGACTACGTCTACGCGATGCTCGACGGACTGGCCGACGCTCCCGTCAGCCGGTTCATGTGCCCCGATACGCTGGGCGTCCTCGACCCCTACGACACCGAACGTTTCTGCCGCGACCTGGTGGTGCGTTATCCGTCGCTGCATTTCGATTTCCACGCCCACAACGACTACGACCTCGCCGTGGCCAACACCGCCGCCGCCGTGCGTGCGGGTTTCCACGGCGTCCACGTCACCGTGAACGGGCTGGGCGAGCGGGCCGGCAACGCGCCGCTGTCGAGCGCGGTGGCCGTGCTGCACGACCGCCTGGGCCGCACGACGGGGATCGACGAAACGAAGATCAACCGCGTCAGCCGCACGGTCGAGAGCTATACGGGCATCCGCATTCCCGCCAACCGACCGATCGTCGGCGCGAGCGTCTTCACGCAGTGCGCGGGCATCCACGCCGACGGCGACAGCAAGAACAACCTCTACTTCAACGAACTGCTTCCCGAGCGTTTCGGGCGCGTCCGCGAATACGCCCTGGGCAAAACCTCGGGCAAGGCCAATGTCCTGAAAAACCTCGAAGCGCTGGGCATCGACCTCGACGAGGCCGCGATGCGCAAGGTGACCGAACGGGTGGTCGAGTTGAGCGACAAGAAGGAGCAGGTGACGGCCGAGGACCTGCCGTATATCATCGCCGACGTGCTGCGCTACGACCCGGTCGACACTCCGGTCCGGATTCTCAATTACAGCCTCTCGCTGGCGCAGGGGATGCACCCCGTCGCGACGCTCCGGATCGAGATTCACGGCTGCGCGTACGAGCGGACCTCGGCGGGCGACGGCCAGTACGACGCCTTCATGCGCGCCCTGCGGCAAATCTACCGCGAACAGCTCGGGCGCGAGTTTCCGATGCTGCGCGACTATACCGTTTCGATTCCGCCCGGAGGCCGCACCGACGCTTTCGTGCAGACGATCATCACCTGGGAGATGGACGGCCGCGAGTTCAAGACCCGCGGGCTGGACGCCGACCAGACGGAGGCTGCCATCAAGGCGACTGTCAAAATGTTGAATATCATTGAAATAAACTATAACGACAATGGATGTTAAAATCGCTCTTTTAGCCGGCGACGGCATCGGTCCCGAGATCGTCGCCGAAGCCACGAAAGTGTTGGACCGCGTGGCGGAAAAATTCGGACACAAGATCGAATACCGTCCCGCATTGGTGGGAGCCGCGGCCATCGACGCCGTGGGCGACCCCTATCCCGACGAGACGCACGCCGTCTGTCTTGCGGCGGACGCCGTGCTGTTCGGAGCCATCGGGGACCCCAAATACGACAACGACCCCACGGCGAAGGTGCGGCCCGAGCAGGGGCTGCTGCGGATGCGCAAGTCGCTGGGGCTGTTCGCCAACCTGCGCCCCGTGGCGCTGTTCGACGCCCTGGCCGACCGTTCGCCGCTCCGGGCGGAGGTGGTCCGCGGCACGGATTTCATCTGCGTGCGCGAACTCACGGGCGGCATCTACTTCGGCCGTCCGCAGGGCCGCGACGAGGAGGGCGCGCGCGCCTTCGACACCTGCACCTACACGGTCTCGGAGATCGAACGGGTCCTGCACGTGGCGTTTCGGCTGGCCGTGTCGCGCCGCCGCAAACTGACGGTCGTCGACAAGGCCAACGTGCTGGAAACCTCGCGTCTGTGGCGTGAAACGGCCCAGCGGGTAGCCCGGGAGTATCCCGAGGTGGCGGTGGACTATATGTTCGTGGACAACGCCGCCATGCAGATCATCCGCCAACCGGCTTATTTCGATGTCATCGTCACCGAAAACATGTTCGGCGACATCCTCACCGACGAGGCCAGCGTCATCAGCGGTTCGCTGGGCATGCTCTCCTCGGCGAGCGTGGGGGCCGAAGTGGCCCTTTTCGAGCCGATCCACGGCTCCTATCCGCAGGCCGCGGGAAAGAACATCGCCAACCCGATGGCCACGATCCTTTCGGCCGCGATGCTTCTGGAGCACCTGGGTCTCGATGCCGAGGGCAGGGCTGTGCGGCGTGCCGTCGATCGGGCGCTGGCCGAAGGCGTCGTCACCGAGGACCTTGCAGCGCCGGGCGAAAAGGCCCGTTCGACCTCCGAGGTGGGGGATTATGTCGCTTCGCAGATTTAATCCCGTTATTCCGAATTGCCGGCAGACCGTTTTTTCGCGGTCTGCCTTTTTTGGGTGTCGTAACGACACTTTTATTTTTGTTGCGGCGTTTTACCGAACTGCATGCGAATCAATTTTGTTCTCGTCCGACTTTTATGTACCTTTGTCGCTTCAAGAACAATGAATGACATGGCAGGTTCCAATTTCGTAGATTACGTAAAGATATTCGCCCGCTCGGGGCACGGCGGCGGCGGCTCGACGCATTTTCGCCGCGAGAAATTCGTGGCTTTCGGCGGTCCCGACGGCGGTGACGGCGGCAAGGGCGGGAGCATCGTCCTGCAAGGCGACAAGCAGTACTGGACGCTCATCCACCTCAAATACCAGCGCCACCAGTTCGCCGAGGACGGCGAGGGCGGGTCGGGTGCCCGTTCGTCGGGCAAAGATGCGCGCGACATCGTCATCCCCGTGCCGCTGGGCACGGTCGCCCGGCGTGTGGTTGAACAGGAGGACGGCACCACGCTCACCGAAGATGTCGGCGAGGTGACGGCCGACGGCGAGCGGCTCGTGCTGCTCCGGGGCGGCCGGGGCGGTCTGGGCAACTGGCATTTCAAGAGCGCCACCAACCAGACGCCGCGCTACGCCCAGCCGGGCGAGGAGGGTGAGGAAGGCACGTTCATCCTCGAACTGAAAGTGCTGGCCGACGTGGGGCTGGTGGGCTTCCCCAATGCGGGCAAGTCTACGCTGCTCTCGGTCGTTTCGGCCGCGAAGCCCAAGATCGCCGACTACGCCTTCACGACGCTGGAGCCGAATCTCGGTATCGTCGAGGTCCGCGACCACAAGTCGTTCGTCATGGCCGACATTCCGGGCATCATCGAGGGTGCGCACGAGGGCCGCGGTCTCGGAACCCGTTTCCTGCGCCATATCGAGCGCAATTCGGTGCTGTTGTTCCTGATTCCCGCCGACAGCGACGACATCCGCCGCGACTACGACGTCCTGCTGGGCGAACTGACGCAGTACAATCCCGAACTGCTGGACAAGGAGCGTCTGCTGGCCGTCACCAAGTGCGACATGCTCGACGAGGACCTGATCGCCGAGATGCGCGGCCACCTGCCCGAAGGCGTGCCGTCGGTCTTCATCTCGTCGGTCTCGGGGCTGAACATCCCGCGGCTCAAGGATATGCTGTGGGAGGCGTTGCAGCGGTAACCCCCGCCCGCGTTGTCCGCGTTGTCCGCGCCGGACGTCCGGCGGTTGGGCGTGTTGCTGCGGAATGCGCTGCCGTGCCGGAAAACTCCGCTTCGCGGTTGGTGATGCGCAGGGTGTATTTCCCGGCGAAATAGTCGATGATTCCATACAAGGAGCCTGTGCCCTGGGGCAGAGGCTCCTTTGCGTAGACGCAGGTCGCGGCGGTCCGCACGGTGAAGGTCCGGCCCCGGGTGTCGACGATCTCGCGCTCGGTGGCGACGGCGCGGCCCGTCTCCGGGTCGGTGTCGCACCAGGTTTTCCCGGCGTCGGCGAAACGCACGTCGTCGAAACGGACGCTGCCGGGCCGAGACGGCGTCGAACGTAAGGAGCTGTGCGGAGGGTGTCTCGCCGCCGGGCGGTTCGGTGCGGATGTACCGCGCCAGCTCTTCGCGCGGAATGCACCCTGCGCCGCCGTCGCCGGGTGTCGTTCCCAGCTGGATTTTCCCGCCGTAGTCGCACAGCGTAAGGCCGTTGCAGCGTACGGTCGCCACGATGCCGAACGGATAGAGGTCTGCCAGCGGGGAGCCTTCCGCGGCGATCGCGATGCCGCCCGAGGCGTCTTCGACGACGATCGTCCTGTGAAATTCGCCGTAGAGGTCATTGGCCGTGACGAATCCGCGGATGGTGATGTCCTGCGCTATCGCGACGCTGCTCTTCCCGTCGCAGAGCGATTTGAGGTAGGCGACCGAATTCTGCGGCTCCGGAGGACGGACCGTGAATTCGGGCTGCGTGGCCCGGTCGCATCCGGCCGGCAGCGTCAGCAGGACCGGCAGCGTCAGCAGGCTAATGCGTGCAGTCGTTCTCATCGCGCAGTTTGAGGATGTAACGCCCGTCGCCCGCGGCGTCGTACTGGAGAATGCCCGTCAGCGAGACCGTGCCGGCAGGCACTTCGGCGTCGGCGAAACGGGCGTATCGGCGGACGTAGGTGTAGACGGCGTTGCCGTCGGCGTCGGTGAAGCGTTTGTAGCCCGCCCAGGTTGCCGCCGAAAGGTCTTCGGGGGTGTAGCGCACGCCGTCGATGCGGACGAGCGTGCCGCAGCGGCTTTCCGTAAGCGCGGGAATGGCAAGCGGGGCAGGGGAGGGCGCAGCCAGGGCTTCGCCGCTGCGGACCAGCACGGCGCCGAGCGCCGCCCGGGAGCCGATGTAGTCCGTTGCGTAGCCGCTTCCGGCGGCGGGCGGACGTCCCGCCTGCAACACCCCGCGGCTTTCGGCGACGGCGAGTCCCCGGAGCGAAAGCGTTACGCGGCTTCCTACGGGAAAGTCGTTGTGCAGGTGGTCGATACCGGCCATCACCTCAAGTCCCGCTTCAGCGTCGCAGATGCAGAGCGTGCGGTAGAAATTCTCCGCGCGGTCGCAACTCGCGACCCTCCCCGTGACGACGATGTCGCCCGTAACGGTGAAGGGCGTGCCCGCATAGCGGTCGCGCAGCGCGGCGATGGTCTCCGTCGCGGGTTTCCCCTCGCCGTCGTCGTCCGGTTCCCCGAACCGGGAGTCGTAGCACCCGGTCAGCAGGAGCGCGGCGACGGCGCCGAAAAAAGGTATGGGACGGAAGTGAAGCATATTTTTACGCAATGCGGTGATTCATACGGACCCCGGCCGGTTTGCCGTTAAGCCCTTCCCCGGGAGAGGGGCGGACCGGTGAACGACGCCGGAGGCGGCGATAACGACCGGACCGAAGCGGGATGCGGCGTGTCGCGCGGAAGCGTATCCGGCAATGTTATTGTTCGATACGCGAATCTTTCAGTCCCAGGAAGTAGAGGATGCCGTCCAGCCCGATGGTCGAGATCGACTGTCGGGCCGTGGCCTTTACCTTGGGTTTGGCGTGGAAAGCGATGCCCAGGCCCGCGAGGTTGAGCATCGGCAGGTCGTTGGCGCCGTCGCCGACGGCCACCGACTGGGCGATGTTGATCTCCTCGAACTGGCACAGCAGCCGCAGCAGTTCGGCCTTGCGGCGTCCGTCGACCACCTCGCCGACATAGCGTCCCGTGAGGCGTCCGTCCTCGATCTCCAGTTCGTTGGCGTAGACATAGTCGAAGCCGTATTTCTGCCGGAGGTAGTTGCCGAAATAGGTGAATCCGCCGGAGAGGATCGCCGTTTTGTAACCCACGCGTTTGAGAATGGTCATCATGCGCTCCAGCCCCTCGGTGATCGGCAGGCTGCGGGCGATCTCCTCCATGACCGAGACGTCCAGTCCCTTGAGCAGCGCGACCCTCTGCGAAAAGCTTTCGCGGAAATCAATCTCGCCGCGCATGGCGCTGGCCGTGATTTCGCGCACTTTGTCGCCCACGCCCGCGCGCTCGGCCAGTTCGTCGATCACCTCGGTCTCGATCAGCGTCGAGTCCATGTCGAAGCAGATCAGGCGGCGGCTGCGGCGGTAGATGTCGTCCTTCTGGAACGAGACGTCGAGACCGATCTCCGAGAGGTTCATAAATCCCTCCTGCATCGTGCTGCGTTCCTGGTCGGTGAGCGATCCGCGCACCGAGAGTTCGATGCACGACTTGGCGGCGCGGTCGTCCTCGCAGAGGGGCATGCGGCCCGTGAGGCGTTTGATGGCGTCGATGTTCAGCCCGTGCTCGGCCACGACCTTCGTCACCTCGGCGATGTGGCGTGCCGTGACGGTGCGGCCCAGCAGGGTGATGATGTAGCGGTTTTTGCCCTGACGGCCCACCCAGTCGTTGTAGCGTTCCTCGGAGATGGGCGTGAAACGGATCATCACGCCCAGTTCCGACGCCTTGAACAACAGCTCCTTCATGATGCTTCCCGACTTGTCGGCCGTGGTCTTGATCAGGATGCCGAGCGTCAGCGACTGGTGGATGTTGGCCTGTCCGATGTCGAGGATGAAGGCGTCGTAGCGTGCGAGGATCTCGGTGAGCGACGAGGTCATGCCCGGTTTGTCTTCACCCGAAATGTTGATCTGGATAATTTCAACGTTGTTCTGCATCGTATAATGTATGGTGTTTTCCGGCGCTTTCTGCAAAAAGCGCAGACAAAGTTAATAAAGTTCTCTTTTTTTTGGCTATTTTTGCCTCACAAACTTAAAAAACGGAATTATGTGGACATTTTTAGCGGCCGAAGAACCTGCCTCGCTGATCGTGCCGGACAGTGTGCAGAAAGCGAATCTGGCCGAAGCGGTCAATAAGATCGTGAACATGGATTTCAGCACTTTGTTCGGCTCGCTGATTCGTGAATCGCTCTGGATTCTTGTCAAGGTTCTCATTGCGCTGGCCATCTATTTCATCGGACGCTGGCTCGTGCGCCGCTTCCTGCGGCTGATCGACGTGGCCATGCAGCACCGCAATGTCGACATTTCGCTGCGTTCGTTCACGCGTAATACCGTCAGCGCGTTCTTCACGCTGCTGCTCATCCTGATCGTCGTGTCGACGCTGGGCGTCAACGTGACATCGCTCATCGCCGTCGCGTCGGCCGCCACGCTGGCCATCGGTATGGCTTTGAGCGGCACGGCCCAGAACTTTGCCGGCGGGGTGATGATCCTGCTGATGAAACCCTACCGCATCGGCGACTACATCTCGGCGCAGGGACAGTCGGGAACCGTGCGCGACATCAAGCTCTTCTCGACGGTGATCGCCACGGCCGACAACCAGACGATCTACATTCCCAACAACTCGATCGCGACGGCCATCATCGACAACTATTCCACCTCCGAGACGCGCCGCGTGGACTGGACCGTGGGCATCTCCTACGGCGACGACGTGGATGTGGCCCGCAAGGCCGTCCTTTCGATGCTGGCCGCCGATCCGCGCGTCCTGTCCGATCCCGCCCCGGTGGTGTGGGTCGCTGCGCTGGCCGACAGTTCGGTGAACCTCTCGATCCGCGCATGGGTGAAGAACGCTGACTACTGGAACGTCTTTTTCGAGCATAACGAGCAGTTCTACAAGGAGCTGCCGAAGGCCGGCATCAACTTCCCGTTCCCGCAGATGGACGTGCACCTGACCAAAGAGTAGGGTATGAAAACGCGCCTTTTCACCGTTCTTGCGGCAATGAGCCTTTCGGCCTGCAATCCTGACCGGGGACCCGAGTATACGACCCCGGCGGAATTCGGCGAGGTGACCGTGTCGCCGCAGACCATGGCCTTCGATTCGGAGGTCAGGGTGAAGGTGTCCGTTTCGTGCCCCTACGGGCTGCGCAACGTCTGCATTCTCTACATGCTCGACGGCGACGAATCCGACGTGAGGACCGTCGCGAAGACCGAGCCGCCAGCCGACGTCACCTCGTTCGATTACGAGGGAGTCATTCCCCGGCAGAGAGCCGGCCGGAAAGTGACTTTCCGGATACGTGCCATCACGGCATACAATGTGCCCTCCTATACGCAGCTCCGGGAATATACGGTTCCCGACGAAGAGGAGGAAGAATCCGAACAACCCATTTAAACAACGAAATAGCAATTTTATGGAACTGAAAGAGATTCTGGCCATTTCGGGCCAGCCCGGACTTTATAAATTCGTGGCGCAGTCCGTGCGCGGCGTGATCGTCGAGTCGCTGCTCGACGGACGGCGCATGAATGCCTCGGCGAATGCCAAGGTGAGCGCCCTTTCGGAGATTTCGATGTTCACCGAAGGCGAGGACATTGCGCTGGCCGACGTTTTCACCCGGATCTACGCCCACACGGGCGGCAAGGAGGCGATCAGCCCCAAGGAGTCGCCCGAGAAGCTGAAAGCCGCGTTTGCCGAGGTGCTTCCCGAGTACGACCGCGACCGGGTGCATGTTTCGGACATCAAGAAGTGTTTCGCGTGGTACAACACGCTGGTCGGGGCGGGATTCACGGAGTTCAAACTTCCGGCCGAGAACGAATAGCGAAAAATATCCCGGCCCGTGCCGGGACGAACCGAAAGCCGCTGCGGCTTTCATAAAGACCTGTCGTTATGGAGAGGAAAACGAAAGTGCTGGCACTGGTTGCCCACGACAACATGAAACGCGACCTGGCGGAGTGGGTCGACTGGAACAGCCGCAAGTTGAGCCGCCACCATTTGGTATGTACGGGTACGACCGGCAAGATGGTCGAAAAGACCCTGCGCGACCACCGGGAGGAGCACGAGGACGAGACGGAGGAGAAACCCGAGCTGAAAATCACGCTGCTCAAGTCGGGTCCGCTGGGCGGCGACCAACAGCTGGGGTCGCTCATCGCCGACGGAAAGATCAATGCGCTGATTTTCTTCTGGGACCCGATGTCGGCCCAGCCGCACGACGTCGACGTGAAGGCGCTGCTGCGTCTGGCGACGCTTTACAACGTCCCGACGGCCATCAACCGTTCGTCGGCCGATTTCCTGATCTCCTCGCCACTGTACGAGGACGACGGCTACGAACCCGTCGTGAAGGATTACAAGGCCTATGTCGAGCGGGTGCTGAAATAGGCGATGGATTGAAAAGGGAACGGGCGTGAATTTCACGCCCGTTCCCTTTTTCGTTATTAAGTGTACGCAGAGGTCGTTTTTGCAGGAATCCGGAGCGTTTACTCCATGTCCAGCGGCATGGATTCGATGACCGCTTTGTTGGCGGCCTTGAGCCGTTCGGGAAGCACCTTCATCACCTTGCGGTCGTAGGTGAATAGACCGTTCACTTCGCCCTCCACGTCGGTGGTCTGGG
>OMGY01003058.1_pt1 | contig 11690 bp, 7 predicted proteins | sample 1674461 | NCBI WGS metagenome assembly OMGY01 (sample SAMN05578579, study PRJEB25193) | human gut metagenome | biome: Human Microbiome; feature: human-associated habitat; material: feces | host: Homo sapiens | place: USA:Birmingham
AAACAGGGAAGGAGAGTTTTTGGAAGAAACAAACATCAGTCAGGAGCAAAATCCATTAGGAACGGCTCCGGTAGGTGGTTTGATTGGGAAATTTGCAATTCCGGCTATTATCAGCATGCTGGTCAGTGCTTTGTACAATATAGTGGACCAGATTTTTATTGGCCAGGGCGTGGGGATGCTGGGAAATGCGGCTACCAATGTTGCATTTCCTGTAACAACTATTGCAACGGCGTTGGCACTGCTTCTGGGAATTGGAGGTGCGTCTAACTATAACCTGGAAATGGGTGCCGGAAGAGAGAAGAAGGCAAGCTCCATAGCCGGAACGGCGCTTTCCACACTGGTAATCACAGGTGTGATTCTGGCAGTGGCAGTACTTCTGTTTTTGCGTCCGCTTCTAAGCTTATTTGGTGCAACGACAGATGTTATGCCCTATGCGGTGGATTATCTTGGGATTACAGCAGTGGGACTCCCTTTTTATGCATTATCCATTGGAGGCAATCATATTGTCCGCGCAGACAGAAGCCCCACATATTCTATGACCTGTGTTCTTACAGGTGCCATCATCAACACAATTCTGGATCCCCTTTTCATCTTTGGGTTTGGTTGGGGAATCAAGGGTGCTGCCTGGGCAACGGTGATCGGACAGGTTGTTTCCGGAATTTTGGTGATTATTTATTTTGGAAAATTTCGTAAAATGTATCTGGAGATGAGCATGTTAAAGCCTTCTTCAGAGTGCCTGAAAGCTATTATTTCTCTCGGAATGGCGTCCTGTATTAATCAGATCGCTATGGCGGTTGTTCAGATTGTACTGAATAATATTTTACGTTATTATGGCGGTTTATCTGTCTATGGAAGTGATATTCCAATCGCCTGTGTAGGAGTTATTTCAAAAGTAAATCAGGTGTTTATGGCGATTTGTATTGGAATTTCCCAGGGCTGTCAGCCAATCTGGGGCTTTAATTATGGAGCAAAAAAATACGACAGAGTAAGGCTTGCATACCGTTATTCTGTGACTGCATGTACGGTGATTGCCACCATATTTTTCCTTTGTTTCCAGCTATTTCCCCATCAGATTGTGAGCATTTTCGGAACAGGAAGTGACCTTTATTTCCAGTTCGCAGAACGCTATCTGAAGATTTTTATGTTTATGACATTTGCAAATGGGATTCAGCCAATGTCCTCAGGATTTTTTACATCTATCGGAAAAGCAAAGCTTGGAATCGTCATGTCCCTGACCAGACAGGTGCTGTTTCTTTTGCCGTTGATCATTGTTTTCTCATTGATAATGGGAATTGACGGAGTTATGTATGCAGGACCAATCGCAGATGCAGCTGCGTTTGTATTGGCAATATTGTTCGCAAGAAGAGAGCTTGTGGCTATGAAGGAATAAAGGTGTTTTACAATGAAAGTCCCGGATAGCAGCCATGAATGAGCCATGTTTGCATGAGCAAATTCATGGCTCATCTATGGCTGTCGTCCGGGTTGGAGCGTGTTTAAAAAATCATTTCCGCAAGCTGCACGCTCCACTTTTGGGGATATTTTACCCGATTAATTGTTCAAATTTTGCCATTTCCATGGGCTTATAATAATAATATCCCTGCAGTTCATCGCATCCCTCTGCCACCAGAAAGTCTACCATTTCTTTAGTTTCCACACCTTCACATACAATAAACTTATTAGTCCTTTTCAACAGATGAAAAATCTCCTGCAGCACGATTTTTCCATTCTCTGTGAGTCTATCTGAAAGGAATTTCTTGTCGATTTTTACCTCGTCAAACAGGATATCCTTTAATGTATTTAAGGAAGAATATCCAGAGCCGAAATCATCCATAGAGATTCGAATGTTTTTTTCATGGAAGAAGCGGATCATGTGATTAACCGCTTCAATATTATGAATATAAGTAGTTTCCGTAATCTCAAAAATTAAATATTGAGAGGGAATTTCATATTTCTGGATTAAATGCGAAACCTTTTCTGTGAATGTGTGGATTTTCCGAAAATGAACCGGAGATACATTCAGGGACAGAGACAACAGCTTAAGCCCTTTTTCCCGTCTGTCTGCCAGCCATTGAAATGCTGTTTCATAAACATAATAATCCAGAGCTTCAATCTCCCCGGTTTCTTCCAAAATAGGAAGAAAACTGTCTGGAAACCACAGGTCTCCATTTGCTCTCTGCCAACGGACAAGTACTTCTGCACTGGCAATTTTCTGCTCCCTTCCGCTGATTTTTGGTTGGAAATAAATTTGAAATTCTTTCTTCCCAAGTGCTTCCTTAAAGGAGTGAATAGTGTCTGCACGTTTCTGTTCAGCAAGAGCAATTTCTCTTGTATATTCGCACACACCGCAAAGCTTATCCTTCGCCTTTATGCGGACGATATTGGAGTGCGAAATAATTTCTTCGCCTGGAATTTCCATGTTTTCCAGATAATAAATACCAGTGTTCAGGGAAAGATAATTTACAGGATAAGCAGCCAGAACTTCTTTTGTAGTCTGCTTGTTAGACTCAATAATTCGGTTTTTAACAGCTGTATGCTCCTCTCCGGTAATGTCAATAACAGCTACAAAGATATCTGAATGATACCTGTTTACAAACAAGGTTTGTGGAAAAAGTTCCATCTTTTTCAGAATAAAATTCAGAATATTAGTCCCGGTTTCATACCCCCAATAGTCATTAATAAGGTGAAAATTGCTTACATCTGTCATTAGAAAAGCATACTTTTTTTCACCGTTGCTATTATTTAAAATAGTAAATAGTTTCTCTTTCAAAGACTCTGTAGAGATACTTTCTGCCAGTGGATTCCGGCAAAACTCCTGTGGCTTTTTTGCCATTTGTTCCTTTTTATAACGCTTGTCCTGATACATTTTCTGATCGGCAATCTGTAGAAGATCCATGATCAGGTAGTAGTGATTTTTGCAGCTGATATCGTATCCGACTGCATAGCTGATAGGATGGTCAGCTGTTTGATTATACACATCCAGCATGGATTGGAGCTGAATATTCATCTGCTCCAGCTGAGACCAGGTGGCGTGATTTTGCACGATCACGAACTCATCGCCGCCGAATCTGGCGAGAAAACTATCCTCAGTGAGTATTCGTGTCAGGTAAGAAGCAAAGGTCTGAATAAACACATCCCCCTGTTCATGACCATATGTATCGTTGATCTTTTTCAGATTGTTCAGGTCGAACATCATGACACCTACATTCAAGGTGTCGTCTGCATTCTGAAGCTGCTGCAGCTTCTTTTCCAAGGATTTTTTATCGTGGACACCTGCTACGTCAAAGCCGGAACTTCGGATCATATTTCTGATATAATCCCCTAAAGTAAGGGAAACAGCACATCCTACAAGGGATAAAATAATCAGAAAAGCAAAGGTTTTCTGACTTATTCCGCGTCTGTGACGGGTAATTAATGCAGTCAAAAATACAATATAAAATGTTGTCTGCAGGTAGCAGAGTTTCATAATTGTTTTGTTTCTTTCCATACATTTCTCCAGTATATAGTGCCTGATATTTCACTTGTAACTATTTGGAAGACAGCATTTTGCGGAGGGCGTAACTGTGAAGATACTGAACAGTTACTCTCTGTTTTTTAATTAGCCTGCGTATACAATAATTTTCTTGGCAAGCTCCTTATCCAGGCCGATTTTGCTGCCCTTTACCATAACCACATAATACCCGTGTAATTCTGATAAAATCGTAACCTGCGTTCCTGGGACAAAGCCCAGGGATTCCAGATAATGCCGCTGTTTTTCCAGTCCGCACACCTTATTAATGATATAAAAATGGTTAAACTCAGTTAAACTTAAAGGCATTGTGACGACCTCCTTTAAATAACGTTAGCAAAGACTAACATAGTATAACACGCATTTCATACAGATGGTATAGAAAATACATTTTTGAGAAATTTTTTCAGTTGATATCTACAGAAAAAGGAGTGAGTAATACTGGAAATAAGTATTTTCAGAAGTAAGGAAAATCAGACGTTTATTTTACGTGAGTCATCAATCATTGGTTCTGTTCTGATCTTTGCGGGATTGGTAGTCTCACAGAAGAAGACGAGGGAGAAGATGCAGACTGTGGGAACACCACAGGCGCGGAACAGCTGATTTCCATATATGGCAATGTCACCGGTAGGCGACATATCCGCTTGGTGAACCAAGCTCACAAAAAAGACTGATATAAACAATACTGTACTTCAGGAGGTTGTTGTTGGAGTCCGGTATGTTATATCAGTCTTTTTTTATAAATACAGCCGATTAACCGCTTAGATTAAATCTGTGTCTGCGATTAATGGCAGGAATGGCTTCCACAGCCATGATCGCCGCAGCTGTGTCCCTCTCCATGATGGTCGTGATGATCACAATGCACATCAGGATCATAGCCAAGATTTCCTGCAAGCAGTGCGTTTACAGCTTCGTCTGCATTTCCTGAGACTCCGCCGAAAAGACGGATTCCAGCCTGGGCAAGTGCATTCTGGGCACCGCCGCCAATACCGCCGCAGATCAGGGTATCTACGCCATGTGCAACCAGGAATCCAGCCAGTGCGCCGTGACCGCTTCCATTGGTATCGACTACTTCGGCACTTACAACCTTGCCATCTGCAATGTCATAGATCTTGAATGCTTCTGTGTGTCCAAAGTGCTGAAAAATTTCTCCATTTTCATAAGTAACTGCAATCTTCATAATGATATCTCCTTCATTTTGTAAATTTGATTTGGGAAGTGAACTATTAAATCGGTCAGCGGCTGGCAGTTCCTGTGAAAAGTCTAAGCTGGTAAGCGGAGTCTGTTTAGATCCCTTTCGGCAACAGCATTTCCCGCAGCGCGTATGCTCCCGTCCTTCGCAGAGCCGGTAATTTCCCCCGGCTATGACAAGGCGCTGTCCAAGGACGATACATCGGGCAATTTTTCCCCGGGCAGTTTCATAAATTTCTGTGACAGTTGTCCGGGAAATATCCATCTGGGCAGCACATTGCTCGTGAGTTTTCTTCTCCAGATCTACCAGACGGATGACTTCATATTCATCCAGAGTCAGAGTGACAGCTTCCGACTCTCCGGGACATTCTTCCGGAGAAAAAGATTCATATTGGGGTGCCTGGCAGATTCTGCGGCATCTGGGCGGTCTTGGCATATACGTCACCTCCTTGTTTTCGACATATGTCGATTATAAACCAGAAGAAGAGAAAATTCAATACTAGTTGACAATTTTTTTTATTTGGAGTACAGTCCAAGAAGAGATAAAATCGTTATTGCTCAAAAGCAATTTTTTTCTGGAATTTCGGGCACAATTGGAGCAGTAATGTAAAATTAACAGAAGAGGTACGAATATGCTGAAAGTAAAGAACCTGACTTTTGAAGTGAATGAAGAAGGGAAAAAGCGCTGTCTGGTAAATCACATCAGTTTTGATGTTCAGGATGGGGAAATGCTGGTAATCACCGGACCTAATGGAGGTGGAAAATCCACCCTGGCCAAGGTACTGGCTGGCATTGAGAAAGCAAACAGCGGAGAAATTTATCTAGATGATGAGAACATTACAGGATACGATATTGATCATCGTGCAAATGCGGGAATTGGCTATGCATTTCAGCAGCCACCCCGCTTTAAAGGTATGACCGTGGCAAGAATGTTATCTCTTGCAGCAGGAAAGAATTTAACGGAAAAAGAGAGCTGTGACCTTCTCTCAGCTGTAGGACTTTGTTCCGAAGATTACCTGAACCGTCAGCTGGATGGAACCCTTTCCGGCGGTGAAATGAAGCGAATTGAGATTGCCACAGTTTTGGCGAAGTCTCATAAAGTAAGCATTTTTGATGAACCTGAAGCAGGAATCGACCTGTGGAGCTTTTCCATGCTGATCAAGCGCTTTGAGGAGATTCATCGTGAGAAAAAGGAGTGCCTGATCCTGATTTCCCATCAGGAAAAAATCATCAATATGGCAGATAAGATCATGGTAATTGAAGACGGTGAAGTAAAGAAATATGGTACGAAAGAAGACGTTTTCCCAACCTTATTTCAGCAGGAAAAATGTCAGAAATGTCTGAATGAAGGAGGAAAATGTTGATGGTTAAAGTAGAAGAAACAACCCAGGGTGTGCTTGATAAGATCAGCGAAGGCTTTGCACAGAAAGGTGCTTTTAATCTCCGTCAGAATGGTATTTCCATCTGTCACGGTGACAGCGAACATATCAAAATAAAGAAAAAAGAGGACAAGCCGGGAATCGATATTTTCATTGACGGGGAGACAAAGGGAGAGAAGGTTTTCATCCCGGTAGTGGTAAGTGTATCTGGAATGACCGATCTGGTTTACAATGATTTTTATGTGGCAGACGGTGCAGATGTTGACATTGTTGCAGGCTGCGGAATCCACAATAGTGGCTGTAATGACAGTCGTCACGATGGTATTCATACCTTCCATGTGGGTAAAAATGCCAATGTACATTATGAGGAAAAACACTACGGAGAGGGGAATGGAACCGGAAGCAGAGTGCTGAATCCGGTAACCAATATTGAGCTTGGAGAGAACTCCGTATTTACGCTGGATACCGTTCAGATCAAAGGTGTTGATTCCACAGTCCGTACCACAAATGTGTCAATGGATGCAGATTCCAAGTTGTTTGTTCTGGAACGTCTGATGACAGACGGGGAGCAGAAAGCGGAGTCTGATATTGAAGTCTGTATGAACGGAGCGGGATCTTCTGCACAGATTATTTCCCGTTCTGTTGGAAAGGGAAATTCTTCCCAGGTTTTCCATCCGAAGGCTGTTGGAAAGAACAAATGTCACGCACATATCCAGTGTGATTCCATTATTATGGATCATGCAGAGGTGGGTTCTATCCCGGAAATCCAGGCGAAGCATGTGGATGCTGCAATTGTTCATGAGGCCGCTATTGGAAGAATTAACGATGAGCAGCTTCTGAAGCTAAGAACTCTTGGAATGACGGAAGCTGAGGCGGAAAATGTGATCATTGAGAATTTCCTGAGTTGAGAAAAACTTAAACAGAAAAATAACCATTCAGTAGGTATGTATTATTTCGCGGAGGGTGTAACTGTGAAGGTGCTGAATAGTTATACAGAGAATATAGAATCTTCTGGTTGGTTTGGAAGATTTATGAAAAATGCCAGGCTGCATCGTTCAAAGACGCTGACCTGGCATTTGGCATTATCTAATTTTTACGGATTTTTTGGAACTCCATTTGGAATAATATTTTTTGCCGCTTACAACTTTGTAGGTGCGGATCCGTACATAATATTTTTTCTTTGAAACCAGTTTCTTTAAGGTTGCGCGTGTAGCAGAACCTTTTACGGTAAGGGTTTTCGCCTTTTTCATGCTGCTGTTCTGACTGTAGCTGATCTGATAGCCGCTGATGGATTTGGCCTTTTTCCAGGTAACAGTGGCTTGTTTTGCTGTTTTTGATTTTACAGAACGCAGGCTTGTTTTTGCAGGAATTACAGTTATGGTAACTGTTTTCAATGCAGCAGCGTACCGGGTTCCGGCTGCCACGGTAATGGTAACATTGGCTTTACCTGGGTTAACTGGAATTACTTTTGTTCCGGAAATCTTTACTACTTTTGTGTTAGAAGACTTCAGGGAAACTTTTCCATCTGATTCAATGCTGGTGATAATGTTTGCTTTCTTTTTGCTTTTTGTAAGCGTTATGTCAGAGGCATTGATTACAGCTGGAACAGGGGTGATTGCAGTGTCATTGTTCGCTTCATTGTTGGAGCTGTTGTTCTGATTATTGTTGTTATTATTGGTGTTGTTATTGTTTTGACCGTTATTGTTCTGGTCATTATTACCGGATGTATTTCCGTTGTTATTATTGTTGTTGTTGTTTCCTGGTGTGCTGCTGTTCTGGTTGCCTTTATCGGAATCATTTTTACCGGAGTTATCTTTGCCGGAATCATCTTTACCAGAGTTATCTTTACCAGAATCGTCTTTACCGGAATCGTTTTTACCGGAGTCATCTTTACCGGAATCATCTTTACCAGAATCGCCTTTACCGGAATCATCTTTACCAGAATCATCTTTACCGGAGTCATCTTTACCAGAATCATCTTTACCAGGATTATCTTTTCCTGCGTCCGAGTCATCCTTGTCAGGAGCTGCTGTGATCGTAAAGGTTGTGTTAATAATGCCGGTGTAATTTCCAGCTCCAGTAATAGTTACAGTAGCAGTACCTTCCTTCACATTATCTTTATAAGAAACTGTGAAATCAGTGCCTGCTGCAAGCGTCTTGTCTCCGTATGTAACGGTAACATCCGGGCATTTCTCTGTTCCGTCACTGGTGTAGGAATACTGGGAAAGTGAAGCGGAATAGCGGCTGATATCCAATGGTTTAATGGTAAAGTCTTTCGTAACGGAACCAGTATAATTTCCAGTTCCAGTGAGGATTGCGGAAGCAGTACCCGCATTCACGTTGTTTGCATAAGTGACTGTGAAATCGGTATCTTCGCTAAGCCAGCGGGTTCCTGAATAAAGACGGACATACCGTTGTTCTTTGGCAGTTCCATCGTAATCAAAGGAATCATTGTATAATGTAACTTCATAATTACTGATATCAGCGGGAACAATCTGGAAATCTTTTGTAACAGAACCAGTGTAATTTCCACTGCCGTTTACGATAACAGAAGCAGTACCTGCATCCCAGTTGTTTCGGTAGGAAACGTAATAATCCTGGTTCAGAGTTAATTCTTTGTCCCCGCTTTTTACCGTGACGGTTGGGCGCAAAGAGGAGCCTGTGTAGGTAAGGCTTTCATCGGAAAGTGTAACCGTGCAGCTGCTGATGTCAGCTCTGTTTATGGTAAAGGATTTGGTTACATATCCCTGGTAATTTCCAATTCCGTCAATTCCAACCCACGGAGAATTGTAATAGCTGCTTGGTTCAATGTTGTTGTGGTATGTTACGATGAAATCCCTGTCTTTTACCAGGATTTTACCGCTGTGGGTAACTGTCACTTCAGGAGTTACTTCAGAACCAGTGTAGTATGCAGGGGCAACGGAGAAGCTGGCATTGGACATACTGAGCTTCTGGATGTTATAAGTGGTTTCCACAGAACCTGTATAAACACCAATTCCGGTAACCGTGAGTTTTACAGTGCCGGCATTGATAAGATCGCCATCATAGGTGATCTCGTAATCAGTACCTTCTGTAAGCAGTTTATTGTTTACTTTCAAATGAACAGATGGTTTATGTTCCGTTCCGTCGAATACAAAATAACTGGAAGGAAGGTACCAGCTGGCTGTATCATCGCTGATCATATTTACATAAATCTTGGCAGTAAATACAGCGGATGGATTGGTCTTCTCCTGGATGGTAAAGGTGGCAAATCCTGGTTTTAATGCTGTAATGGTACACGTATTCTTGCCGGTTTGCTCTACCGAGACAATGCTTTCATCTGAACTGCTAATCTTCCAGTTGGTGATTTGGTCATAGTCCTTATTTGCGCTGGCAAAATAGGAATACCAGAGAATATCAGCAGTTCCGCCAGGCTCCATCTGATAGATTTCTTTCATTTCCTGATAGAAAGTATTGGAGGCGTCCTTTTTCTGAACGTCTAATTCAACTGGGACAGAGAACTGCTTCTGATAACCACAGACGCGGCATGTTCCAGTGAGCAGTGCATTTTCAGCTTTGTCAGCGTAATTATATTTATGTCCATTTTCAATTCTGGCTGCATGGTTGCTGGAAAGATCATTCAGGCTGATTTCGTAGAAGGTATTAAACTGATTTTTCCAGGTGTACCAGATTGCTTTGCCGTTGCTGACAATTGGAGCACAATCAGAAAGGTTTCCAGCCATTTTGTGGGTTGTACCAACCTGCTGGCCAGTTCCATCTACAGCTGTGTAATAAACATAACCCTGGTTTGACCACAGCAGGATGAAACTGTTGTTTCCGGTTTTGACTAGGTGTGGTGTAAGCGCGCTGTCATCGGTGCCCGCGTAATTGGAATAAAAGTGCGTGAAGGTTTCCCCGCTGGATTTATCCATAGAAGTAATGAAAACATCTCTGGTGGTGGCGGTACTGTCCGTGTCTTTGGTGCCTGCAATTAAGTAGGCAGAATCGGAGTATTCGAAAGCACCCAGGGAAGCTCCTGTGTAATTGTAGTGAATACTGGTGTCGTTTACCAGAGACATAAAAGTAAGGCTTTTACATGGAGTGGCAATTCCGGACTGGAAGTTACCGCTGCTGATATCAGATACATATTTGGAAAGAACCAATGCAGTTGGGTAACCTTCTCCATGATCCACGCCAAGGAGAGTTCCATTGTCTACCTGTATAAACTGATTGAAAGAATGGCTTACATAACCATTGGAGGTATTCCATACACCAGTGAATTTGTCAACAATATTCATGCTTGACGTATCTACTGAAAATGTAACATTTGCCTGGTGTCCATTGTACATTTTGTGGCAGGTTCTTACAAAAAGGTAATTTCCGTTTATAACCATCCGCGCGGAACCGGCATCAAAGGGATAAGCTGTGTTGGCACCAAAAAGACCACAGGATCCAAGTGCTTTCCAGTCCTTCGTATATTTTGTTACATGATAAACCTCTACAGAATCATCGTGGTCCGTATTATTTTGTCCGGACAGAACATAGTAATTATCAGCGCTTTCATAGAATGCTCCAAAAACTGGTAGTGACAGTGGCACAGTCACTGTACGCTGATAATTATAGGATGAATCATAATATTCAACTAAAAGAGTTCCGTCCAGAGCTCCGGCTTGAACTCGCATCAAACCGCCATCCGGGCTTGTAGTTAAATAAGAGCTGACAGTGGAAGACCAGACCGTATAGTTCTGATATTCCAGGTTACGTCCTGAGTAGGAGTTGCATGTTGCAGTAATAGATGGATCAATTTCAATATCTGCTTCTACAATAGAAGCTCTGGGGGCTGCATTCGCATAGTCAATAATGGAAGTCTCGTCCGCTATCTCTGTATCCGCAATTTCTTCCTCCGACACCTCCCCATCTGAAAATCCCTGCTCATTGATATCGGATTCATCAGATGCAAAATCACTTGTGGTTTCCGCCTCTTCATTGGAAAAGAAGCTGCTGTCTTCGTTGGCAGAATCCGGATCTTCTATCTGGAAGCTGTCTTGTGAAGTATCGTCTGAAGAAACGGATACTTCTGGGTCTGCTTCATCTGATGCGACTAAATTGTCGGAGAAATCTGAGAAATCCTCGCCATAAACAGGAGCGGTTCCCAACATGGACAGAGAAAGCAGGATAGACAAAAGCTTTGCTTTTTTGTTTTTCATACATTTCCTCCTTAAAGTGTGACCTATTTCTGGAATAATTTTACTATAAAGACATAGCGATTTCTATATGAAAATATTACGGAAATCCATTTATTCCGTGCTGAAAAATATAAGTCTGGCATTTACCAGGATCTACAATGCAATCACTGGAAATGCAGATGCAGTAGAGGAAAATGGCGAGGCAGTCCGTCTGTACCAGAATTTCTGGAGCTCCACAAGGGAAAATGTGAAAAGGGGCACAAATTTAGTTTTTCATTTAAGAAAATGTGAAAAAATGTGAAATTAGCACTCACCTCTTGACAATGGAAGTCGATTTTTGTCCTGGCTTGTGTATCCCGAAAGTGGCTATTTTAGAGGCTTTCCGGGGCATCAGTCATTTTGTCTGGTATTGTAAAGCAGTGTCAGATTTGTCGTAAATGTCGTAAATTT
>OMGY01003059.1_pt1 | contig 11689 bp, 7 predicted proteins | sample 1674461 | NCBI WGS metagenome assembly OMGY01 (sample SAMN05578579, study PRJEB25193) | human gut metagenome | biome: Human Microbiome; feature: human-associated habitat; material: feces | host: Homo sapiens | place: USA:Birmingham
CAGGACACGGAAACAGCCCTGCCCTGACCGTATATGCCCTTGTCAATTTAGGGTAGAAATTGATAAAAACAGAGAGAGCGGAATACTTCCCAATAAGGCATTTTTCGGAAGAAGGTACCCTTTTCTTATGTTTGCTTCTCCAAACGTCACACTGAAAAAATCAAAAAGGAATGGAACGGAGATGTTAGGTATGAGATATTATGCAAAAGCTATTTGGCGCCCCAATGGTGCCCGGTTTTCCAAAACAATGCTGTAAGAAAATATGACAAGATATAAGCAGCTGTGCGGAAATCTTGATTTAAAGCTGTGGCGTTGCCATAAACACTTATAAGAGTTTATAAGACGTTTTGAGGGCTTTTGATCAATAAAAAATATAGACTCTGTTTAATCTGACAATTTCAGTTGGGTTTTTAGTTTTTTCAAGGCAAGAAAAGCGGCATATTATTATGTATTAACAGGGTATGGATCGGAAAATGGTAAGGAGAGCGGCGCCGAGACATGTGCTAAATCTCCTAAGAGGCTTAGAGAAGCGGAGATACGGCGCTTTTAACGTGACGCGGCTTTCCCGGCGGCATATTGACTTTATTGTAAGACAATACAATCAGAGTACAATGGGCCGCAGAGGGATGAATTGGCGGGCTTTGCCGCGCTGCCTCCCTTTAAAATACGCCCGGTATTTCCGCGTCCTGCCGCCTTGCAGAACCGGAAAATCCCCCTCCTCTGCGTTCGGAGGTTTTTGCTTTCAATGCCCGTTGAAGGCTGTGCGGAGCGCGATTAAAGACATACCGAGCGTGTATTTTAAGACCGCGCAGCAAAGCGGACGCGGCGGGCTCTTGAGAAAAACGCATTGCACTTTAATTGTATTGTCTAAGCTATAAGTTGAAAATAAAAAACCGGGCTGTTTAGGCCCGGAATGAATTTATGATGTTTTATTTTCTTTTCCTTATTGCCAAAGCGCCCAGACCGCTGATAGCGGCTGCCGCATAAAGCATTATTGAAATGTCGCCGCCGCTTCCGGGTTTATCGGTATTATCTTCATCCTTATTACCGTCATCCGGAGTTTGCCCAGGGTTCTCTCCGCCGGGGGTTTCAGGTATCTCGGCTGTTTTAACCAGAGCTAAATCATCCAGTATAAGATTGTTGGTGCTGCCATCGCAATCTGTCCCGGCAGCGCGCACATCTATTTCCAATCTGCCCAATCCATTTAGGTTATCTAAAGCTGTGGTTCCCCATTGAGTATGAGTGGGGAAGTCTTCCAGCTTGGCGCTCATGAAAATATAACCTTCAAAACCCGCGGGGATGCTTAAGTATCCGTTTTTATAACCGTTCCTGTCGGGAGAAAACTCCAGGTTTGCCTCTGTGCCGTCCATATTGAGGAATACGGCTTTAGAAAAATCTGCGGCTCCCCAGTTGCTTACATATCCTTCTGTGCTTATTTTCTGAAGGCTGAAGGAAAAGCCGAATGGGTCAGCGTCATTGCAGGGCAGGTTGTTTTTAACATAAAGGCGGATATAGCTGTATTCGCCGCTTTCCAGGCCTGTTGACAGGTCGTTCAGCCAGCTGCAGCCATTAGCCAGGTCAAAATAAAAAGTGCCAGCCCAGAAATTGCCTGCCTGGGGGGTTACAGCAAATTTGCCGTCCTCAACGCTGAAACTGGGCGCAGGTATGCCGTTGTTTGTAGTTAATCCTTCAGTCCAGCTTATCTGCTGGTCAGCGTTAGCAAAATCACAGATTAACAGTTCATCGGCAGCCAGAGCGGGAATAGCCATTGCTATTGTAAGGGTCAGAGCCAGAACAGTTAGTAACAGTTTTTTCATACTAATTCTCCTTTACTGTTTGATTTAACTTAAGTATAAAGCTTTAACCGCATAATTCAATGAACAAAGCTAACCGGTTTCTAGACAAAACTATCCTGTTCTCCGAAATAATGATGTTACAGTAAGCTTTACGGCCAGCAGCCGAATATTTTAGTCGAATAATATGAACGCAAATTAAAACGAGCGTACAGATTAATCTGTACGCTCGCTTCAGTTACAAATACTAAATATAATCGCAGTTATTGATTATTTCTTTCTTCTAATGGCCAGAGCGCCTAAGCCGCTTACAGCCGCCGCAGCATAGAGCAGCATTGAAATATCGCCGCCCTGATTGGGGTCGTCGGTAGCGGGCTTATCATCTGTTCCGGGCTCAGTTGTAGCCGGTATTTCATTTACCAGGGCAAGGTCGTCCCAAATCATGTAATCGTTACCCTCTGTAACATCGCCTACGTTGCGCAGATCCCATTCCATCTGAGTAACCTTTGCCCAAGACGTAAGAGCCTGTTTGCCCCAAGCAATAGGATTTTCGCCTAAGCCGAAAGTAGATACATCTGTCAGCATGTAAATGTTACCAGCAAAACCAGCAGGGATTTGAAGATATGCATTGTCATATTTATTCATGGTAGCCTCAACAACGGTTTCAACTTTTTCTCCCTTAGTATTAATTAATACTGCTTGAGACATATCTACAGAACCCCATTCAGTAGCTTCAGCAAATATTAAAGCCATATAGAAGGGGCTGGGAGTTTGATTCTCAACATAAAGACGCATATATTTATAATTGGGAGCTTGTTCGACTAACTCGGATACCCAAGCACGTTCATCAGCATAAAAATATCCACCAACGGCAGCGTTTGTCTGTGCGTTACCGGTAAACTGCATTTTAACATGCCCGTCTTCTACGGTAACTACAGGTTGGCTAAAGCCGCCATACACCGGATTGGTTAGACCTTCATTGTATCCTAAAGTATCTTCGGCATCCTTAGCATCAGAGAAATCATAGATTACTACGTCTTCGGCAGCAAGAGCAGGAATAGCCAGGCATATAATCAATGCCAGAGACAAAATAGCAACTAATGCTCTTTTCATATTAGTACACTCCTTTTATAAAGTTTTTATGTTTAAATTATATCATTTCTATTAATAATAAGCAATGCACAAAATTAACTTCGGGTAGCATTATATTAACATCGCATTTTTTATAATTTTCCACTATTCTGGACTTATAAGAATTAACTGGATAGGACGTATACCTTCAAGAAGCGGACAGAGCTTTCGCTTAAAAGCTGCGCCATAGGGCCGCTTGCGGCGTTTGGCCAAGCAAAGCTTTGGCCGGAGCCGGGCTGTGCTCCGGCCCTGTGGCGTACCGGCCGCAAGCGCCGTCGTTGTCCCATTGCGCAGCCCGCGGCTTTAAGCCGCGTGGCGCAGTATCGGCAGAAACGAGGTTCGTTTTGTCCGCGCTTAAAGTATTAAATATTAAATTTCAAAAAAGCGGTTGAATTTTTCCAAGATAATTGGTATATTATATATAGGTACCCTAAATTGACAAGTGGATACACGCCTCCAGCGGTCTGATTCCGGCATTTTCTGCGTCATCGTCAATGGGTGTACGTTCAGTACACCTCATTCCGCTTCCTTGAAAATGCCGGAATCAAACCTGCTGGAGGTCAAAGAGTCAGACAGCGGCCGTTTGGGTGCCCTGTAAGGCGCTTGAACGATGTGTACCGGACGCACACGGAGCGAAAAGCAACACAGCAGGACACGAAAACAGCCCTGCCCTGACCGTATATGCCCTTGTCAATTTAGGGTAGGTACAGGTAGATTATTATGAGTTTCAAAACTCCTTATTTTATCGGAGGCATAATATTATGAATACTGGCACTATAGTAATAATTGCCGCGGCGCTTCTTGCTCTGGTAGTTGTAATTCTGCTGATAACCAAAGTGATAAAATCATTTTTGGCTTTAATCCTGCTGGTTGTTATAGCTGTCGGAGGATATCTTGGCGTCAGGTATCTCAATGAAAAGACCAGCCTGAGCGACAACGTGCCTCAGATAGCCGCTGCTTTCCGGGAGATAGAATATAATCATCCCGAAATAACGGGGATACAGGATAATTATATTTACAAGGATTTAGGTATTTCCATATTTTATTTTGTTGACGGCGAGCGGGATGACGCTTTAATTCAAGAGGTGCTTGACCAGACGCGTGAAGCTTTGCTGAGCGAGGAAAATTTTGCGGCGCTGCTTGAGCAGTTTGACGGCAACGTGCCTGAAAGCATAGGCGTTGTGTTTAAATTCAATAAGCTGGATGTTGCCAGCTATACGGCGGAGCGTACTGCCAGCGAGGATACCTCCCAGCCTGACGGACTTTATACGGCATTTGATTATTCAGAGGATAATTAGCTCTTTACATAGAGCCAGTGCGCAAGGGATAATGGGCCTTTAATAGCTGAATTTGCGCCTCTGCTGCATTGCTTTCGCTCCATCATGGCTGTTACATAGTTACATACCGTTCAAGCGCCTGCGGGGACGTAAATCAGCGCTTTTTTGGTAACGCGGCCCCAGCTTTTGGAATTTTACCCGCTCTCCAAGCAGGCGGGCAAGGCGCACGGAACTCTGCTCCGACTGAGGAACACGGACAATGGGGAATTTTACAGGAAGTATGCGAGTTATTCCTTTTAGGTTGAACCTATTAGCTCCAAGACATAGTAATATTCAGGCCCGCTTTGAGCGGGCCTTTTGTTTGCCTGTCCAAGGCGTTTTATGATATAATCAGTAAAAATAAAGCAAAATAAAGGAGAAGGCCATGCCTCGCTTGGAAACAGTTATATTGGATTTGGACGGTACGCTGACAGATTCGGCTCCCGGCATCATTAATAGTATTAAATATGCGGTAAAAAAGCTGGGTTATAGGGAACTGACTATGCCCGAACTGCGCTCATGCGTAGGGCCGCCGCTGGCTGAGCATATAATGGAGATTTTGGATATTTCGGATGAGGAAAGCCTGGAGTTTTTAAAGGCATACCGTGAATATTTTGCGCAAAAAGGCATATATGAGAATGATGTGTACCCCGCAGTACCCGCCATGCTTTTGCAGCTGAAGGAAATGGGGATCAGGCTCATGCTTTGCACGGGCAAGCCTGAACCATATGCACGGGAGGTTTTACGGCATTTTGCGCTAATAGATTATTTTGAAGATATTTTAGGACCTACCTTTGACGGCAAATATAATGATAAGGCGGAGGGAATGGCTGAACTGCTGAGGCGCTCCGGTGCAAAAAGCTGTCTTATGGCGGGGGACAGGAAGTATGACATTATAGCTGCAAAAGCTAATGGAGTTATGAGTGCAGGAGTGCTGTGGGGTTACGGAACAAGGGAAGAGCTGGCGGAATACGGAGCGGATTATATTGTTGCGTCGCCAAATGAGCTGGCTGAACTGATAAGAACTTTAAATTGCATTTAGTTTTTGGGAAAGATTTGGCTCTAATCGGAGGCCGGGGAATGCCAGGGGGCGGCGCGGAGGCGGCCAAAGGCCGCCTGAGGGTTTGCGCTGAAGGCGCAAACCCTTGATTTTGGCGCAATGCGCCAAAATCCCGCGCCGCCCCTCTGGTATTCCCCGGTCCCGATTAGAACGGTCCAGAGCGCAATAACAGTCCAGGGAGGGACGGCGTTTGGCAGGCAAAGCCTGCACAGGGCCGAGCTTGCGCTCGGCCCTGCGGCCGTTTTACGGCCGCAAACGCCGTCCCACCCTGGACTGTTATTGCGCTCTGAGTTATTTATCCTGCAAATTTAAGCCATATTATATTCATATGAAAGCCTTCCAAGCGGCAGTACAGAGCCGGTTACATAGTAATCCATAATATCGTCCCTTTCTGCAACCGAATCTGCCATTTTAAAATAAAAGCTATCCTGCTGGTTCATGCCGATAAGCTCACGGGGCACGGAAATAAACATGAAATTCTCGTTTATTTTCATCTCAGCTTGGCCTACCACCTCGCCGGTAAAATCAGCGTTCAACTTAACTATGTCAGTTGCTGTATCCGAGCCTGAGCGGTTCAGAACATATTCATATCCGTTCCAGCCCTTGGCTGACGGCTCGCCCGTTCCAATAAAGAGGTTCATCCAGTTATCCGCTTCATTTCGGGCAGAGATAGCTTCTTCAGTTCTTATCATAAAGTATATATTGCTGTCGTCATGGGCAATGCGCACTTCCTGAATATTGTTATCCGGATATGAGGTGCGGTAGGTGATGCTGTTGTCTACGCTGGCTCCTACCCGGCGTATGGCCTTTTTGCCCATTTGCCTGTATACTGCGCTTACGTCATACCATTGCTCGTAAGAGCCGCTGATATCTATAGTCTGCGCTTCATATGCCTGCGCTTCCCCTGTAAATTTGTAGTCGCGCATGTTTTCAATCATCTGCAAATAATAATTATCCCCATATGTACCGTTAGCCATTTCTATGGAGAGAGAGTATTCCAGGGTGGCGGTATCGCATAGCATATATTCTCCCATATAGGATTGTTTTATAGCCGTCCAGAAATTCCATGCCACAAGGAATACCGTGTCGGGGCTTTCCTCTATAATCTGATCCCAGCAGGCCTGGAAATAGGTGCCCTCCATAACTCCGTTTTCAGCTTCCTTTCCCAGTACAGGATCGTATGCGCGGCTCCAGTTGTTTGCGCCGCGGGTAATGCTGAAGGAAAAGGGGATTTCAGGATGGCTGGCAACGGCGGCGTTCATAAATGTGCCCAAAGAGGTATCCCTTACGGGCAGGGGCTGCGTCCATTCAATCCAGCAGTAGCCGCTATCCTTATTGGGATCATATTGGGGCCATCCCTCCCGCAGATAATCATCCGGCCAGCGGGGCTCAACAAAATAGAAGAAATCCAGTATTTCCTGGCTTAGAGGTTCAAAATCAGAAGATGAGAAATCGGTTACTCCCCGGCCCGAAGCCTCCGCTATGTCCTTTTCGGTGTCGGTATAGGCAATTATAACAGGTTTACCGTCTTTCATATACCAAGAATCTTTGTATTCAGTCAGCGAATAAATATCCTTGTAAGCCTCCCGAACGGTTTTATTATTGAGAGAATGAATGTAAAGCACTACCTGCGGCGCGTCCCATCCATCCTGTCGCAGTTCGGTAATATATCCCATTATGGATTTAAGAGCGTCGTTGTAAAGCCAGGCATTGGTACAGTCCATAACTATGTAATCTATGCCCGCTGCTGTGAATTGATTAATATGGTTCTTTATGACGTATAAGTCAGTGGACTTGTAATAGCCGTAAAGGGGCTCTCCCCAATAATGCTCGGTGTTATTCGGGCTTATGGGAGTATCCTGGTGGAAAAGCACATCCGGCCCATATTCAGCCATTATCTTGGAAACATCAAATATCCCCTTGATATTTCCAGCGTGGAAGCCGTTGGCCTGAGTATAAAAAATTCCTACCGATTTGTCTTCAAGCTGTGAGCCTGCGGAGCGCAGCACCCGTCCTAAATCATCCACGCTTACTATGGATGAAACATCATAGCCCTTATCGCTGTTTTTATCCAGCGCTTCATACCAAGTATACGGGTCATCCTGGGTGGGCAGTGTGGCCGCTGCGCTGTTGCCTGCTTCACCTGAATCGGCAGTTTGAGTGGGAGACAGTCCGGTCTGAGAGGGAGAAGCCTGCGTGCCTGTTTGTTCAGAACAGGCCGAAGCGCCCAGCACCAGAAACAGCGCCGTTGCCAATGCTAAAAGTTTTTTCTTCATGAGTTGCTCCTTTCTTATTATAGCGTCAGCGTACAAGGGATACCGCGCATTCCTTTTGTAAATTTGACTGTTTCTGTGTCGTTCCCTGTGTGTGCAGAGTTTCTTGAGCTTTCTTTGCCGGCCTTGAAAGCAGTCAAATTTTAAGGACTGAGACCGCAGAGCCAAAATGTGCTGATTTGCCGCCCTGTCGGGCATTGGAGCATATGTACCGGGCTGCGCATGAAGCATAAGCAACACGGCAGGGAGGCAAATCCGGCCGTTTTTTATCGCCTTATCCCCGTAACTAACACTAATTTTTATATAAATATATCCGCCCGGCGGGGCGGATATATTTACTGCTAAAATTATTCGGCCATTTTATATTCATAGGACATGCGGCCCATAGGCATGACAGAACCTGAAACGTAGTATTCCATGATATCGTCCGGAACCGCTACCGAGTCGGCAGCTTTGAAGTAGAACTGAGTTTCATTTTCCATGCCTATGAGGTTCCTGGGCACCGAAATAAACATCCGGTTCCCGTCTATCTTCATTTCAGCCTGGCCCACCACTTCGCCGGTAAAATCAGCGTTGAGCCTGACTATGTCGGTCGCCGTATCCGAGCCTGAGCGGTTGAGCACATATTCATAGCCTTCCCAGCCCTCCAGGGCAGGCTCCCCTGCGCCTATAAAGAGGTTCATCCAGCTGAGGTTGCCCTCTTCGCGCGCGGATATATCGTCTTCTGTACGCAGCATGAAATAGATGTTGTTATCGTCATGCGCTACGCGTATCTCCTGGATGTTGTTTTCGGGCAGAGTGGTGCGGTAGGTGATGCTGCCGTCCACGCTGGAGGATATTCTGCGGTACGCGTCCTGGCCAATCTGGCGGTAAACCCCTTCGGTTATATACCATTGCGCATATGAGCCGTTGATGTCAATGGTCTGGGGCTCGCGCGCGGGGGCCTCGCCTGTAAATTTGTAATTGCGGATATTTTCGGCGCTCTGCATGTAATAGTTGTCCTCATAAGCGCCTCTGGCCATCTCTATGGAGAGGGAATATTCCAGAGTAACGGTATCAACATACATGTATTCGCCGCCTTGATAGGGCAATTTAAGCACGTTCCAGCCGTTCCAGGTTACCAGCATGATGGTGTCCGGTTGTTTTTCAATTACCTGGTCCCAGCAGGCCTGAAAATAGGTGCCTTCCATTACGCCGTTTTTGGAGTCCATTCCCAGCACGGGGTCATATGCGCGGCTCCAGTTCTGTGCACCGTGGGTGATGCTGAAGGAGAAGGGAATGGCCGGATGGCTGGCGACCGATACGTTCATATATGAGCCGAGGGAGGTGTCCCTTACCGGCAGGGGCTGGGTCCATTCAATCCAGCAGTAGCCGGTTTTCTTATCCGGGTCATATATGGGCGTGTTAATCAAGTTGGCCATGGTATCATTGGGCCAGCGGGGCTCAACAAAATAGAAGTAGTCCAGTATCTCCTGGCTTAAAGGGTCGTAATCAGAGGAGGAGAAGTCGGTTACTCCCCTGGTGGCCGCTTCGGCCTTGTCCTTTTCGGTGTCGGTATAGGCAATAATTACCGGTTTTCCGTCTACTTTGTACCAGGCTTCCTCGTAGTCGGGATTGCTGTACATGCTGCTGTAAAGCTCGCGCACTGTCTTATTATTGAGAGAGTGCACATAATATACCACCTGGGGCGTATCCCAGCCCTGCTCGCGCAGCTCTACTATATATTCCAGAACATAGGAAGTGGCTACAGGGTAGGTCCAGCCGTTGGTAACGTCGCAGACCAGATAATCTACGCCGGCGGCGGTAAGCAGCTCCACATGCTTTTTGGCTATATATGAATCAGCTGATTTATAATAGCCGTAGAGGGGCTCTGCCGCATAATGGTATGCGCCGGCAGGACTTATGGCATTGTCAGAAAAAAACAGCACTTCTTCAGCCTGGGAGCCGTATTCCGCCAGGATTTTTGATATATCGTAAATCCCGCTTGTATCATGGAAACCCAGGGCGGCGTTATAAAATATACCCACAGTTTTGCTGTCATCCCTGGCTTCGGCTGTATTTATGACCCTGCCCAGAGCGTCCACGCCGGTTATATTTAAAACGTCGTAGCCTTTAACGGCGCCCCGGTCATATTCCTCCAGCCATTCAAAGGGATTTTCCTGGTCTATGGCGGTTTGCATGGGACTGCTTTCAGGAGCAGCGGCAGTTTCTGTTGGAGAAGAGGACGTTTGGACGCTTTGCGGAGTGCAGGAAGCGCAGCAAATCACGATATATAAAACGGCGATAAAAAATACTGCCTTTTTTGCCATCTATATTATCTCCTTAAACAAGCGCCTGTCTATGAGCCGGCGGGTATTATTCAGCACAGGTATTATTTTGAGTTTGTAAAAACAATACTGGCATAATACCCTACTATTATTTTAATATATCCTACATTAATTTTCAAGTGTTTTTATTAATGTATTATAGCACAATTCTAAGAAGTGATATTTTTATTTGCACATATGCTTTTCTCGGTTTACCAGTAACTATACGCCTCAAAATGTGATAATTTCTCCCTTTTCCGCGTTATTCTCTCTCGGCATACTCCAAGGTGCGCTTTTTTAGTCTGCCTTGAAAATGAAGAAATTCTATTCGTTTGAGGTTTTAAAGTCGGAAGGCATAAAATTTGTGCCGGGTAAAGCGCGCTTAAACGACATGTGCCGGGCGCGCATGGAGCCAAGGCAGCGCGGCAGGATGCGGATTTTATTGTCTTCTGACCGTATTCCTTGCAAACTGAGGGTATTGGATATTAAGCACTCCTTTGCCTTATGCTGTTTTATTCTGTCAAGCGGGCGCGGGGCTATCAGAAAGGCAAGTTTATGCGGCTTAAGATTTAACGCTCAGCCGGGAATGCTGCCTGCTTTAAAGCTGCGGCGGCAGGGGCTGCTTTTAAGCTGCGTGCTGTGTTTAGGCGGGGATGGTTTTTGAATAAAAAGCAGTTTAAGCCACCGGGGGGAATAGAACTTAATTAGCATATAAAAATACAGCGGATAATAATGCGGGATAGCCGCGATAACAAATATATAAATTAGTTTTCTTAGTTTTGGTGTAAAAATAGTTATAATTGTGCATGTAATTTGCTTTGGGAAAAAGTTATAATAAAATATGATGTGATTTATTCGCGTTGCTTACAAGAAGGAGGACTATAATGAAAAAAATATCTTTAAAATTAACGGCGCTGGCAATAGTGTTTATTGTCATGCTGGCGCTGGCGAGCTGCAACGGCGACGCACTTCCCAGTCCCAGCGCTTCGGCTGTCACAAATGAAGGCTGGGCTCCGTCCAGTACGCTGCCTGCTGTTACTGAGGATACTCCCATATTGGATTCAGAAACGGGTTCCTTTGTTCAGCAGCCTTCGGCTAGGGATTATTCCTACATGTGGTGGAAGAGCGGCTTTAATAATCCGGCGGGAGGCGGGCAGCTCAATATACAGACCGGCTATTACGGAATGGCTGTCAATCCGTCTCAGGGCCAGATAACAAAACTGGATTCAATAAACGAGCTGGTAACTCAGACAGAGGCTGGGACGGAAGATAATTCGCGCATAGACGGCATGAGTGCTGTGAGCATGGATTATAATGTCGCTATCGACGGAGAAACATATGAATTTTCCTTTGTAAAAAAGCCGGATGACAATAGTAGTGCTTATTCTCGTATACTGGAAACCGGGCGGTATATGCAGCGCATAGATATAATGCATTTGAGATATTCACAGCTGTCTGATGTGCTGGGGCGGCTTGAAATAGCTGCATTGCCTGAATATTTTTCGCTTGAGTATTCGATATTTTCTGATTATGAGATTGCGAACGCAGATTTGGAATTCAGTGTGACGCTTTCAGAGGAGTATGTGCACAGTGAAGCCAGCGGGGACAATAAGGTAATGACCTTTTTTAAGGATAACGGCAGCGGAATAACTTTTGTAATGCCTAATCGTGACGGCTGGTCCATCCGAGCCGAGGGTAATACGGTTTATTTCAGGGCCGAGAGCCTAGCTGTGCCCAAGAGCGAGTATACCGGCTTTAATGTAATAGTAATACCTGCTACTCAGGCTTCTCTTTCAAATGCGGATATTTA
>OMGY01003062.1_pt1 | contig 11669 bp, 10 predicted proteins | sample 1674461 | NCBI WGS metagenome assembly OMGY01 (sample SAMN05578579, study PRJEB25193) | human gut metagenome | biome: Human Microbiome; feature: human-associated habitat; material: feces | host: Homo sapiens | place: USA:Birmingham
AATGAAAAAGTATAGCTAAATTTTTAAAAATTTAGCTATACTTTTTCATTTATTTATTAAAATTATATACAATTAAGACGAAAAATGGTAGAATTATAATAGTGCAAACTTACATTTAATAGAAAAATATCAATAAATATCTTAATAGATATATATATTATTGTGAAAAATATAAAATAAAGAAAAAAGGTTAAAAAATATATTATAAAGTTAGGAGGTATATTGTGGATAATAAACTTATATATAATAAAGCTGCAAGCTTAGCTACAGCATCAGATAGGGAATCATATAAAGAAATGAATTTTATATACAAGTTTATAAAAAGGGTTTTGGATATAGTATGTTCTATATTAGGGATAATTGTATTGTCTCCAATATTAGTAATAGTATCAATACTTATAAAATTAGAATCAAAGGGTCCGATAATTTTTAAGCAATTAAGAGCAGGAAAAGGTAGTAAGCCTTTTTATATATACAAATTTAGAAGTATGAAAATAGAAACACCTAATATAGCCACAAATGATTTTACTGATTCTCATGTATATATAACTAGAATAGGTAAAATAATAAGAAAAACTAGTATAGATGAAATACCGCAACTTTTTAATATATTAAAGGGAGATATGAGTATAGTTGGCCCAAGACCAGTTATATTAGAAGAAGTTGATTTAATTGAATTAAGAAAATCATATAATATAGATAAAATTTTACCAGGAATTACAGGATGGGCTCAAATTAATGGACGAGATAATATAGGAAATGAAGAAAAAGTTAAATATGACTATGAATATTTAATGAATAAGAGCTTTACAATGGATTTATATATTATAGTAATGACGGCCTTAAAGGTTTTAAAAAGATCGGATATAAAAGATTAGAAATTTTAGTATAACCTATTGTTTTATAAGCAATAGGTTATACTATTTATAGAAATAAAAAGCTGGAGGATTATATGAAAGTATTAATTTCTGGGTACTATGGTTTTTATAATATAGGAGATGAAGCCATACTCAAATCTATAATAGAAGCACTAAGAAATGAAGATCCTAATATTGATATAGTAGTACTATCAAATGACGTTGAATATACAAAAAATACATATAAAGTAAATGCCATTAACAGATGGAAATTAAATGAAATATATAAAGAACTATTAAAATGTGATGGGCTTATAAGTGGAGGAGGAAGTTTATTTCAAGATGTGACAAGCTCACGATCAATACTTTACTATACAGGAATAATATGGCTTGCTAAACTTGCTAAAAAACCTATTTTTATTTATGCTCAAGGTGTAGGTCCTATAGAGAAAAAAAATAATAGAAAAATCGTAGGTAGATTTTTCAACAAAGTAGATTATATAACGCTTAGAGATAAAGAATCAAAAGTACTTCTTAATTCTATTGGAGTACGAAAAGATATAGATATAGTACCTGACCCAGTTATGGGTTTTAATATTGAAAATTACGAGTTTGAGCTTCCTAAATACTATATAAATGATGATTATATAACGGTTAGCATAAGAGACTGGAAAAAAAATAATAGCGAATTTCAAAAAAACATAGCTTTGACTTGTGATAAAATTGTTGAAAGTGGAATTAATGTAGTATTTGTGCCTATGCATGGGAAATATGATGAAACAGTATCAAAACAAGTAGCTAGTCTTATGAGGCATAATTCAACGGTACTTTCTAAAGATTTAACTATGGAAGAAAAAATGATGTATATAAAAGGCTCTAAACTTATGATTGGAATGAGACTTCATGCACTTATATTTGCAGCAACAGTAGGAACTCCAATGATAGGTATATCTTATGATCCTAAAATTGATTCATATTTAAATCTTATAGAACAGCCATCAATAGGAAATGTAGACACAGAATGGAGCCCACTAGAACTAACAAATATGGCTTTAGATATAATATCTAATTATGATATAGAAAAAATAATATTAGGAAAAAAAACATTTAAACTAAAATCATTAGCGCCAGATACAGCTAAAAAGGCACTAGAGACGTTTAGGAGAAAAAATAGTAAATTAATAAGGAGAAGATTATGAGTAAAGTAGCAAAGGCAGCAGTTGGCCTTATGATAGTTACAATACTATCGAAAATAATAGGCTTTGCTAGAGAACAGGTACTATCATTTGTATACGGTGCAAGTATGTACACTGATATATATTTTGCAACGATGAATATACCAAATGTTATATTTGCAGCAATAGGTGCGGCATTATCTACAACATTTATTCCATTATATTGTGATATAAATGCTAATTTAGGAGAAAAAAAGTCTCTAAAATTTACAAATAATATATTAACTATTGTATTTATTATCTGTATATTAATTGCTATACTAGGCTTTATATTTACAGAACCACTACTTAAAATATTTGCTTTTGGTTTTGAAGGGGAGAGACTTGCAATAGGAGTCAAATTTACAAAAATATTGATATTTAGTGTAATATTCATAGGAATTTCAAATGTATTAACTGCATATTTACAAGTTAAGAATAACTTTACCATACCAGGATTAATAAGCTTACCTCAAAATATAATTGTTATAATATCGATTATATTAAGTGCAAAGTATGGGCCTTATGTCTTGATTTGGGGAACATTAATAGGCATATCAAGTCAAATTATATTTCAGTTACCATTTGCATATAAAGTAGGATATAGATTAAAGCCTCAGATTGATTTAAAAGATAGTCATTTAAAGAAGATGCTTGTTTTAACAGGTCCTGTTCTTGTCGGTGTAGCAGTAAATCAAGTTAATATTATGGTAGATAAGAACTTAGCATCTTTATTGCCAGAAGGAAGTATATCAGCTTTAAACTTTGCAGATAGGCTTAATAACTTTATATTAGCACTTTTTATTACGTCAATAGTAGCAGTAGTTTATCCTATGCTTTCAAAATTATCACATGAGGATAATAAAGAAAAGTTTAGTGAGTATATTGTAAAAAGCTCAAATAGTATAATAATTTTAGTTATACCTATATCAATAGGTGCTATAGTATTATCTAAACCTATAGTTAAATTACTTTTTGAAAGAGGAGCATTCGATATTAGTGCTACACAGATGACTGCGAGTGCATTATCAATGTATTCTATAGGATTAGTAGCATATGGACTTAGAGATATAATCAATAAAGTATTTTATTCTTTACAAGATACGAAGACACCGATGATTAATGGTGCAATAGCTATGGGATTAAATATAGTTTTAAATATAATATTTGTGAAATTTATGGGGCATGCAGGACTTGCTTTAGCTACAAGTCTATCCGCTCTTATATGTACTTTCTTATTATTTTATAGTTTAAGAAAAAAAATAGGGAACTTTGGTCAGGAAAAAATATTAATAACTGCTATAAAGTCACTTTTATCAGCAATTTTAATGGGGATATGTGTTACTTTTGCTCATAAATTTATTATAAATTATACGGGAACAGGGTTTATAGGACAAGCTATTTCTATATTTGGGTCAGTATTAGCGGGGATAATAGTATATGGAATATCTGTGATAATTCTTAAAATAGAAGAAGTATCTATGATAATTGATTTACTAATGAAAAAAATAAGAAGATAAAACACAGACCTGCTAATAGATGTTAGTAGGTCTATGTTTTAATATATAAAAAAAAATACATTTATGGTACAATTATTTTGTATGCTATAAATTGATATGGGTGATAAAATACAATCTATTACGAATATATACAAAATATAGAAATTATTTAAGGAGGAAAAAATGTCAAATATTTTAGAAAAAAAGTTTTTTTATTTATTTATTATTTTACAACCAATACTAGACTTGTTGACATCTTTTATGAGTAGAAATATGGACTTACCTTTAACAATAGGTATAATAGCAAGAAGTCTATTTATGGTATATATGTTTATGTATGCATTATTTGTTTATAGACCACAAGGGAGAATTTATAAATATTCTAGATGGATACTAATAGGTATAGGTGTATATATAATTACTTTTTTAGGATATGCATTATTAAGTAAAGATACATCTATAATTACAGAAATAAAAGGTGTTATAAAACTATTTTATTTCCCTATAGTATTAACTGGAGTATTTATACTTAATGAAAAAGATAGCTTGGAGATTTCTAATAACTTTTTGATGTATTTATTATTAGGATATACAGGAGTAATATTTATCGCAACAATAACAGGAACTTACTTTAGAAGCTACAATGAATATTTATATGGTTTAGGAACAGTAGGGTGGTTCTTTGCGGCGAATGAAATTGGATCTATAATTGCTATACTTACACCATTTACAATAATAAATATTATAGAAAATAAGCTTAATATAGTTAATATTATATCTATAATATTGTGTATTTTATCCTCTTTATATATGGGTACAAAAGTTCCTTTTATAGGATTTATAGGTAGTTTAGGTATATTAATGGTATATATAATATTTACATATATATTCACAAAAATAAAAAAAATATCGACTTCACTAAATTATAAGAAGATAAGTATATATGTAATTACAATAGGTATTGTATTCTGTGGGCTATTTTATAAATCACCTGTATATAAGAATTTGATGTTTAATTATGGACATATTGTACACAAAATTGTCCAATTTATAGAAGGACCAAAAGATGAAAATCCTGCTACTAAGCCTATGGATCCCAATGAAGAAGTAGTAGTAGAACCAGAAGAACAAGAACCAGAAATCAATATGCATATAAATCAAGATGATTTAGTTGGTTCATTGTTAAGTAATAGAACGGCAGTTGCTGAAGAAATTAAAAATATATATAAGAAGTCATCTATAGTTGAAAAATTAGTAGGATTGGGTCATGTAATAGAGATAAAATCAGGAATATCTACAGATAAAACTATAGAAATGGATCAATTAGATATATTTTATAGACATGGTATAGTAGGGACAATATTATACTTTGGACAGTTAATAATGTTGATAGGAGTTATAATAAAATCATTGTTTAGAAATGCGAGATACTTATTAGATTTAGATATTATAACTTGTATGATAGCTATATTCTTAGGTATAGCAATAGCTTTCTCATCGGGACATGTTCTAACTGCCCCTGCAGTAAGTATTTTTATAATACTTTCAATAATAAAACTATATAATAAAGTGGTAGAAGGGAATTAGTATGAAAATTTCGATAATAATGCCGACGTATAATGATAGTAGTACTATAATAGATACAATTGATAGTGTTGCTAATCAAAGTTACAGTAATTGGCAATTGATTATTATGAATGATGGCTCTACAGATAATGTAGAAGATGTAATAAAACAATATAGAGATAATAGTGTTCATAAGGAAAAAATAGAATACTATAGTCAGAAGAATCAAGATCAATTAAATGCTATAAGGAACTGTATAGATTATATTAAGGGAGAATTTGTTTATATACTTCACTCTGATGATTTATTACCAGATGATAATTTGTTTATGCGATTAGTAGAAGAAGCAAAAGCAAACCCAGATACTAAAGTATTTATAGGTGACTTAATTACTATTGATGAAAATAACAATATAACTGGAAAATTAGAAGTATTAAAGTACGCTAAGGATAAAAAGATGCTGCCTACTTTAATGCTGTGGTTAGGTAGAAATTTATATGTAGATGTAATATTTGCTAAAAAGGAAACTTTTATTAAGGAAATTTATAATTCTTATTTAATATGGAATATGCCGTTTTGGGCAAACTTATCAGAAAAAGCTGATATGCTTGATGTAAAAAATGTAGATTTTCCAATGTTAAAATATAGACTTCATAGTGGAAATTATATAAATAACGAAATTGGAAAATTAAATGTAATAAATGGTGAATTAAGAACTGTAACTAGACTTATGAAATTTTATAATATACCGATGTATAAGACACAATTTTATATATATAGAATTTTTAACAAATTAAAATTAGCATCTAATTTCTCTCCATTATACTTCAATAGAGAAGAAAAAAATAAAGGATCTATAGTAGAATTTGTCATACAAAAAAGATTTGGAAATGAATATGATAAAAATATATTTCTGAAAGGACTGGTAGAATTCTATAAATCTGATATAAGTAGAAAAATATATATAAAAGATATTGACGAAAATGAATTTATATATAAAGGAAAGGATATGAGATTGTTCAATAATAGATTATTAAACAATGAACTATCAGAGCTTTATTTATATATAATCAACGAAATGAAAATAGGATTTAATGAAATAGTAGTGAGTAATGAAGAGGATATTGATAAGGCTATTGATATAACTAAGTTCTTATGTCTATATCCGTATGTAAAAGTATCATTAAAAAATAATATTTAGAGGTGAAAATATGGCAATACCTAAGATAATACATTATGTATGGGTTGGGAACAATGAAAAACCTAAAGATATAAAAAGATGTATGGAAACTTGGAAAAAGCATCTAAAAGATTATGAAATTATAGAATGGAATGAGAAAAATTTTGATATAGATTCTAATAAATTTGTAAAAGAGGCTTATGAAGCTAGAAAGTGGGCTTACGTTAGTGATTATATAAGAGCGTATGCTATATATAACTATGGAGGGATATATCTAGATACAGATGTATTAGTTGTTGAGAGTTTAGATTCATTATTAGATAATAGAGCATTTGTAGGATATGAAAATCCACAATATCCATTTACCGCTGTATTTGGAGCAGAAAAAAATCATCCTTTTATAAAAGATATGCTAGATTATTATGATAATAAATCTTTTGAATTTGATAAGAATAATCAGTATGATAAAGTAAATACAAAGACGGTATCAGATATACTTATAGAAGATTATGATTGTAAGATAGGAAACCAAGAACAAATGTTAAGGGAAGGGATAAAAGTATACAAAGATGATGTTCTTTGCAACCCATCAGTGAATTCAAAAACAATACACATATTTACTGGAACATGGCTAGAAGGAAATAGTAGTTTTGTAAGAAATGTAAATAAATTTATAAAACTAAGGCTTACTAATAAGTCTAGGTTAAAATTATATTCATATTATCGAAATATAAAATTTAAATAGTTTAATTAAGGAGATTAATATGGATTTTTTATTAAGTTCAAATTTAATAGTTGGCTTTATACTGATACAGCCAATCTTAGATTTAGTAACTTCACTTGCGGTTAGGAATATGGAACTACCTATAACGTTAGGTCTAGTAATAAGAAGTTTATTCATGGTGTACTTATGTATTTATGTATTAGTTACTAAATCTAATAATAATAAATTAATAAAGTATTCAAAGATAGCTTTAAGTATGATATTAATTTATATAACATTTTTTTTAGTATTTATTATCTTTAGTAAGGATAGAAGTTTGATTTTAATTGAAGTAAAAGGAATAATAAAATCTTTTTACTTTCCAATAGTTTTATGTGGATTGTTTGTATATAATCAAAAAGATAAAATTAATATCTCTAATAAGTTATTAGTTTTAACATTAATGATATATACATCAACGATATTTATAGCAACCGTAACCAATACATACTTTAATAGTTATAATAGTAATGGATATGGTTCGGTAGGATGGTTCTATGCAGCTAACGAAATAGGATCAATAATGGCAATATTAATTCCTTTTACTATTTCTAGTTTAGTAAATGATACAGAGAGATTGTTAAATACCTTGGCATGTGCAATATGTATAGCAAGTACAATGTTTTTAGGAACTAAAGTACCATTTTTAGCTTTGGGTGGAACAACAGTATTTATAATAATCTATTATATAATCTTGAATATATATAATAAATTTAGCTCTTATTATAAAAGAGATTTTAATCTGAAAAGAATAATATTAATGATGTCTACAATATTAATATCTATGATATTAATATTCCCGTTTTCTCCATTATATAAAAATATACAACGTAATTATGGAGATATTATACAGAGAATAGTGAATAATATAAGCCATAATAAAGTAGACCCAAATACTCAAATAGAAGATAAAGATAACTTAGATCCTGTTAGCAAAGATGAAATAGTAACAGCTGTTTTAAGCAAAAGAACTATATATGCGGATATTATTAAACAAAAATTTAACAATAGTAGTTGGATAGATAAACTATTTGGTATTGGTTATAACGTTGAGATTAGAGATGAGATTTATGCCAAAAAGACAATAGATTCTAAACAATTAGAATTATTGCAAAAACTTGGGTTTATAGTTGAAATAAATGACGAGGTATATACACAAAAAACTATAGAACTAGATCAATTAGATATTTTATATAGACATGGGATATTAGGGTTTACTGTGTACTTTGCTCAATTTTTAGCAATTATTATACTTATAGCGAAGCAAATAATTTTTAAAAGCAAATACTTATTAAATTTAGACATAGTTATATGTATTATAGATATAGTATTGGCACTAGGAATAGCATTTACAGCAGGACATATATTAACTGCACCGGCTGTAGGTTTCTTTTTGATAACATCAACAATAAAATTATATAATGAGATATTTAATAAAGTAGTATAAATAATAAAAGGATGAATTGAGGTGTTTGTTTTGTGTAAAGTTACAATACTTGCACTGCACTTAGGATACGGTGGAGTTGAAAAAGCAATATCATCGCTTAGTAATATTTTAATTGATAAATATGATGTAGAAATTATATCAGTTTATAAATTATATGATAAGCCAGCTTTTTATATTGATGATAGAGTTAAAATAAAATATCTATTAGATACTGAATTATCACCAAATAAAAAAGAGCTTAAAGATGCTATAAGAACTAAAAATCCAATTAAGATTTTAAATGAAGGACTAAAAAGTGTAAAAATACTAAAACTTAAATCTTCTAAAATGATTGATGCAATAAAAAATATTGATTCGGGTATTGTTATATCAACTAGAATAGAACATAACAAACTATTATCGAAATATGGAAAGAAGAATCTAATCACTATAGCTCAGGAACATACTTATCATAATGAAAATGAAAAATATATAAAAGACTTAGTTGAGTCATGTAAAAATATAGACTATTTTATGCCGGTATCGCAAATGTTAACAGATTTTTATAAGAAATATTTTGAAGGTACAAAAACTAACTGTGTATTTATACCTCATAGCTTAGACTATATTCCAAGAGAGGTATCAGCATTAGAAAGCAAAAAAATAATTTCGATTGGAAGATTATCTCCGGAAAAAGGATTTGATGATTTATTAGATGTATTCAAAATAGTAAATAATCAAAAGAAGGATTGGAAACTGGATATAATTGGAGATGGAGTATTAAAAAATCACTTGATTAACAAAGTTAAGGAGTATTCATTACAAAATAATGTAATAATACATGGATATAGAGATAAAGAATTTATAAATAAACAACTATCAAGCTCATCTATATATGTTATGGCATCGCATGAAGAATCATTTGGATTAGTATTAATAGAAGCACAATCTTTTGCATTACCATGTATAGCATTTGATAGTGCAAAAGGTGCTTGTGAAATTATAGATGATAAAGTAAATGGATATTTAATAAAAGATAGATCTAAAAAAGATATGGCTGATAAAATTATTAAACTTATAGATGATATAGAAGTAAGAAGAGATATGGGAAGACATAGTAGAGAAAATTCATATAAGTACTCTAAAGATAATATATCATATATGTGGTTTGAATTTTTACAATACATATCTAGTAAGCAATAGGTGATAGGATGATTAATTATATAAAAAAAACATATAGAGAAAATAAAGAATCTTTTTTTAAAGTTTTAGAAAATAATCTAGTAAACAATAATAAAATGTTTATAGTAACCGCTAACCCTGAAACTTTTATGAAGGCAGATTCTATAAGTGAATTTGATAAAGCTTTAATGAAACCAGATACTACAATAGTCCCGGATGGAATAGGTGTAGTTAAAGCAGCGAATTATATAGGAATAACTGAAATAAATGAAAGAATTACAGGTGTAGATATAAGTTATAAATTATTAGAACTTGCTAATAAATATAGCAAATCAATATATCTTTTAGGCGCTAGTAAGGACGTTATTGAATTAACTGTTAAAAATATAAATAAAGAATATCCTAAAGTTAATATACTTGGGTATTCAGATGGATATGTAGATAATAAAGATGATATATTTAAAAGAATAAAAAATATATCTCCTGATATCGTACTAGTTGCATTAGGAGTTCCAAAACAAGAATTACTTATAGCTAAACATTATGATAGTTTTTCAAAGGGGATATTCGTAGGTGTTGGAGGAACATTTGATGTTATAAGCGGAACTAAAAAAAGAGCTCCTAAAATTATACAAAAACTAAATATTGAATGGCTTTACAGAATAATTGGTAATAAAGAGAGAATAAAGAGATTTTATGATAGTAATGTAAAGTTTATTTTTAAGTTAAGAAAATTAGTAAAAGAAGAAAAATAAAGGTAGGAAGTGTGACAATATGAATAAAATTAAGGTTATGACTATATTTGGAACAAGACCTGAAGCTATAAAAATGGCACCATTAGTTAAAGAACTAGAAAAGAGAGAAGAAATAGAAAGTATAGTTTGTGTTACAGCACAACATCGTCAAATGTTAGATCAAGTATTAGATACATTTAATATTACTCCAGATTATGATTTAAATATAATGAAGCAAGGGCAAACTTTAGTTGATATAACAACTAGAGCATTACAAAGTTTAAGTGAGGTTATATCGAAAGTTAAGCCTAATATAGTTCTAGTTCATGGAGATACAACAACAACACTATCAGGAAGTTTAGCTGCATTTTACAATCAAGTTTCTGTAGGCCATGTTGAAGCAGGTCTTAGAACATATGATAAATATTCTCCATTCCCTGAAGAAGTAAATAGACAAGTTACAGGAGTTATAGCAGATATGCATTTTGCTCCTACACAAGTTTCTAAAAATAATCTATTAAAAGAAGGCAAGAAAGAAGAAACTATATACGTAACAGGGAATACTGCTATAGATGCATTAAAAACTACTGTAAAAGATGAATATTATCATCCTATATTTGATAAAATTGGAAATGATAAAATGATACTTTTAACGGCTCATAGACGTGAAAATTTAGGTGAACCTATGAAAAATATGTTTAGAGCTATAAAGAGAATAGTAGAAGAGTTTGATGATATACAAGTTGTCTATCCTGTTCATTTAAATCCTTTAGTCAGACAGGCTGCAGATGAAGTTTTAGGAAAAAATAGTAAAGTACATCTTATAGAACCTCTTGAAGTTTTAGATTTCCACAATTTTTTAAATAAATCTCATATAATAATGACTGATAGTGGAGGCATACAGGAAGAAGCACCATCACTTGGAAAACCAGTACTTGTGCTTAGAGATACAACAGAAAGACCAGAAGGTGTAAATGCTGGAACTTTAAAATTAGCAGGAACTGATGAAGAAACTATATACAAATTAACTAAAGAATTATTAACAGATAAAAATGAATATGATAGAATGAGTAAATCATCTAACCCATATGGAGATGGATTAGCAAGTAAATATATTGTTGATGCAATAATAGATAAATTTAACTAAAAGAGAAAGTCTTAGAAAATTATTTCTAAGACTTTCTCTTTTAATTTCCTGAATTGTCAATTTAAATCAGACAAATTACTTATGAATCACTAAGCAACTGG
>OMGY01003063.1_pt1 | contig 11668 bp, 8 predicted proteins | sample 1674461 | NCBI WGS metagenome assembly OMGY01 (sample SAMN05578579, study PRJEB25193) | human gut metagenome | biome: Human Microbiome; feature: human-associated habitat; material: feces | host: Homo sapiens | place: USA:Birmingham
TAGGATATTGTCTAATATGTTTTGCATAATCCCTTATCGAATCAAAATAATCTTTTCCAATTCTAGTTTCGACATCTGGATAACCTGATGTATCAACTATCCACTTCATACTAACTGTTGACATTTTTTCTTTTATACATAAAACAAGCACCTCAAACGCTAATATAGCACTATCCATTTTTTCTTGCTCTGCCATCAGTCTATGTATACTTTCTGCATTTTCAAAAATTTTTTCCTGTGCGCGAATTTCTATTCCAAAAGTAATTTCCTTTAAAAATTTTTCCAACTCATCCCTTTCTTGATCTTGGATGATAAACATATTCATAAAACTCTCATATTTCTTAATAAAATTATTAGCCGATCCATTATCCAGTTTAAAACTTAATGAGATTATTTTTTTCAAATATCGATCAACATCCATTTCATCACCATAAATTTGATGCAATGAATTCGACATTTGTTTTTTCTCCATTGCAATTATAACCACTACATTTTCCAACTCATTGAATACATGATGAATACGTTCCAACACTTTAATCGCATACGAGGGCAAGCATCTATCTAATTCATCAACCATGATAACTACTGTTTGTTCTTCTGATATCTTCTTAATTTGCTCTTGTACTTCTTTAAATATATTCTGGAAGTCAAAATATTTATCATATATTTTTCCATCATCTTCAGATGTTCCAACAACACCATCCAAATCTAATCCCGTCTTTGATTTGATTGCTTCGACAGCAATCTTTGTTATTGTATTTTTAACAATGGCTAACATTTCTTTCTTAGTCTCATTTGATAATAAACTCACATACTGTTCAATCTGATCTTTTAATACAGAAATAATAGCAACTATCGGTTCTTCATAGTAATCGTACCGCCAACAATCATATCGAACAACAAAAAAACGATCCGTGTTTGTTGTTTCCGATTGTTCCACTTGAAGACATTCTTGAATCTTTTCCAGTGCAAAACTCTTACCACTTCCCCATTCTCCTTCAATAGCAAAACAACAATTTTTACGTTTTTCTGAAAGGATCTTAGTCAAATCAACTATCTGTTTGACAAATGGTTCTCTATTTAAAACATCCTCTTTTGACTGCACTTTCTCATCCTCTTTCCTACTTTATTTTAGCCAAAACGTCCTGAAAAATTGCATAATTCTTCTTCACGCCATCGTCCAGATCAATAGAAATCATCTGGTCGGCAAGGTGATGAATCTTTTCCTCGTAGGTTCTGATCTCAGTATCCTGTGCCTGCAAGGTGGTCAGCTTTTTGTTCAGCTTCACACGCTCACCGGTGGTAGCATTGGCAATCCGCTGTTCCAGATCGGCAATGGCAGTGTGATAACGAGCCTGCTGTTCATGCACATAGTCGGTACGAATACGGGCAATGGTGTCCGGCTGATAGCGATGCATATAAATCAGAGCCTTAAAGCCGTTCTTTTTACCACTATCAAACAGCCAGTAAATCGGGCGTTTCTGATAAATCTTGCAATGGTCAGAATAGAACTCATTCAGAAAATAATTCCGAATTACATCTTTTGGCTGACCTTTGCCTCCCAGTGCATCGGCAATGAATATTAGGTTTTCGTCCAGCGTATCTGCTCCGTAAACAGTTTTCACGAATTCCACGAACAAACCGACAATATCATCCTCAAAGTATTCATCATCACAGATTGGGATAATATTGTCTACATCTGGAGCAAACATTTCAGAAATCGAAACGCCTTCATGATAATAAGCTCTGTTAATTTCTGCTTCAGATATCGTATTCGGACGCTCATTCATTTTATCAACAAAAGCCTGCAAGGAATACGGTTCACCAGCAAAAATCAGACCATCTTTGTAAAGAGAATAACGTCCAAACATACAACCAACCGCATACGAAATGAAAGATCGAATGTCTCTGCCAAGATCAGCCTTGCATACTGTGACATCTTTTTCCTCAACTTCCGGTGTTAGTTCATCCTGCAAACCGTAAATACCAATGAAAATACGGTTTAGTTCTTCCTCGTTGGCTTTCAGTTGATTAAAGCGTTCTTCACATTCATCCTGCCATTGGTTAAAGGCTTCCGCAATGGTAGAAACCTTACGGAGCAGAGGATGGTGCTGGAAATCCCATGATCTTTCAAAGGAGTCCCAATCTTTTTGAGCTATTGACACAGAATCATCAACTTCATTCTCGCAATTAACAGATGTTTGAAGGTATGTCAGTGGTAGATTTCTTAAATCATCTGGCATTACATTAATGGTTGGGTTATAAAGCTCAAGAATATAGTCACATACCTTACTATTTAGAAATCCCAATAAATTTTCATATTTTCCTTCAAAGTAAATATTGTTTGAAGCGCCTTCTGTGATAAATCCTTTAGGCAATAAGCGAAAACTTGTTATTCCAGAACCAATACGAGACATGGTAATTGCCTGCATAAAATTAAATTCAATACTCCGCAACGTTGATCTTTGCTTTCCTTTATCATCTCTGAAGTTTTTTAACCGAAAGCCATCATTTTCCCAATCAATTACATAGTCTTGATTTCCATACCATCTCCTAAATGAACCACCTTTATTGCACTTAAACCATTTATTATTTTTTTGCTCAACTTCATACCAATACCTAATAAACAAATCATTCTGACCAGTAGTAATTCCATTTCTTGCTTCGTATAATTCATATAATTTTTTTGCACTAAAAGCATCTACTGTCTGATGCGAAAACCAGTATGCTACTGGATCACCAGGAATTTGAGAAAAATCAGATTGAATGGCTGTATAACGATTTTCACCATCAAGAAACATTTTTTCTTTTCCATATTGAGTAGTTGGTTCAATCAAACGACAATATTTCCCTTGGCACTTCGGAATATAGCTTTTGCGTATAATAAATGAAGTAGTTTGAACCACTTCTCCGCCAATTTCTTCAAATGCTCTTGCCCCCAAATGTATCATACTAACAATATCAACAGAAAGTAATTTAACCCTTAATTTTTCAAAACTGGATAAAAACATCCACGCGTGCTGCGTAATCATTGCTTTATAACCATTCTTTTTTATCATTTGTCCGCAGCGTTCAATAAATACTGAAAACAAATCACTTTTGCTATCGGGATAATCTTTTTTCACAAGTTCTGCCAATTTTGTGCTCATTCCAGATGCGCTCATATATGGAGGATTAGTTATTGCTATGTCATATTTTTGTGCCAATGTTTCTGCCACCTGTACCAAAGGCAGTAATTCTCTCAATGCCGTCTCACGAGACATATTTATATCTTCTATAATCTTTTTTTCTTTTTCTTCATCAAAAAGTAGTTCTTTTACTTCTGTGTGATAGTAAATCTGTACCCCGCCTTTTTTACACTGTTTCTTTAATGCATCAATTACATCCGAAGACCGATCGGACTGTGGAAATACTCTCTGTCCTCTCTCTGTCTTTATCGGAAGACCGATTTCTTCTAAATAGTCCATCATATCCTCATTATTAAACTGCGAAAATGTACTGTATAAAAATCTTGGATTTGTTACCACATGGGTAAGAAATTCGTCTGCCGGGCAGGCATTTGTAATATTGCATCTGCCTTTCCCCGTAATAAAAAGCTTCTTGCCAAGTTTTTCGTTCTTTTCAAGAATGCAGACCTTTTTCCCCTCTTTAGACGCAGAAATGGCAGCCATCATACCGGCTGCCCCTCCGCCTACAATAATTACTTTGTTCATTATAGTAAACTCCTGTTATAAACATCATACTCGTTCCAGAGTTCTTCAAGTGCCATAAGACGCTTCTCTACATCATCCTTATGAAGTAATGCAATCGCTGTAACCATCGCATTCACCACACTTAACGGACATACTAAAGAATCCACGATTGTCATTACATCACTCTTTGCAATTAATTTACAATCTGCATACTCTACAATTGGAGACTGCATATTGTCGGTAAGTGCGATTGTCTTCGCTCCATGATTCTTCGCATACTGAAGCGCACAGATGGTTCTCTTTGAATATCTTGGAAAAGTAATTCCCATCATAACATCCTTATCACTGATATCGTAAATCTGCTCTAATGTCTCGGACGTGCTGTTGGCATCTACGATAATTACATTGTCAAACATCATCTTAAAATAATATCCCATCAGACCGGCAAGATAAGCTGCACTTCTCGCACCTAAAATATATAATCTTCTTGCATCATTGATAAGCATAACGGATCTGTTAAATTCTTCCTCATCTACACCGCTCTGAATCGTATCGCGAAGCCGCTCTGCATCTGTATACAAAATACTCTTTAATACACCTTTTTCCTGATATCTTTTTGAGGAAAGGGACATTCTCTGAATGGAGTTTGAATTTGTCTTTACAATAACCTGAATTGCCTTCTGTAGCTCTGGATATCCCTCGTAATCAAGCTGATAAGCAAAACGAACCACTGTAGACTCACTGACTCCTGCTTCCTTTCCAAGCTTTGAAGCGGTAAGATATGCCGCAATATCATAGTTCTCTGTAATATACTGAGCCAGTCTTCTCTGTCCTTTACTGAACTCGGAAGACTTCTTCTCTATTCTCTGTAATAAATTTAAATGTTCCACTCTATTCTTCCACCTATTCTGTAAAATTAAGTATATTTCATAATACTCCATTTTCTTCTTTTTGTAAAGCAAAATGCAGGATTTAAAGGAAGAAATTGCAAATAGAAATTCAACTTTATAACTACAGAACAATTTTTACACAAAGAAAAACTGTGTTTCCGAAAAATTCCATCCACACAGTTTCTTTTCCTTCAAAATTACTTTCCAGGATAAGTAATAACAGACTCTACATCATAGCCTTTTAATACATCACGGCCATGCAATCCCTCAAGTTCCATAACAAACAGAACCTTTACGACAACGCCACCAAGTTCTTCGATCAGATCAATCGCAGCCTTTGCTGTTCCACCAGTTGCTAAAAGGTCATCTACAAATACGATTCTTTGTCCTGGACGAATGTCCTCTTTATGGATTTCAATCTCTGCTGTTCCATACTCTAAAGCATATTCTTTGCTTACAGTCTCTCTTGGCAGCTTTCCTTTCTTACGGACAGGAACAAATCCCTTGCTTTTATTGTAAGCAAGAGGCATACCAAATAAAAATCCACGGGATTCCGCTCCAACAACTACGTCAAACTCTGTTCCCTCTAAGCAATGCATTAATTCATGTACGCTAAGTTTCAGTCCCTCCGGATCACGTAAAATAGAGGTAATATCTCTGAAAATAATTCCCGGCTTTGGGAAATCTGGAATATTAATGACATAATCTTCAAGTTTTTTCACTTTGTCCACCCTTTCTGCCCCCAAATCAGGCATAAAACTATTAAGCACAGACTTTTATCTTCGCGCTTTTTCTTCTTATGATTAATTATAACAGATTTTTTATGTAAAAAACAACAGAAAAACGTTTATTTCTACTTACACATTACAAAAATGCTCGATAGCGTATGCTACGCCCTCCTCATCATTTGTCTTTGTCACAAAATCTGCAACCTCTTTCAAAGACTCTTCTCCGTTTTTCATAGCAACACCGACACCAGCCATCTTAACCATCTCAAAATCGTTATTGCCATCGCCGCACGCCATAATACTTTCTATCGGAATATCAAGAATTTTTCCAAGATTGAGCATCGCATCTCCTTTATTACAAGTTGCCCCATTAATCTCAAGATTATTACCAAGAGAACAGGTAACCGCCAAATCTTCTATCTGTCCAAGTTCACGGAAAGCTCTCTGTCTGTCTTCTTCCTTTGCAAAGAACATATTTATCTTCTCCACTGGAGCTTTATTTTCTTTCATCCACTCTCTTAAATCATCAATACGATTGCGTGATGTACGAACCAGCTTCTCGATATGTTTCTCAATTCCATAGTTTTCTACATTATCATAAAAGCGAGCCTCACACCAGCCAGCTCCTAATGCATAAATATCATAAAATGTATCATATGTTTCTAACACATCGAATAACTCCAATGCTCTCTCCCACGGAATACAATTCTGATAAAGAACTTTATCCTCTTTTAAATCTAATACACTTGCACCATTGGATAAAATAACATATCTCATTCCTTCAATCTGTGTTAAATACTCTGGAATACCCGATTTTACTCTTCCTGTTGCCGGTAAAACCTGAATCCCTTCCGCAAGACATTTCTCAAGTACTTCCTTTGTATGTGGAGTTAACACCTTATCTGAAGTGAGCGTTGTTCCATCTAAATCTAATCCTATCAATCTGACATCTGGCTGTTTTTTCTCCTGTTCCATATTTTCTCCTTATCTATCTCTTAATTCATAGCGATTTTGATGTATCTCTCTTTTCATCCTCATATTATTCTATTGATTCTCGCCTTATTTGTCAAATTAGGATAGTTTTTTATTAATTGGGAATCTAAACAGACGAAAAAATATGCGAAAGAAGCACTAAAAAATTTATCTCATAAATTTTTAAAACGATAATTCTGGATGACGATTTGGATATTCTTCTGCCCTCGCCATTCATTTACCTGTGGATAATAAGTCACATCCATCCATATATGATGTGACAGGCCTTTTTGAATTCTCTGTGCCTCTTCTTTTCCACAAAAAGAGATGAGTTCTTCTAAAAATACATCGGATTCTCCAAAATACATGGCATCTATGCTTGTTCCATTGGCATCCGACAGGAAGAGTTTTAAACATCTGCCTGTTGTTCCGAGTACCCGCATTCCTTTTATGTAAAGGTCTTTTTGTGCAAAGAGCGGTTTTGTGTTTTCATTTCCAAATGGTTCTAGTAATTCAAATTCATTGATGAGACTTTCGGATAAATAAGATATCGGCAAGGCTACATCAATGTGAACTTTTTCTGCGAAATCATCTTCGGTAAGGGTTGCGTTGGCATTTAATTTTTCCCGGAATTCTTCTAAGCGGTCTTCCTGCATAGAAAATCCTGCTGCCATCGGGTGCCCACCGAATTTATCGAAACATTCCTTGATTTTGTTCATTTCCTTATACATATGATAGGCTTCGATAGAACGGCCAGAGCCTTTTAATCCTTCTTTTGTTCTTGTGATGACAAATACTGGCTTATGGTAATGTTCTTTCATTCTTCCGGCAATAATTCCGGCGATACTTTCGTGACAGTTTGGAAGATATACAACAAGTACCTTATCGTTTGCATGTCCCGTGCTTTCGAGATATTCTTTTGCAGCTTTTACCCCGTTAGCTGTCATTTCTTTTCGCTCTGCATTTAGCTGTGTGAGTGCTTCTGCTTTCTGCCTGCAAAGTTCTTTATCTTCGCATAGAAGAAGTTCTAACGCATCTTTTGCAGAGGTCAAACGACCGGAAGCATTAATACACGGACCGAGAATAAATCCAAAGTGATAAGAAGATATCTTTTTTTCTTCAAGATGATTTGCCTCAATTAAAGCTTGCAGCCCGGTAATATTCGTATGCTGTATCCGTCGCAGGCCTTCCTTTACGATAATACGGTTCTCATCACACAATGGCATAACGTCACAGACTGTTGCCATCGCCGCAATCTCAAGAAATACTTCACTTTCTCTACGGTCAATTCCAAACAAATCATAAAGCACCTGAATAAACTTGTAGACAACAACCGCTCCGCATATATTTTCAAATGGATACGGACAATCTTTTTGCTTCGGATTAATAACGGCAGCGGCTGACGGCAAATTATAAGAAATGCTTCCATCTTCTTGCCTTTGAAACGGAATATCATGATGATCTGTCACAATCAGGGTGAGTCCTAAAGAATTTCCATAAGCAATCTGTTCTGCTGCCGCAATTCCATTGTCACAGGTGATAATCGTATCAATTCCGTCCTCTGCTGCCTTTTCTATCAGATGTTCATTAATTCCATAACCGTCTTCCACACGGTCAGGAATCTTATAATCAACATCCGCACCACAGCGTTTTAATCCCTGATATAAAATATAGTTTGATGAAACACCATCTACATCATAATCCGAAATAATCCGAATCTTTTTGCCTGTTTCTATCTTCTCTTTTATGATTTCCGCTCCCTTATCGGCATCTTTCAAAAGATGAGAATCATATAAATCAGACAGAGAACCATAAAGATAACGCTGCATTTCCCTAACTGTTGTTAAGCTCCTATTTCTCATCAGACGCGCCGTTACCGGGCTGATATGAAATATCTCACCAATTTTATTAAAATCTGCTCTTTTTGAAGCGATAAACCACTTTTCCATCTATTCTTCTTCGCCTTCTGTATCTGCTAATGCAGCCTTAATCATAATTGCGCATTCTACTCTCTTACGCTCCATATCGCAACTTAAATCATAAGAATCATCAATTGTTCCATGGAAATTATAAGAGTTTGCAGGACAGCCGCCGCTACAGTAGAATCTCGCAAAACAGTCTTTACATTTTTTCTTTGTGTATACGTTGCAGGAACGGAATTCGTCACAAATATCGGTACGCTTGATTCCATCAAAAACGTTACCAAGAAGGAATTTCTCTTCTCCTACAAACTGGTGACAAGGATATAAATCTCCCCATGGTGTTACTGCTAAATACTCTGTTCCGCTTCCACAGCCGGAAAGTCTTTTTGCTACACATGGACCACCTGTAAGGTCAATCATAAAGTGGAAGAAATTAAAGCCTTTTCCTGCTTTTTCTCTCTTAATCATTTCTTTTGCAAGTCTGTCATACTCATCAAAAATCTGTGGAAGGTCTTTTTCCTGAATTGCGTACGGCTCTTCTGGCTGTCCAACAACTGGTTCCATGGAAATCTGTTCAAATCCTAAGTCTGCAAGATGAAGAACATCTTTGGAAAAATCAAGATTTCTATTGGTAAATGTTCCTCTTACATAGTATTTCTGCTGATGTCTGGACTCTGCAAAACGGATAAACTTCGGCATGATAAGGTCATAGCTTGGCTTACCATTTCTTGTAGGACGCATGTAATCATGGATTTCTTTACGTCCATCGACACTTAAAACAACGTTGTCCATTTCTTTATTGGCAAATTCCATAATCTCGTCATTTAACAGCACACCATTGGTTGTCAAAGTGAAACGGAAATGTTTGTTATGTTTTTCTTCAAGAGAACGTCCATATTCTACAACTTCCTTTACAACACCGAAGTTCATTGTTGGCTCACCGCCAAAGAAGTCAACTTCAAGATTATGACGGTTTCCAGAATTGGCTACAAGGAAATCAAGGGCAGCCTTTCCAACCTTTGCACTCATAAGTTCACGGTGTCCTTTATACTCTCCTTCTTCTGCAAAACAATAGCGGCAGGCAAGATTACAATCATGGGCAATATGCAGGCAAAGTGCCTTTACTACTGTCTTTCTGCTCTTTACCTCTTTAATATAATCTTCGTAAATATCTTCTGTAAATAAAAGTCCCTCTTCTTTTAAAGAAGTTACCTCTTTATATGCTTCCTCAATATCTTCCTTGCTGTAAGAAAGTTCATTTTCTATTTCTTCTAAGCTTTTTTCTTCATATAAAGCAATGACATCATAAGTTACATCATCAACAACATGAATGGCACCACTGCACACATCCATGACAATATTATATCCATTATTTTTATACTGGTGAATCACGTTAAATATCCCTTTCTATTTCTTTTATAGTTTTTTATACTTAATTTTCTAAAATATATTTTTAATTTGAAGATATGTCCTGCTAACTTTAAAATAGATATATAATACAGAACATTCCTGTATACAATATTTTCAACTTACAATAAAGTAATCTCTGCAAACATACTTTTCCATACAAGAGATAAGGTGAACTGACAAAAAAGACAGTCCACCCTACTTCAAGCATATATCAGGAAGCATTCTTCCTGTTGTGCTCTCTAATTATTTATTACTCTCGCAAGTCTGGTTACCTACTGTACAAGATGTCTTGCAGGCAGACTGGCAGGATGTCTGGCACTCGCCGCATCCACCTTTACACATTGTAGTACCGTAAGTTTTGTTTCCGGTCAGTGTCTTTACACGTTTCATTAATAACGCCTCCTCACTTCATGATCTAGTATGTAAAGCATCTAAGATGACACTTTGTAGATTATTATAACACAAACCCTCCCGTAAGAAAAGAACTTTTTAGCTTAACATTCCTCCAAGCATTCCTCCTGCCGCACAATACAGCATCATTGTAAAAAATGCTGTTGTATCTGTCACAAATGCCTGCCCCATCCCGACACGTATTACTCCAAAAAACAAGCAATATAAAACACCTACGCCAAGCCCCCATAAATACCGTTTTTTTATATTCTTTTTCCCACACAAAAATCCCCCGACAAAACAAGCCATCACACTCATAACAATTAAACCAATTTTTTCTACGGAAGCGGAAAGATTACCTTTCAACATGGCAAATGCAAACACTGCTAAAAATAGCATTGTGAGTAATACTGCAATTAATGCAGAAAGAAACAGGCCTGCTGCACGCTCCATCCATTTTTTATACGAAATTCCATCCATAGGCTGCACCAAAGGCTTTTTTATAGCCTATGAAAAGGGTTCTCTGTTTAGAACAAGAGAGATGAAATTAAGAGACCGCCAATATATAAAAAATGCTTCGTATCACTGCGCTCTTAATGCTCGTCCGCATTAAGAGCTTGCTCTAAGGCGCATTTTTTATATATTGGCGGTCTCTTAATTTCTGTCTTTGTTAAACTGGAGAGTACTTTCAATTTAGCAAAAAACAGATATCCTATATTTGTGGCCTTAGCGAGGATTGAATGTGAACCCGGAGGCGAACATTCAACCCGCAGTGATAGAGTCACAAATATAGGATATCTGCTTTTTCATTTTTCGTCTGTCCCGCTAACCGAAACTACTCTTCTTCTGTCTTTGTAAGATTTGGCTTCTCCACTGCTGCAATAGCATCTTTCTGCATTGGGATTCTGCAGTTACGGTTGTTACCAAATTCTACGATTACAGTGTCATCCATGATGTCGATGATTACGCCATAGAATCCGCTTGTAGTCAATACGCTGTCTCCAGCCTGCATTCCTGCATGCATCTCGTCTGCTGCTTTCTGCTGCTTCTTCTGTGGACGGATTGTCATAAAGTAGATAATCGCTCCAAAAAGAATGACATATGCAATGATCATTGTAATAGATGAGCTTGCGCTCGCACTCTGTGCTAATAACATGTCCTTACCTCCGTTATTCTTCTATATAATATATTACCGGTATTCTTCTTCCGGTGTCAAAAAACCTTCTAATGTGGTTTTTTTGAACTCTTTGTAGCGGTGTTCATCAATTGCTCCACGTATTTCTTCCATTAAATGGTTATAGAAATACAGGTTATGAAGAACACAAAGACGCATTCCAAGCATCTCCTTTGCCTTGAGCAGGTGTCTGATATAGGCTCTGCTGTATGTCCGACATGCCGGACACTGGCATCCTTCCTCGATTGGGCGGGGGTCTAATTCAAACTTCTTATTAAAAAGATTTAACTTTCCATGATGCGTATACACATGTCCGTGTCTTCCATTTCTGGAAGGATATACACAGTCAAAGAAGTCGATTCCTCTGTCAACTGCCTCAATAATATTTGCTGGGGTTCCTACACCCATAAGGTAAGTTGGTTTATTTTCCGGCAGATATGGAACAACTTCATCAAGGATATAGTACATCTCATCATGTGTCTCTCCTACT
>OMGY01003069.1_pt1 | contig 11662 bp, 8 predicted proteins | sample 1674461 | NCBI WGS metagenome assembly OMGY01 (sample SAMN05578579, study PRJEB25193) | human gut metagenome | biome: Human Microbiome; feature: human-associated habitat; material: feces | host: Homo sapiens | place: USA:Birmingham
AAGTCCTATAAGGACTTGCCCTTTGGTCGGAGTGTAATTATAGGATCTCAGAAAATACAGATATATCAATGGTTTGCTGGCAGTCGGCAAGAGGTATTCATCCTAAATTGAACGGTCAAGCACAGTGACCTGTGTGATCACATCACGCAGGCGGTCAGAGCCAACCATATATTCAAGAACTTCGTCGGAGGTATCACAGAGTTTTTCAGTATCTTCGCAGTATGCCATGGAAATACTGATTCTTCCGTTGCTGCGAGGCGTAATGCTATATAGATTTTCGTTCCACATGAATTCGACCTCTCCATGCCATTTCATGCATGTTTTGAAGTCGCTGATGCTGACAAAACGATTCTGCTCTGAAGGGTTATCTGGAGAAACTGTGTATTTTATCATATTGCACGCCCCCCGCCATTGCTTAAATTCTGGTGCTCCATTCGGATAATTGATTGCAGGCTGTGGGTCTGGATATCCGGCAGGATTATTCCAATGAATTGGATGATCGTGCGGATTGGTATGTGCCCATGGTTGCTTATGATCTGTATAGTGCCGTTCGGTTACTGCACGTCCATCCTCACCGATCTTGGTGTCAACACGGTACCCGTTCTTATATGTTGTCTTTATTTCTCCCGGTTTACCTAAAAATCGCTGATCTTGCGGCTTATTCGGATTTGGCCGCCATTTCCCGCCATAGGCGCTGCCGCCGCCCTTATAAGTGCCGCCGATCAGGTATGGCTCTATTGTATCACGTTCGGGACGATATGTCTCGCCGATTTTGAAAGCGTCGAGATCCTCTGCCTTATAATTTCTCTCATAGCTCATATATCTCCACGAGCTGCGCTCATAGTCCACATACACAATGTTCCCCTGCATTTCAGGAAACGGCGTGTTGTAGCAGATGATTTTTTCCGGCTCAATACGCCGAAGCATTTCATTATAGCCGGCCATGAACCATTCTTTCTGGTCGCAGCGGTTATCATGCTCAGATGCCATATAGGTGGAGACCGCAACAACGCTGCCTTTTTCGATCCCCTCAAAACAGAAATCAAAGGTGGATTCATCACCCCAGTTTACCGTGGGAATAACACGGATTCCCTTGGAGGCCCAATAGGCGCCGCACCAGCGGTTGCGGAACACATTGTAAAGCTGCATAACAGGCGCCATTTCCAGATACATGCTGAAATCCGGAGACAGCACCGCGCGGTATCGGGAGAGTTTTTCGATGTCGCTGTCCGGATTCTTCCAGACTCGTTCAAAACGATAGTCATACAGGAAGAAATGAACCATACGGTCAAGATGATTCTGATCCTCCGGATGAGTTTTGTCAAAACCGATCAACAGAAGATCATCAAAGTCTCCGGGCTTTTCTTGAAACTTGGGAATGACAGGGATTTTTAACTTTCCTTTTCCGGGGAATTGATTGCGAAGCAGCGCCTGACTCGTTCGGTAGATGTAGTTTTCTTCAGTCATATGGAACCTCCTGCAATGTAGTAAGGAATAAGTCCTTCTGCGAGTAGGAGGAAAGGATAGCGGAAGATGCACAGTTCCGTGCAACGGAAAGACTCCGGCAATAAAAAAAGGCAAGTCCTATAAGGACTTGCCCTTTGGTCGGAGTGTAATTATAGGATCTCAGAAAACACAGATATATCAAACGGCTTGTAGACTTCCGAAGAATATCATTTATAGCGAACGAAGAAGTAAGTATGCGAGTGCGACGATTGCACCAATAAAAATCAGGAGTACCGCACCAAGAGACACTAGGGGCCGTGCGGAAGGGGTATGACTTCGGAAATTCGATACAGGAGGTGCGGCTTTAGACGCTGCGAGGGAAGTTTGACGTTCGGAAGAGGCACTGGCCTCATGGTACTTGCGCAGCTTTGTGAGCGGGTCGTTTCCGGTTATGATATCATTATGAAAATCGTTTATCTGACTGATATCGGATTCTTCGCAGATTTGAAACTGACCGGGATCGTGCGCGATTTGATTTCGTACCCATCTCAGGTGTTTTAATCTTTTGTACGATGTTTCCACCATCGGGACAGCAAGACGATCACGATAGGAGATATGCTCCAAATCGTCAATATACCGGCTTATACCATTTCTGCATCCGTATATATCCGAGCAAAGACAATCCAAGCGCTTGTACGCTTCAAAAAACTCATTGTCCAGTTTCTGCACAGCCTATCTCACCTTCTGTTTTCGCACACTGCGCGAATATAAAAATAGAGTATCCATGGCTATTACAACATGAATACTCTATTTTGGTCCGAGTGGCGAGACTTGAACTCACGGCCTCTTGACCCCCAGTCAAGCGCGCTACCAACTGCGCCACACCCGGATGATGTGTATCTCTCGTGTCGACTCCGATAGAATAGCACATCTTACCGGAAATTGCAAGCCCTAATTTTGATTTTTTGAAAAAAATTGTCGCCGTTCACCAAGAGACCTCCTCGCCGGGACGAAGGTAAAAATGCCCTGCCTCCGGCGTGACGCCAAAGCAGGAAAAAAGCTCCTCGAGCGTGACAAATTCATAGCCCTGCGCGCCGAGCACGTCGATGGCTTGGAGCGCTGCGTCCACGCTGGATTCATACGGATCATGCAGCAGGATGATGTCGCCCGGCTGCGCTTCGCTTGTGATCGCGTAGGACACGAGGTCGCGGCTGCGCACGCTCCAATCCATCGTATCCATGGACCAGAAGCTCATGGGTACGCTGACAGCGGCTTTGAGTGCGTCGCTCGAAAAGCCCCAGGGCGGGCGCAGCCAGTAATCGCCTTCGCCGAGGATCGCGCGCAGCGCCTCGTCCGTTTTTCGAATCTCGCCAAGAGCGGTCTCGTCGGCGGCGTCGAGGCGCGCGTGGGTGAAACTGTGGTTGCCGACCTGATGGCCCTCGTCCTTCATGCGGCGCACAAGGTCTTCGCTGCCGGCGATCTGCTCGCCGATGAGAAAAAACGTTGCCTGCGCGCCGCGCTCTCTGAGCCCGTCCAAAAGCCTTGCGGTCGTCTGCGGCGAAGGGCCGTCGTCAAAGGTCAGGGCGATGCAGCGGCGGGGGAAGGTATTGGCGGCCTCGACGGCACGTCCCCCTGCGGCGTGAGCGGCAAAGAGGGAACAGGCTGTGAGCAAAAGCAGCAGGAGCAGAGCGGAGCGGCGCTTCATGATCATCACCTCGAAGGCTATTTTACGCAGAAGGCAGGCAAAAAAGACCCGGCGTGGATACTAAACCTGCAAAAAGCGCAAAGAAAGCGCCCTGCTGCGGCGAATTGGCCTTGCATCCGGCGGGGAGATAGATTATAATGTCGGCATGAAAAATACTAATGGGAAAGGAATGCTCTGTGGAAAGTAAAAAGTTAGAAGCGCTGCTGATGGCGGTCGACCTCGGCAGCTTTACCAAAGCGGCGGAGGTCATGGGCTACACACAGTCCGGACTGACGCACATGATGAATTCGCTCGAGCGTGAGGTCGGCTTCACGCTGCTCGAGCGCGGGCGCGGCGGCGTGCGGCTGACGGCGGAGGGAGAGCGCGTGGCGCCCGCCATTCGCGACTTTTTGCAGGCCAACGCGCGGCTCGACAGCACCATTGCGCAGGTCGCGGCCTCGCGCAGCGAGGTGATCCGCGTCAGCGCCTTTGCGAGCATGGCCATGCACTGGCTGCCGAGCATTATCCGCCGCTTCCGCGAGGAGCGGCCCGACGTGGATGTGGATATCCGCATGGCGGATCATATCCGCAGCCCCTATGAGCTTTTGGCGCAGGGAAAGATGGACGTCATCTTTGTCAGCCATCAGGAAGAGGAGAGTGGCTACGAGTGGATCCATCTGCGAGACGACACGATGTATGCCGTGCTGCCCAAGGACTACCCCATCGAGGGGCGCACGGGCTATCCGCTCGGCGAGTTCGACGGGCGCGACTTCATTATGCCTGCGCAGGGCTTTGACAAGGACATCATGCGCATCTTCAACCGCGTGGGCGTCAAGCCGCACATCCTGCCGACGGCAGTGGACGACCCGACGGTCATCAGCATGGTCGAGCACGGCCTCGGCGTGAGCATGATGACGGAGCTGACGCTGCGCGGCCGCGGCGACGGCGTGCTGCTTGTACCGGTAGAGCCGAGATCGGCGCGCGAGCTTGGCATGGCCGTGCGCGCGGGCGAGGGACGTCAGGCGTCCCTGCAGCAGTTTATCGCGTGTGCGCAGAGCGTGCTCGCAGAGCTGGAGCCGAACTGAAAAAGACTTGTCACGCGGCGGCAAAGCGGGATAATACCCGGTATGATACCAAAGGAGAAATTACGTTCCATGCTGACATTCAAACCGGTTGCGCAGCGCGATCTGCCGCGCCTGCGCCGCTATTATAAGGATTGCAACTATCAATTGTGCGAATATTCCGCGCTCGTCAAGCTCATGTGGCGCGGGCATCTGCACCCGCAGTACGCCGAGGCGGGCGGCTGCCTGATCGTAAAGAACTGCATCGACGGGAAGCCCTGCTTCGACTATCCCGTGCCCGGAGCCGAGGGGGACGAGGACGCGGCGCTCAGCGCCATCGAGGCCTACTGCATGGAGCAGGGGATCGCGCTGGAGCTTTCCGTTGTGCCGCGCGAAAAGGCGGGGAAGCTCCTTGAGCGCTACCCGCACTTCCACCTCGACAATCCGCGCTCTTGGCGCGACTATCTCTATGAAGCAAACGACCTGCGCGAGTTTCCCGGCCGCCACTACAGCGGCCAGCGCAACCACGTCAACAAGTTCCGAAAGCTCTATCCCGAGGCGCGCTTCCGCGCGCTGGGGAAGGAAGATCTGCCGCTCATCGAGCGCTTCTGGCAGGATTATACCGAGGTATTCGAGAAGACATCGAAATCGGCAAGGAACGAACTGGCGCTCGCCAAAACGATGCTGCGTCTGACGGGGGCTTCTTGGCTCTATGTCGGCGGCATGGAACATGAGGGGCGGCTCATCTCCCTTGCCATGGCCGAGCGCTGCGGCGAGACGCTGCACGTCCACATCGAAAAGGCACTCTACGGCTACGAGGGCGTTTATCCCGCAACGGTGCAGGAATTTGCCCGCTGCTTTGCTGTCGACGGTATCAGATATTTGAACCGCGAGGACGATGCGGGCGACCGCGGCCTTCGCACCTCAAAGCTCCAGTACCTTCCCTGTATGCTTGCCGAGAAGTTCTGCTTCGATGTGAAAAACGAGCTGGAGGGCTTAGGCGCGATCCCGACGCTCAAGACCGAGCGGCTGACGATCTCCGCCTTTACGGACGAGGACCGCACGGCGTACAACGCGCTTTGCCTCGACGACGAGCGCAACAAGTGGTGGGGATACGACTATCGCTCGGACTGGAAGGGCGAGGATCTGGAAACCTACTTCCTGAACGTCGTGCGCGAGGACTTTGCCAAAAAGCGCGCCGTCAACTTTGCTATCCGCCTGGACGGCAAGTGCATCGGCGAGGTGCTGCTCTATCACTTCGACGGCAAGGGCGGCGCGGAGGAAGGCTGCCGCATCGCGCCGGAATACGGCGGACAGGGTTACGGCGCTGAGGCCTTCCGCGCGGTCGCTGAGTGGGGGCTTTACGACCGCCATCTGGGCCATGTTGTGGCAAAATGCTTCAAGGAGAACACGGCGTCCTACAAGATGCTCTCGTCCTGTATGCGGAAAAACGGCGAGGATGAGAAGTTCTTCTACTTTAATAAAGAGGTCTGATGCTTCATCTGCAAAAACGATCAAAAGGGACGCGCTCTTGAGAAAGAGCGCGTCCCTTTTGCGAAAACCGTCCTCTGCGGGGCATATTGTTCCGCTCTCCGGCGCATCCTACGGAGAGAAACGGAGCGGAGGATTGCTATGGATCGTTTGTCGCAACACTTTGAGGAAAATGTGCGCGCGCTGGACGCCCTGCTCGGCGTGGGGCGCTGCTTTGACATGGTCTCGCGCGATCTGTGCGTCGGCGGAAAAAGCGCGCGGCTGTGGGTCGTGGACGGCTACGGCGACGATGCGGTCATCGAGCGGATGCTGAGCTTCTGGCTGGCGCTCGAAACGGTGGACGATGCGCCCACGATGCAGGCGTTCATCGAGCGCTATGTGACCTTTGGCGAGGTGAATGCGGAGAGCGATCTCAAAACCGCCGTAACGAACGTTTTCCTCGGAAAAACGCTGCTGCTCATCGAGGGCTACGACGCCTGCGCGCTCATCGACGCAAAACAGTTTCCCGCGCGCGGCGTGGAGGAGCCGTCGGCGGGGAAGGTGCTGCGCGGCGCGCACGACGGTTTCATCGAAACGCTCGTCGCCAACGCGGCACTGCTGCGCCGCCGCATCCGCGACCCGCAGCTCACGCTCGAGGGACACAAGGTATCCGACCGCTCGCGTGCCGACGTCGTGCTCTGTTACCTTGAAAATAAGGTCGACCGCAGGCTGCTCGACGAGGTGCGGCAAAAGCTTGGCCAAATCGATGTGCGCTCCGTCTCCATGAGTCAGGAGAGCATCGCCGAGGCGATGATGGGGAAGGGGCAGTGGTGGAACCCCTTCCCGAAGGTGCGCTACACCGAGCGCCCCGACGCCGCGACCGCCTGCGTGATGGAGGGGAACATCCTTGTGCTCGTGGACAACTCGCCCGCGGCGATGATCCTGCCGACGCACTTTTTTGACTTTGTGCAGGAAGCGAACGACTTCTACTTTCCACCGCTCGTGGGGACTTATCTTCGCGTGCTGCGCGTGGTGGTGTTCCTGCTCACGATGTTTATCACGCCCGTTTGGTATCTTCTCGTCAAGGACCCCTCGCGCACGCAGGCGGGACTTCAATTTCTGGCGATCGATAGCGACTATTCCGTGCCGATCCTCGCCCAGCTGTTGCTGGCGGAATTCATCGTGGACCTTCTGAAGCTCGCGTCGCTCAATACGCCCGATGTCTTTTCCAATTCCTTCAGTATGCTCGGTGCGCTTGTGCTCGGCGATTTTGCCGTGCAGGCGCACTGGCTCGTACCGGAGGTGCTGGCGTATATGGCCTTTGTCGCCATCTCGAACTTCGCCCAGCCGAGCTACGAGCTGGGCTACGCCTTCAAGTTGCTGCGGCTGATGCTGCTGCTCTTCGTCGGCGCGCTGGACTGGGTCGGCCTGGCGCTCGGCTGCATCGCGATCGCGGCGATCCTCGCTTCAACAAAGCCGATCGTGGGAAAAGGCTACCTCTACCCGCTCTGCCCCTTCGATAAAAAGGCCCTGCGCGCGCTGATCATCCGAAAGCCCATCAGCCGGGAGAATACATGAGGGCACAAAAAAGGCATCCTGCTTTCGCAGGATGCCTTTTCTTGTTGTTTCATGCGCACAAACGTGCGGCACGAGAAAGTCGTAAGGTGTTTTCGATTAGAAAATACCCTGAGCCATCATGGCGTCAGCGACCTTCTGGAAGCCAGCGATGTTGGCACCGGCAACCAGGTTGTAGCCCAGACCGTAGCGCTCAGCGGCCTCGACGGAAGCATCATAGATGTTCTTCATGATGGACTCCATCTTGGCGTCGACTTCCTCAGCGCTCCAGTAGATGCGCTGAGCGTTCTGAGCCATTTCGAGCTCGGAGACGGAAACGCCGCAGGCGTTAACAGCCTTGGAAGGAGCGACGGTGAGGTGCTTCTGCTCCATCAGGAAAGCGAGAGCATCGTTGGTGGTGGGCATGTTGCCGACCTCGATGTAGTAGGGGACACCGGACTCGGCGATCTTCTTGGCCCACTCCATGTTGACATCGTTCTGGGTAGCGGCGGGCATGTAAACGTCAACGTCCTTGACGCCCCAGCACTTCTGACCCTCAACGAACTCAACGCCGAACTTGTCAGCGTAGGGCTTGCAGTGCATCGGATCCTTGGCGCGCATCTCGAGGATGAAGTTGAGCTTCTCTTCGCCGCAGACGCCATCCGGATCGTGGATGTAGCCGTCGGGGCCGGCGAAGTAGGTGACCTTACCGCCGAGCTCGTCGATCTTCTTCATGATGCCCCAGCCCACGTTGCCGTAGCCGGACATGGCGACACGGATGCCCTTGACTTCCTTGCCGTCGTGCTTGAGGACTTCGCGCAGATAATAGACAGCGCCGAAACCGGTAGCCTCGGGACGGAGGATGGAACCGCCGGTGCAGATGGCCTTGCCGGACATAGCGCCGAACTCGGCAGCGCCGACGATGCGGCGATACTGACCGTACAGATAACCGACCTCGCGGCCGCCGACACCAACGTCACCAGCGGGGCAGTCGATGTCCTGACCGATGTGACGATGGAACTCGGTCATGAAGGCCTGGCAGAAGCGCATGACTTCGCCGTCGCTGCGGCCGATGGGGGAGAAGTCGGAACCGCCCTTGGCACCGCCGATGGGCAGGCAGGTCAGAGCATCCTTGAAGGTCTGCTCGAAGCCGAGGAACTTGATGATGGAAAGGTTAACGTTGGAAGCGAAACGCAGGCCGCCCTTGTAGGGGCCGAGGGCCGCGTTGTACTGCACGCGGTAACCACGGTTGACGTGATACTGAAGGTTATCGTCCATCCAGACAACACGGAACTCGATGGTGCGCTCGGGCTCGACCATGCGCTCAAGCAGGCAGGCCTTCTCGTACTCGGGGTGGGCGTTGATGACCGGCTCGAGGGAAGACAGGACTTCTTCGACGGTCTGCAGGAATTCGGGCTCATTCGCGTTCTTGGCCTTGGTCTCGGCAAGAACTCTCTCAATGTAAGCGTTCATGATATGTAGCCTCCTCTAAAATTACCCTGAAAATCAGGGCTTGATGGTTCAGCCATCTTGTCTATGAGTTTATCACCAAAGGAAAAAATTCTCAAGCAAAACGCTATTGGCGCTGTGCAAGAAATTCTTTCTGACTTTTTGTGCATTTGGCAGAAAAATGGACAAAAAACTTTAACTTTTTTAATAAAACATATTAGATTGATGCAAGCCAACTTTCAAAGCGGCTATTTTATCGAGAAAAACTGCTCATAATCTTGCATTTTTGTGCAATGCATTCCAAAAAGAGATAGGGGTGTCGCCACCCCTATCAAAATTTGTAATAGAAAGTGCTTTGCCGCCGCTTTACGGCATTTCCTGTGCGTTTTCGACGGGATCCGCGCTGTCCTCAGTCGAAACGCTCGTTTCTACGGGCGGCGCGCTCTGGGCGCTGCCATCCAGCAGCTCGACGTCGGACGCTTCGATCCAGTTTTCCGTGACGTAGCCGTCGCGGTAGTAGACGCACACGCGGTCGCCGACGTTCAGCAGCGGCGCATAGGCGACCTCAGCCGCGCTCATGCGCACGGAGAAGGCGCTCTCGCCGTCAAAGCGCAGGAAGTAGATGCTGTTGCCATCTACGACCGCCGTGCGGATCTCGGCGATCGTGCCCTCGACGCTCTTATAATCGCTCGGCGTGACGTCGATGGAGCCCTGATCGTCGGAGATGAGGTTATTTTTGAGCAGCATTTGACGGTAGTTCGCCTCGCAGTCGGCGACCGTCGCGCCGGTGGCGACGATCTGGTACTGGCTGACGTTGACCATCGCGTACATTTTGACGAGCTGGCTCGCGTCCTTGAGCGCCATGAAGTAGGTCGGCTGGTCGGCGATGTTCAGAAGCAGCGGGAAGGTCGCGGTGTAGCGCAGGTTCTGCACCTGACCTTTGGCGCTGTCCATCGCGCTGTATTCCGTCGCGCCCGCGCAGGGATAGTACTTTGTTTCCTTCGTGCGCTGATTGGAAAGCAGGAAGCCGATGTTGCTCTCGTCGCCGCCCACGCTCGTCACGCCCGTGTAGAGGTAAACATCGTCCCCCTCGGCAAGGTAGTTGTAACCGGACGTTGTAACGGTCACGTCGCGCTGGCCGAAGATGGAGTTCCAGAAGCCGTTGTGGTACTGGCCGTAGTAGTCGTACTGCTCGATGATGAGTTCGGCGGAATAGACATGGTCGACCCATGCGGGCGGCTCTTCATAGTATTCGCTCTCGCCCGTGATGGCATTGACGAGCACCGCGCCGTGGTTGTCCGTGCCGCCGAACAGGCCGATGGTCTTTTCCTTCTTGGCGCAGACCCAGTAGGGCGTGCCGTCTTCGTCGATCTCAAAGACCGGCTCCTCGAACATATAGGTCGGGTAGGCAAAGCGCAGATGGCGGTAGAGGTTTCTCGAAAAATGCTCGGCGGTCGTGTACTTCATGCCGTCTTCAAGGCGCACCACGTCGACGTTCTGCGTCACCATGTCGATGACAAGGTAGGCGGGAAGACCATCGGAGCGGTTGTTGAACCACTTGATGATGTCGCCATAGCGAAGCGGCGTGACGCGCACGGGGCGGCCGTGGTAGTTGATCTGCGTGTAGTCCTCGGCGACCTCGAACTGCGAAACCATGTCGGCAAGCTCGCCGAGCTTGCGGTCGCCGAGCTTTTGCGCGCTGTCGCGGTCGAGCATGGGGATGCGGTCGTAGGAGACCTCCGCGATCTCCTCAGTGAAGCTGCCGCTTTCAATGGGCAGCAGCGCCTGATAGTCCTTCGCGCGCAGCACGACCCAGGACATCAGCGCGCCGATGAGCGCTGTGACAACGAGCAGCGCCGCGACGAAAAACGGCACGGTGCACTGCTTTTTGACGAAGGTGAAGTAGCCCTTCGCGCCCGTGCCCTGAAAGCCGGAGGTCAGAAGCGAGCAGATGCAGTAGGTGAGGCACAGCAGCAGTGCAAAGCCGTAAAACTCCTCGGCGTGCAGGTTGATGGCGGGCAGTTCAAGATAGAAAAAGACCGCGCCGACGAGCAGCGTGACGAGCACATTGACCGCGATGCGGCCGCCTTTGCTGCCGATCGACTTTCTGGGTTTGCGCTCGCGCTTGGGCTTGGGCGCGGCGTTCTGGTCGAACTGAAAGCCGTTTGCGTCCGAACCGGAAAATTTGATATCCATAGAATCGTCCTTCCTGAATAAGATGAAGCATTTTAGCGGATGCCGCTTCTCATAGTATACCTTGTTTTTGCCGCAAAAACAAGGGCGAAGGACGCGTTGTGCCCTGCCGGAATAAAAGTGAAAATGCAGGAATGAAAAAAGAATTGTGCATCTTATACGGGGAGAACGGTCGATGTGTTGTATGCAGTGGCTAAAAATGCAGATATCTGAAACTTGGACTTGCTATTTTTGCTTTCGCTCGATATCATGACGATATAGCGGTGCGCTGGTGCCGCCAAATATCGAACGGAGGAGAAATTGTATGAAAAGATTGTCTAAGAAAGCAACGTCCCTGATCATGGCGCTTATTCTTGTGTTCAGTCTCTCTGCCACTGCCTTCGCAAATGATACCGGCTCTTCGCTGACCCGTGCCGAGGTGACGCAGGAGGTCATCAAGAATATGGGCCTCTCCGCGCAGGCAGAGACGAGCGCAAAGGAAACGAGCGCCTTCAAGGATGTTGCCGAGAGCAGCAAATATGAGGGCGCGATCAACCTCGCCTATTCCAAGGGGATCGTCAACGGCGTCAGCAAGGACAGCTTTGCCCCCGACGCGGCGGTTACGCAGCTGGAAGCGGCCGCGATGGTCCTGCGCAGCACCGGTATGGACAAGGCGCTTCTGAGCGCGTGGCCTGCCGACTATGACGATATGGCCGTTTGGTCCGGCCTGATGGACGGACTCACCTACGAGGCCGCCAAGCCCGTGACCATGGCGATGCTCGAGCAGATGCTCAAGAATGCCGCGGCGATCGCGGACAAGCCAGTC
>OMGY01003075.1_pt1 | contig 11635 bp, 8 predicted proteins | sample 1674461 | NCBI WGS metagenome assembly OMGY01 (sample SAMN05578579, study PRJEB25193) | human gut metagenome | biome: Human Microbiome; feature: human-associated habitat; material: feces | host: Homo sapiens | place: USA:Birmingham
TGGCGGCACAGCATTTTGATGTGCCGGTTGTGTTTGCAAAGAAATCGCAGAGTATCAATCTTGACGGAGAAATGTATGTAGCGGAAGTGGAGTCATTTACACACAAATGCAGAAATCATGTGATCGTATCTCAAAAATTCCTGACGCCGGAAGATCATGTTCTTATTATCGATGATTTTCTTGCGAACGGATGCGCTCTTCAGGGATTGATCCAGATCGTTCAGTCCGCAGGCGCGACAGTAGAAGGAATCGGGATCGCGATTGAAAAAGGCTTTCAGTCGGGAGGAAGGATCATCCGCAACCTCGGTTTTCAGCTTGAGTCTCTGGCAATCGTTGACGGAATGGATGCTGCGGCGGGAACGGTGACGTTTCGCAGCCAGGAAGAGCAAAAAGAGGCGGAGCAGCCCGCAGAAAAATGTGAACAGTGCAGGAGTGCGACTCTTGATTAAGAAAAAACCGGTCTCTGTGAAGGGGCTGGTTTTTGACATGGACGGACTTCTTCTTGACTCGGAAAAAGTTGTAAAACGGTCTTGGGATTATGCGGGAAAAGAACTTGGATATGAAAACTTCGGAGATCACATCTATAATACAGTCGGATTTAACTTGAAGAGGCGGACAGAATATTTCAAGACGAACGTTGATTTGGATTTTCCGATGGATCGATTTGCGCAAATGACACGGGAATATTATTATAAGATTGCGGATAAAGAAGGAATAGCGGTGAAAAAAGGCGCTCCGGAATTGCTGAATGCCGCAAAAAGTCATGGATGTATGATCGGACTTGCAACGTCTTCGCGGCAGATACACGCAGAGCAGTCTTTGAAAAGAGCGGGATTGTACGATTATTTTGACGGCAAAGTGTTCGGGGATACAGTGAAGGAAGGAAAGCCTTCGCCGGAGATTTATCTGAAAGCGTGTAAAAGTATCGGGATTGAGCCGGAAGATGCGGTCGCTTTGGAAGACGCGCCTTCAGGAGCAATATCGGCACATGCGGCAGGTATGCGCGTGATCGTTGTTCCCGATCTTGTGCAGCCTCCGGAAGAAGTAAAACAATTCCTATGGAAACAAGCGGAAGATCTTGAGCGGGTGATAGAGATGATATGGGGATGATTCGTTATATTGCACATAAGCCGGAGAAAAGTTTCTTGAAAAAATTATGAAAACAAAAGAAATGTTTAAATAATGTACAAAAAATAAAATGATGTGTCGATCATCTTTTAAGTGAACTGAATTTGTGATAAAATTGCATAATCATGTAAAGTGTTTTACAGGCAGACGGAAAAAGATGGAAGAAGTTTATGGAGGCGGAAAATGAAAAAGGAAGTACGAGGCGGGGTCAGTCTTGTTCTTGCATCGGCAATGCTTGTGACATCGCCGATGGCGGCAGGAATGACGGAAACAGTTCAGGCAGAGGAACTTACAGTAGATAGTAAAGTTGCTCAGATTCAAGGAGAGAGCATCATTCCGAGAGCGGATCAAGTTCCCGGAAACGAGGAGTTGTTTGCTCAGTATGTAGAACAGACATTTTACGGTGAAGAGAGCGAAAGCTATCGTACGCCTGCAGTTTACGGCAATATCGGGCAGAATGTTTTAACCGGAGCGGACAAATATGTATATAATGAACTGAAAAAAATAGCCGCTAATATCGCGGACGGAAAAGCGGCGGACGGAAGCGAACCGTCAGGACAGTATGTATCTACGAAATTTACGCTTTCCGTTGCGGGGCAGGGGATTACATATGAAGGCGGCGCATTTAAAGGATTTAGTTTAAGTAAAGTGATTGCGGCGCTTCTTGCGGACTGTCCGTATGATTTGTACTGGTATAATAAAACGGCGTCCACATGGTTTAACGGCAGAATTTCGGGACGGGAAGTTGTGGAGATTGATATAAATTTCCCGGCTGCGGATGCTTATGCGGGACCGGAAATCGAACAGCAATACAAGACGAAGTGTACGGTTGACAGCAAGAAGACAGGGGCAGCCAGTTCGGCGGCGGAGAATGCGCGAAAAATCATAGAGAAGCATAAAGCCGAAAAAGATTATGAGAAGATGGAATCTTATAAAGAAGAAATCTGTGATCTGACATCGTATAATTATGATGCTGTGAAACCGGGTGTCGCTTACGGAGATCCGTGGCAGATGATCTATGTATTTGACGGAGATGAAAGTACGAATGTTGTATGCGAGGGATATGCAAAAGCATTTCAGTATTTATGCGATATGAGCGATTTTCTTGATCCGGGATATAATTGCTGCAGCGTAACCGGCATGATGAGAGGCGGTACGGGAGAAGGACCGCATATGTGGAATATCGTGACGATCGGAGACGGAAATTATCTTGTGGATGTGACGAACAGCGATGACGGGACAGCGGGAGAGCGCGGCGGACTGTTCATGGCATGGGATAAGAACAACGGAAGCGTTGAAAACGGTTATGTATTTAATACTGTTTATTATGATGATGCTATTACTTTTGCCTATGACGGACGGACGAAAGATTTGTATGGAACAGGAGATAACTCTGTTTTGAAGATCGCTTCAGCAGAGTATGAAGAGCCGAAGGGGACAGCTCCGGTTATTGAGGGAGTGGAAAACGGTGGAAATTATTACGCTACACAAAAGATAACGGTAAGAGACGCTGACAACGATCTTGCATCTGTGACTGTAAACGGGAAACAAGAAGCAGGAACGGAAATTTCTCTTTCCGCAGATAATCAAAATAATCGGAAGAAAGAGTACACGATCATAGCAGAGGATCGCAGAGGAAACAGTACAAGCTGCAAAATAACGATCAATCCTTGTTCCGACCTTCAGAAAAGGATCTCGCATCTGTCTGTGGACACAGTAAAGGTTACAGACAGAGCGTTAGTGCAAAACACATTGAAAGACGCGGTAACAGCAGTTGAAAATGCAGCGGAAGAAGAGAAGACAATTCTTGCAGAAGTAAAAACAAAGTGTGAAACACTTCTTGCAAAAATCGATGAGATGACTCAGCCGCAGGACTATATCAGAGGCGATGTGGATGCCAACAGTAAAGTCGATGTCGGAGACGTCCGCACTGCGTTGAGATATATCTGTAAAAAGACCAATTTGACGGAAACACAGATGAAAGCCGGAGATGTGACAGGAGACGAAAAAGTAACGATCGAAGACTTGAGAAAGATCTTAAGATATGTATGCAAGAAAATAACAGAGTTATAAAATAAGAAAACAACGATATAAATAAAAAGTGTTCAATATTCAAAAACCGGGAAAGTCAGATCGACTGTCCCGGTTTCTCTTTAATTCCAAAAATCTGTTTTGTCTTTTAACTGGATATCGGCAGCTTTAAAGACTGGATCTTTTCCGGCTTTTTTCTGCTTTGTATAGTCGTTCATAGCCTGAATTGCCGGTTTGCATAAGATGAGGATGACAGGAAGGTTGATTAAAGCCATCAATCCCATCAGTACGTCCGCTGTGTTCCATACGATGCTGAATTCCATTGTCGCGCCTGCAAGTACGATGGCGGCGGCGATAATACGAAATGTATTGATCACTGCTTTCGGCGGTTTTCTGCCGCAGAGGAATTTCAGCCCCATTTCCGCATAGTAGAAGTTTCCGATCAGCGTTGTAAAGGCAAACAGGCAAAGTGCGATCGTAATAAAGATCGTACCGAAACCGCCAAGCGAGCTGGAAGCCGCTGCCTGAACCCACGGCATTCCTGCCAATTTAGAAGTCGGCTCTACGCCGGAACAAAGAAGCATGAACGCTGTTGCGGAGCAGATCAGGATAGTGTCGATGAATACAGAAAGCATCTGCACAAGTCCTTGTTTTACCGGATGGGAAACTGCCGCGCTTGCCGCTGCATTCGGAGCAGAACCGACACCGGCTTCGTTGGAGAACAGTCCTCTTTTGATACCGTGCATAACGCAGGATCCGGCAAACCCTCCGAAGATGGCCTGTACGTCAAATGCATTATTGAAAATGCTTGTGAACATTACAGGAACAAGCCGATAATGTTTCAGGATGATGAATAAAGAAACTGCAAGGTAAAAGATACCCATAACCGGAACAAGCACTTCCGTAATCTGTGAGATCTTTTTACTTCCTCCGAATACAGCCAAAGCAAATACAACCGCAAGGATCGCTCCGACAATGAGCGGAGTCCATTCCGGATTGAAGAAAGAATAGACACGGAAGGAATCCGCAATATTAAATGAAGCTACAAGGTTGAATCCGCCCATATAAGTCAGGATCAAAACAACTGCGAAAAGGACGCCGATCCAACGCTTCTTCAAAGCGGCCTGAATATAATATGCAGGTCCTCCGTAAGAACTTCCGTCCTTTGCTTTGTGTTTGTAAATTTGAGCAAGCGTACTTTCGATAAATGCAGATGCGCTTCCGAGAATAGCCGTAAGCCACATCCAGAACACTGCGCCTGATCCGCCAAGACAGATCGCTGTTGAGATTCCGGCGATGTTTCCTGTTCCGACTCTGGAAGCGGTTGATACCATAAGAGCCTGAAAGGAAGAAAGTCCGTTCTTATCGCTGCCCGGCTGTGCGACAACGCGGAGAGATTCGATAAACATACGGATCTGTACGAATTTTGTTTTGATCGTAAAGAAGATTCCCGCTCCGAGAAGCAGTATGATCAAAATGTGGCTGTAGAGCAGCTCGCTCAGCGAGTTGATCATGTTTGTAATAAAATCTGTGAACAATAGTTTTCCCTCTCTTTCCTAAAGTCATGTTTGCTGTGTCAATATCGCTTATATGATTGACGATCGCGTACTGCGAATGCAGACAGTTTAGATACATTTCGGTGTGAGAACGACAAAGCGGGACTGATGTCACCGAAAATGCATACATACCGGTTAATTATATAGTAAAAACGTTTGTTTTGCAACAAAACGCTTCTTGTGTTATTCTATAAAGGTGTCAAAAGGTCGATTTTCAAAAGGAAAATAAAATCGGGAGGGCTGAGTATGAAATTAAGCAAATTATTAGAACGGTTAGAATATGAGGTTGTTCAAGGCAGTGTCGAAACAGAAGTGACAACGCTTGCAAATGACTCGAGAAAAGTAGAAAGCGGATCTGTTTTTGTCTGTATCAGCGGAGCGGTTTTTGACGGGCATCAATATGTTTCGGATGTGGCAAAAAAAGGCGCGGCGGCGATTATAGCAGAACGGGATATCGAGGCACCGAAAGGGGTGACGGTGATCAAAGCGGAAAATACGAGATATGCGCTGGCGCTGATGTCTGCGGCGTATTTCGGATATCCGGCAGAGAAGCTGAAAGTGATCGGAATTACCGGAACGAAAGGAAAGACGACGACAACATATCTGATCCGGTCTATCTTAGAAGGTGTCGGACATAAAGTAGGACTTATCGGTACGATCGAAGCGATCATCGGAGATCGGAAGATCCCTGCGGCAAATACGACGCCGGAATCGTTTACGATCCAGCAGTACTTTGCACAGATGGTTGAAGAAGGCTGCGACAGTGTTGTTATGGAAGTTTCCTCTCAGGGACTTATGCTTCACAGAACGGCGGGAATTCCGTTTGAGATCGGTATTTTTACGAATCTCGGAAAAGATCATATCGGTCCGAATGAACATAAAGACTTTGAAGATTATAAACGGTGCAAAGCAATGCTGTTTCAACAGTGCAAACTTGGCATTGCCAATATAGACGATCCTTATTATGCAGATATTTTCCGCGGCGCGACATGTAAAGTGGAAACTTTCGGTTTTTCGCCGAAAGCGGATCTGAGAGCGGAGAATGTAAATCTCGTATCGAAGCCGGGATATTTAGGCGTTTCGTATCATGTGGCGGGGAAGGCTGATTTTGATGTGGAGATCGATATCCCCGGAAAATTCAGCGTGTATAATTCGCTGACTGCGATCGCGGTGTGCCGTCATTTCGGTGTTCCGTCTGAGAAAATAACAGAAGCGCTTAAAACAGCGCATGTCAAAGGGCGTATTGAGATGATAAAAGTATCGGATGATTTTACGCTGATGATCGATTATGCACATAATGCGATGAGTCTGGAGAGCCTGCTGACAACACTGAAAGAATATGAACCGAAACGTCTTGTATGTGTGTTCGGATGTGGCGGAAACCGTTCAAAAGACAGAAGATATGAGATGGGCGAAGTGTCGGGACGTCTGGCGGATCTTACGATCATTACTTCGGATAATCCGCGTTTTGAAGAACCACAGGAGATTATCAATGATATCAAAGTCGGAATCGCAAAGACTGACGGGGCATATGTGGAGATCTGCGACAGAAAAGAAGCGATCAAATATGCCATCGAACATGGTCAGTCGGGAGATGTGATCGTATTGGCCGGAAAAGGTCATGAAGATTATCAGGAGATCAAAGGAGTCAAATACCCGATGGATGAAAGAACGCTGATCGCAGAGGTACTTGAGGAAATCAGGGAAAATTAGGAAAGACAAGGGGACAGAGATTGTTTGCGGATGTAATCATAGATATTCAACATGAAAAACTGGATAAGATCTTTCAGTACCGAATACCGGAACGACTGAAAGACGAGCTGTATCCGGGGCTGGAAGTACTTATCCCTCTTGGAAAAGGAAACCGGCAGATCAAAGGTTATGTGACTTCATTATCAGAGACTTGCAATTATGATCTGTCAAAGGTGAAGGAGATTACAGACATTTCCAGAAACAGTGTGGCAATCGAAGCGAGACTGATCGCGCTGGCGGCATGGATGAAGTCGAATTATGGCGGAACGATGCTGCAGTCTTTGAAAACGGTTCTTCCTATCAAAGAAAAAGAAAATATAAAGGTGAAAAAGCGGCTCAGACTGCTGATCGACCGGGAGACGGGGGAAAAACAGCTTCATTATTATCTGGAAAAGAATCAGAAAGCGAGGGCGCGTCTGATGGCGGCGCTTCTTGACGATCCGCTTTTAGATTATGAACTTGTCAGAAAGAAGCTTAATATTACTGCCACGGTGATACGCGCGTTGGAAGAACAGCATGTTCTCGCCGTAGAATCAGAGCAGGTGTATCGTAATCCGGTTCATGCGGAAAATATTCAAAAGAAGGAGATTATTTATACGCAGGAGCAGAAACGTGCGATTATGCGTTTCTGTAAGGATTATGAAAACGGAATCCGAAAAACATATTTGCTCCATGGAGTTACGGGCAGCGGAAAAACAGAAGTTTATATGGAAATGATACAGTCTGTTGTAGATAAGGGGAAGCAGGCAATCGTTCTGATTCCCGAGATCGCGTTAACTTACCAGACTGTGATGAGATTTTACAGAAGATTTAAAGACCGGGTATCTGTTATGAATTCCCGGCTGTCCGCAGGAGAACGATATGATCAGATGATGAGGGCGAAAGCCGGGGAAGTGGATGTGATGATCGGACCGAGATCGGCGCTTTTTACTCCTTTTCCGAATCTGGGACTGATCGTGATCGATGAAGAACATGAGCCGACTTATAAAAGTGAACAGACGCCGAGGTATCACGCGCGGGAAACGGCGCTAAGAAGAGCGCAGACAGAAGGCGCGAGCGTTGTTCTGGGAAGCGCGACTCCGTCGATGGAAGCCATGTATCGGGCAAAAAACGGCGAGTATGTTCTGATGGAAATGAAGAACCGTTCTAAAATGCAGGATCCGGCAGAGGTTTATACGGTGGATATGCGGAAAGAATTGAAGAACGGAAATCGTTCGATACTCAGCGAACAACTGCAAAGACTGATGAAAGAGCGGCTTGAAAAGAAAGAACAGACGATGCTTTTTTTGAACCGGAGAGGGTATTCCGGGTTTGTTTCGTGCCGGGAATGCGGGCATGTTATAAAGTGTCCGCATTGCGATGTGTCGCTTTCGGTCCATCGGGACGGAAAGATGAGATGTCATTACTGCGGATACGAACAGACGCATGTGAAAATATGTCCTGAATGCGGCTCGGACCATATCGGAGAATTCAGGGCGGGAACACAGCAGATCGAAGAGATTGTGAAGACGGTATTTCCGCAGGCAAGAGTGCTGCGGATGGATATGGATACGACACGACAGAAAGATTCCCATGAGAAAATACTGTCTGCATTTGCAAATGAAGAGGCGGACGTACTTGTCGGTACGCAGATGATCGTAAAAGGTCATGATTTCCCAAATGTAACATTAGTCGGAATTCTGGCTGCGGATATGTCGTTGTATACAGATGATTACAGATCGGGCGAGAGAACGTTCCAGCTTTTGACTCAGGCGGTCGGAAGAGCGGGGCGCGGAGATAAAAAAGGAGAAGCGGTGATTCAGACATACAGTCCCGATCATTATGCGATCGCAACGTCTGCGGCGCAGGATTATGAGGCGTTCTATGAGGAAGAGATCCGATACAGAACGATGATGGGGTATCCCCCGGCAGAAAATCTTCTGGCAGTGTTTATATCAAGCGCCGATGAGGCGTTATTGGAAACAGGCTGCCGTTATTTGAAAGAATATATGATAAAAGCGAAGAAGGATATCGAAGCGTCCGTGATCGGCCCGGCAAGTCCGGGGATCGAAAAGATCAACGATGTTTATCGGAAAGTGATCTATGTAAAAACCGCGGACTATCATGATCTTGTCGTGCTGAAAGACCGGACGGAAAAATATATTGAGATTAATTCGGGATTTGATAAAATGAGAATACAATTTGATTTTAATCCGATGTAGCGGATAGAAAGAAGGAGAAAAATGGCAATCAGAGTAATTAGAGAAATAGGAGACGATATATTAGAAAAACAGTGTAAAGCAGTGCCGAAGATGACGCTTCGCACGAAAATACTGATCGGAGATATGCTTGAGACAATGTATGAAAGCAACGGTGTCGGTCTTGCGGCTCCGCAGGTCGGCGTTTTGAAAAGAATCGTAGTGATCGATGTAGGGGAAGGTCCGATTGTTTTGATCAATCCGCAGATCATCGAATCTTCAGGCGAACAGACAGGAGAAGAAGGATGTCTAAGCGTACCGGGAAAATTCGGAATCGTTACAAGACCGGACCGTGTAAATGTGCGGGCGTTTGATGAAAATATGAACGAGTTCGAAATGGAAGGCGAAGGCTTGCTTGCAAGGGCGTTTTGTCATGAACTTGATCATTTGGACGGAAAACTGTATGTTGAACTGGCAGAAGACGGACTTCATGAAGTGTCTTATGATGAAGAAGATCAAGACGATGCGCAAGGAGGGGAAGAATGAGAATCATATTTATGGGAACACCCGATTTTTCAGTCGGAACACTGGAAGCGCTTGTGGAAGCGGGGCATGATGTGTGTCTCGCCGTCACACAGCCTGATAAGCCAAAAGGCAGAGGAAAAGAAATGCAGTTTACGCCTGTAAAGGAAGCGGCGGTTAAGCATGGGATTTTGGTGTATCAGCCGAAAAGAGTGCGCGATCCTGAGTGTGTGGAAGAATTGAGAAAATACAATGCCGACGTGATGGTCGTTGTTGCTTTCGGTCAGATCCTTCCGAAGGAGATTCTTGAGATGACGCCTTACGGATGTATTAATGTCCATGCATCTCTTCTTCCGAAATATCGTGGGGCTGCACCGATCCAGTGGGCGATCATAGAAGGAGAGAGCGTGACGGGCGTTACAACGATGCAGATGGATGAAGGACTTGATACAGGAGATATGATTTTAAAGACCGAGATCCCGATCGCAGAAGACGAGACAGGAGAGTCGCTTCATGACAAACTGGCAGAAGCAGGCGCCGCTCTCTGCGTAAAAACATTGCATGCAATAGAAAATAAAACAGCAGTGTTTGAAAAGCAGCCGGAAAGCCCGACTGCTTATGCGAAAATGCTCACGAAAGATCTTGGCAATATCGACTGGGCGAAATCGGCAGTGCAGATCGAGCGTCTCGTGCGTGGATTGAATTCATGGCCAAGCGCATATACACACCGGGACGGAAAAGTGATGAAGATATGGAAAGCGTTGGCAAAGCCACAGGAAGAATGTGCAGAGCAAACCGAACTGGGAAGCGAGGAACATACAGCGCAGAAAACCGGGAAGAACGCCATGCCGGGAACGGTAGTGTCCGTAGCAAAAGATTCGTTTTGCATACAGACGGGAGACGGCGTGCTTCGTATTTTAGAAGTACAGATGCCCGGCAAGAAACGAATGGATACAGGCTCGTTTCTGCGCGGATATAAAGTGGAAGAAGGAATGGTGTTTGGGAGAGAATAATGGCAAAGGCGATCAATGAAAGAGAAATCGTAGCCGCAATCCTTATGGAAGTAACGGAAAACGGCAGATACAGTCATATTGTATTAAGAGAAGTTTTGACAAAATATCAATATCTTGAGAAAAGGGAAAGAGCATTTATCACCCGCGTTACGGAAGGAACGCTGGAACATATGACAGAGATCGATTATATTCTGGATTGTTTCTCCAAAGTAAAAGTAAAAAAGATGAAGCCGTTAATTCGGGCAATTTTAAGAAGCGCGGTCTATCAGATAAAATATATGGATAGTATTCCCGATCATGCAGTTTGCAGTGAATCGGTAAAACTGGCAGTGAAGAAAGGGTTTTCCGGTCTGAGAGGCTATGTCAACGGCGTGCTGAGAAGTGTTGTCAAAGGAATCGATGAGGTGGAGTATCCGTCAGATCCGATCAAACGGCTTTCGGTACGATATTCCTGTCCGGAATGGATCATCCGATTATGGAAAGAAACGTATGATCTTTCTTTGATCGAAACGATGCTGAAAGATTTCCAGACAGAAAAGCCGACAACGATCAGATGCTGCAGAAGCCGGATTACGACGGAGCAGCTGAAAAAGCGGCTTGAGGAAGAACATGTTTTAGTGGAAAATCATCCGTATTTAAAGGATGCGCTTCTCATTTCAAAATATGATTATTTAGAGTCTCTGGAAACATTTCGGGAAGGTCTGTTCGTCGTGCAGGATATCAGTTCGATGCTTGTAGGAGAACTGGCGCATGTGCAGGCGGGAGCGCAGGTGATCGATCTGTGTGCGGCGCCGGGCGGAAAGGCGCTTGATGTGGCGGAACGCATTTTGATGGAAGGTCAAGCCGGATGTTCCGGTCATGTGGAAGCCCGTGATCTGACAGAATATAAAGTGTCTTTGATCGAGGAAAATATAGAACGTATGGGACTTTGCAATGTAACTGCGGTTTGTCAGGATGCGTCTGTGTATGATGAAAAATCAGCGGGTAAAGCGGATATTGTGATCGCCGATCTGCCTTGTTCCGGTCTGGGAGTGCTTGGGAAGAAAACAGATCTGAAATATAAAGCGTCGCCGGAAGGAATCGTAAGTCTCGTAAAGCTTCAGCGAAAAATCCTTTCCTGCGCGGCTTCTTATGTGAAGCCGGGAGGAGAACTTCTGTACAGTACGTGTACTGTGAACCCGAAAGAAAATATCGAAAACGTACATTGGTTTTTGAAAGAATTTCCTGAATTTTACGCAGACGATATAAGGGAAGATCTTTGCCTTGAATTGAGGGAAAGCGTGACAGAGAACGGCTGTATCCAGCTTCTTCCGGGAGTTCATAAAAGCGACGGATTTTTTATTGCGCGATTGCGGAAAAAAGAAGTCTGAAAATGCCGGAACGCCGAAAAAGGATGAAATGGCAGGACGCGCAAAAGGGTGAAATGGCAGGATACGAAAAATGAAAAAGGAAAGTA
>OMGY01003077.1_pt1 | contig 11631 bp, 8 predicted proteins | sample 1674461 | NCBI WGS metagenome assembly OMGY01 (sample SAMN05578579, study PRJEB25193) | human gut metagenome | biome: Human Microbiome; feature: human-associated habitat; material: feces | host: Homo sapiens | place: USA:Birmingham
TCTTTCTTATTTCAAGCTTACTTTTCTTCCTAAAGCTCCAGTATACCTGCCGCCGGGTGCATGAGAAATACTACTCTGCGTCCGCCGATGGCCGGAGCAGGCGTCGGCTCGTCGATTCGGATGTAGCCGTTTCCTTCCAGCTCTGCCAGCTCTTTTTCAAAATTCTCTGCTTCGTAGCAAAGATGATAGGGTGCATTTTTGTAGGTCCTGATCAGCCCGGAAACCACGGAATCCGGCGCATAGGGGCTCACCAGCTCGATCCGGTAGCCGTCCTTTTGCAAAAACAGGATGTCCACCTTGCGGATTTCGTCATGCGTCCATTCGCCCTCTGCAATATATCCAAGCGCTTCAAATGCCGCCTGTGCTTTCGGACCTTTTTTTACCAGATACCCAATATGATGTATGTTCATCGCTTCTCCTGATAATGATACGTCGGCACAACCTCATGAATCAGCGGCCGGATATCTTTATTTTCTTCTTTAGATGCCTCTTCCAGCTGCTTTCAATCGGCTTGCCGATATGAATCAGCTTATTGTCCGTATCCTGCAGTCCTTCTTCCTTCATCAGAAGCTCTTCATAAAGCTTCTCTCCCGGGCGCAGACCGGTAAAGACGATTTTGATATCTTCACCGACACGATAACCGGACAGACGGATCAGGTTCTTTGCAAGATCCAGGATTTTGACCGGCTCGCCCATATCCAGAACGAAAATTTCTCCGCCCTTTGCATAGGCGCCCGCCTGCAGCACCAGAGACACTGCCTCCGGAATGGTCATGAAATACCGGATGATGTCGGGATGCGTAACTGTTACCGGACCTCCTGCCGCAATCTGTTTTTTAAACAGCGGAATAACACTTCCGTTAGAGCCAAGCACGTTGCCGAAACGAACTGCTACAAACTCCGTCTCATAATGGCGGTTGAACGTCTGCACGATCATCTCGCAGATTCGCTTGCTCGCACCCATGATATTCGTCGGGTTCACCGCCTTGTCTGTCGAAATCATGACGAACTTTTTCGTGTGGTTCTGTGCCGCCGCCATAGCGGTTTTCCAGGTGCCGAATACATTGTTTTTGACCGCCTCGTTGGGGCTGTCCTCCATCAGCGGCACATGCTTATGCGCTGCTGCATGGTACACAATATCGGGATGATACGTTTCAAACACATAGTTGATCCGGCTCGTGTTGCGCACGCTGCCGATCAGAACCACCAGATTCAGCTCCGGATACTTTTCCTTCAATTCCTGCTGCAGATCGTAGGCATTGTTTTCATAAATATCAAACACGATCAGCTGCGCAGGCTTGTGACCGGCAATCTGACGGCACAGCTCGCTTCCGATGGAACCGCCGCCGCCTGTAACGAGCACAACCTTATTCTGCACATATCCCAGAATGGAATCGATATCCACGCGGATCGGTTCCCTGCCCAGCAGGTCTTCGACCTCGACGTCCCGCAGCTTGCTGACGTTGACTTCGCCGTTTACGAGCTGATACAGTCCGGGAAGGCTGCGCAGCTTGCAGTTTGTCTCTTTACAGATTTCCAGGATATCCTTAATCTGCGCCGGAGACGCAGAGGGGATCGCCAGGAAAATTTCATCAATATCGTATAAATCTGCGGACTCTATGATCTTGTCGCGGCCTCCGACCACCTTGATGCCCTGAATGAAGCGTCCCCATTTATTTTTATCGTCATCGATAATACAACGAATCACCATTGTAGAGAAGTTGCTGGAAACGATTTCTTTGATGATCGTATTGCCCGCCTCGCCGGCACCGATGATCATGACAGAAATGCTGTTTTTGCGGTTCTGCAGCTTGTGCTTGCGGCTGCGGAAAAAACGGTAGGAAAAACGGCTGGCAAACAAAAAGGTCAGCAGGAAGAAGAAATACAGAAAATAATAGCTATTCGGAACAGGTTAATCCCTGCGCCGTTGACCGCACTCGTCACAAGACATGCCATCACAAGGTTTTGAAGCTCTGTCTCGCCTGCAAATGCCCACAGGCTGTGATAGAGACGGAACAGATAAAATACGAACAGTGCGATGACAATCCCAATGGGCAAAAAGTGGCGGATCGGCAGCAAAAACGCTGCCGGTACTGTACTCACGTCAAAATCATACCGGATCAGGATCGCCAGATAGCTGGCGGCGATTACACTGATAATATCGTATACAATTAACGCTGTCCTGCGATAAAACAGCTGATAATTAAAGGGTTTTTTCTTTTTGCCTTGCATTTCTTTCTTCCTCATTTATCGTGATATCCCGTCAGGCGGCATGTCTGCGGGGGGAAAAGCTCATCAGGGGTGCAAGCAGCGCCATCGCGGAAAATCCGAGCGGATTGCAGGGATGGAACAGCCATTCCACCAGCCCCGCGACGCAAAAGCCGAGCATGACAGCCAGCGGCAGTACAGCATATGCGTCCTCCCGAATCTTTTTAATCGCATATGCAAACATCAGGCAGATGCTTCCTGCCCCGAAGCACAGGAAGTAAATGCCGACGATCAGTCCGTGATCATGGATGACCTGCAGATAGGTGTTATGGGCATGGACGCTAATGGAGCCGTCCGGCAGCAAAACGCCCATTTCCGTATGTCCCGTCGCATTCCAGTTGTCCATATACGACCGGAAAATTTCCAGACGTCCGTTGGAGAAATCCTCTGCGTCCGACATGCCTGCCTCATCTTGCGCAGAGGCTACCAGTACGTCATTTTTTACAGAAGGCTTACCGGTCACTGCATAGCAGAAAAGCTCTGTCTGTTCCGTCAGCTTAGAAGCATCCGAAAGGAGCTTATTTTCTATGACATATTTGAAATAGGAGACCGACATATAGGCGTCAGAATCCTTCGGATCGTCCTTGTGAATCGCGGATGCGGAATCCTCGATCTCATACAGATACGGCTCGTTATAGAGTGCCGGAAGCAGCCGGATGCCGGAATAGGTCATCGGCAGACAGATCACAAACGCCGCAATCATATAGACAAGCGCCCGGAAAATTTCCCGGATTTTCTGTCTGTATACAAACACCGGCACAAAAATCAGCAGCACTGCGGTCATTACCAGCACCGCCAGATAGCCGGTTCTCGACAGCGTTAAAAACAGCAGCGAAACTGCGATTCCGTACAGCAAAAACGTTCCCCACAAATCCGCGGGACAGCTGTTTTTCGCATCCTTTTTACGGAGCGGCTTATGCTTCATCCCTTTGGCATTTTTCGTGCTGTTTTGGGGCATGCCCTCCGACAGTTTAACGAACAGCCGCACCGTCAGCACGCAGAGCACCAACGTCAGATAAGTTGCTGTAATCGTTACAGTGTGAAAAACAAAATTATATCTCGAATACACCCACGCACGGAACGGTCTTCTCGCAAATGCGAACACGACTGCCAGTGCAAAGTTTAACATCACGCCATTGCAGAAGTTATTCAACAGGTGTTTCTTTTTGTTCCAGCCCAGATAAAAAACATAGTAAAGTGCAAATACGACCGCCAGATAAATCGGCCAGAGGCGCGTATTTCTGAAAATCACCAAAAGCGCCATAAATCCAAACAGCACTGCCGTATAGACGCGGTTGACACTGCCCTCGACCAGCTTTTTGGCGCGGATTCGTGCTGCCAGCTCTGCCAGAATCAGAACGAAGAAAAAGACGATCATCGCTTCCAGAAAAATCTGTTTGCCAAGCAGCTCGTTGGTCTGCATGGCTTCCTTCTGCGTCAGCGACTGCACTACATACCAGATTCCACCGGCGATCAGGCCGATCAGTGCCCGCCGTCCGCCCTTTTTGGAAAACAGAACTGCAGGAGATACCATCGTCAGAATCAGAAACGCCGCCCACGAAAGCACTTCCCGATACGCGAGGTTCTGTTGATTTTGGTACAGCGCGTTCATATAATGAATGCCGCCCAGCAAAACACCGGCAAACGCCGCCGCCTGCAACCAGTCCATCCCCTGCTCTGTCAGCATTTCTTCAAACGGTGGATGGTATTTGCTGCCACGCCGCGAAAAAAGCACCCAGGCAGAAAATACAAAAAACAGACCGATTCCAAGTCCGTACACGATCAGGTCGTCCGGTTTGCCTCCAAATGCCCTGCGCCCATAGACCTCCCAGAGCAAAACTGCCGTGCCCACAGTAATCAAAGGTCCGGCTGTCACCCAGTGGACAAAGCGCCATGTGATTTTATTGTTGAGTTTTGGCTGTTTCGGACTCAGATATACCGCAGCAAGGATAAAAGCTGCTGCTACAACGCACAGTATTGTCTTTAAAATCGTCATCACTGCCGCAGACGGCTTGTCGGTGTAGACCAGACGCATGACAATATTCTGTGTCTCCATCTGAGTCGAAGTGCTGTCTGCGAGGACATAATAGCTGCCAAAGCAGGTCAGCCCCGTTTCCCCTGTATTTTCATAAGAAAGCTCCAGCGGCTCCGACTTACCCTGCAGCTGCCAGACATAAGCCGTCCCCCTCGTCGTATCGATTCCCAGCGGAATCCGCACAAAGCCGGGCACTTCGTCCGCTTTGAGTTCAAAATCCCGGTTAATCAGCATTTCGTTATTTTCATCGTAAACGAGCAGATGATAATACTCCCCGGGAGATTTTGGAGATGTCACATACAGCTCCAGATAACGTAGATAATCGCCCTCTGCAATCAGCACCTGCTGCACCTGCTGATCCTCCCGCACCTCCACGGTTCCGACCGGATTTTCTGCACCCGCCAGAAGCCTGTCTTTTTCCAGCAGTTTTCCCGGTCCCAGCAAAAAAAGAACCGCTGCCAGATAAAACAGAACGATATAAATAATTGCCTGATATGCTTTAATCTTTCGATTCATGAAAAGCCTTTCCGAAAAGGGAACCATCCGGCAGATTTCCGGCAGCCTGTTTATCTGCTTTTACGCAGGATTTCCCACTTTTCCCATTATCTTTAGAAGTATAACACACTCCGACACAGATTGACAAGTAAAGGGGCAGGGCGAACCAGAAAATCAGGACGTAACGTACCAGATAGGTCGGTCCTAACAACACCGTCAGAAAATTCAGGCAGACCGGTGAAAATACCGCCGCCTTCCTCCAGTTTCCGGACGCGATCAAAAACAGTGTGCCGAGCACGTAACACCAGCACAGCGCTCCCGGCGAAAAGGGAAGGGAAACGACCGGTATTTTGTGCACTGTATCCGTCCAGGAAAGGATTTCATACCTATGCTCCAGCCACGGCAGTTTGGAATCCCGCCGTCCGGGTCCTTCCGTTTCACAGGAAAAATAAGAGTTGCTTTCGTAGCATCTTGTGCCATTGTATACATCAATATCCGCGCCCGGATACCAGAAGCCATAGGAGGTCAAAAGCCAGGCGTTTAAGTACGTTGCCGGTGCTTTTATCCCGATCCTTGTCCACAGCTTTGCATATTTTGCAGGATCCTTTTTAAAATTTTCCGTTGCAAATCCCGCCTTTACCAGATCGGAAAGCTTCGGCTGATACAATGCCAGGGATTCCTCCGGTAAAATTTCAAACAGCGTTTCCTGATCTTCCTCCAAAAACAGCTCCGGGCTGTAGTTCCACGTCCGCGCAAGCTGCTGAATCGGCACGGTCAGGCTTTCCATCGCATTCGTGCTCTCCGGCTTCAGGACAATGTTTAAGCCACTCTGTAAAAGAACATACGCCCCCAAAACAACGCCTGCCAAAAGCACTGCCTTTTTCCGGCTGCTTTTCTGTACCAGAAAAAACAAGATCGGTAGAAACAATACAAGGACGATCACTCCATTGCTGCGGAAAACTGCCATGACCAGCAGAGCGAATGCGAGTGCCGGAAGGGATGCGGTGCTTAAGGGAAAATGACCGGCTTTGGGCATTTCGGCGTCTGCTACAACTTTTGACCGAGCGGCGCTGGCTGTCGATGATACCACGTCCGCGTGCGCAACAGCAACTTCAGCTTCTCCCCTCCTGCTGCATCCGCCACGCTGCATCCGCCACGCTGCATCCTGCACAGCAGCACCAGCACTGCCAGCATTCCTGCCGTATATGGCGTGTCCTTGCTCGTGCACAGCACATACATCGGGACGACCGGGAACAGTCCGTAGAACAACAGCCCGCAGACTCGTCCTGCCCTGGTTCGAAGCTGCTGTATGGTCCAGCCAAGCAGCATCGCCATTATCGCCATTTGTGCAAGAACATAAACGCCGATCCCGCTATTATAGCTGCCCGTCAGCTTCTGAATGCCGCTTACCGTTTTTCCAAGCATCAGTACATGTAAAAGGGGATGCCTTGTCACATACTGTCCGGTCAGCACCTCCTGCAGCTCTTCCGTCGCATCATAGGCAAAAAAGCCTGGATAGACCGCAAGGAATACCGGCAGCCAGCATAGGAACAGGATGATGGCATAGCGGAGGATCGGACTTTGGAACAGCTTCTTCCAGCCCCGCTGCAGTTGCTGCCCGGCATCCGGCGCTTTTTTGTTGCTGTGGGATACCTGCCTATCGCCTGGCGCCTCTATGCCGGTCAGCTTTTCCACCACCAGATAAAACACCGGTGTCAGCACACAGGCCGTCAGAAATGGGATCAGCCAGCTGTACAAATCCGTTACTGCTACGTTTCCGTTTCGATCCAGCTGACTGCCCCAGTTTGCGCCAAATCCGCAAAAGAAAGCCCCTGCTGCGCTGCAAATAAGCGTGCGATATTTAATTTTCCGATTCCTCTTCTTCTCCACCAACGATCTCCCTTACCACAAACTGCGGCGCATGATTGAGACAGATGTACATTCTTCCGACATATTCCCCGATCAACCCCAACATCAGCATCAGCATTCCGCCGATAAACATGATCGACGCCATCAGCGCTGAAAATCCAACCGGAACACCCGGAAGCACCAGTTTTTTAATAATCGTATAAATTCCGTACAAAAATCCCAGTCCGGCACAGCCCACACCCGCCATCGTTGCGATCCGGAGGGGCTTTTCTGAAAACGCTGTAAATCCGTTAAACCACAGCGCCAACAGCTTTCCAAAGGTGTAGCCGGATTCGCCGACCATTCGATCCCGATGTTCTACCGTCACGTTGACAATATTTCTGGTTGCACGAAGCACCAGTCCAATGACATAAGGGAACGCATTTTCATATTTCAGCATCTCTTCCAGTACAAAGCGTCTTGCGGCAAAATAGCTGGAAATAAACAGATCCTTTGGTTTGTTCAGCATAAAGCAGAGCATCCAGTCGTTGACCCTGCTTCCGAAATTCCGAAATGCGCTGTGATGCTTGTGCTCATATTTTGCATATGCAACGTCTGCGCCGTTTTCCAGCGCAGCCAGAAGCTTGCCGACTTCGTTTGCAGGCGTCTGACCGTCATCATCCAGACAAACCAGGATGTCGCCCTTTACCTGATGAAATCCCGCCATCAGTGCCGCATGCTGTCCAAAATTTCGCGCCAGATTTATCCCCTTGATCCGTTTATCCTTGCCGCACAGCTCGCGGATTTTTCCAAAGGTATCGTCCGGCGAGCAATCGTTGACCAGAATGATCTCATACTCATACCGCTCCAGCTCCCCCATCGCTGCTTCGATTTCGTCCACCACACTGCCGATCGTTTCCGCTGACCGGTAGCACGGGATTACAAAGCTGACTAACTGTTTCTTCATACTTTCCTCTCATTTCTGCGCACGCTTTTTGCGCATACCGAGTTTGTGTCAAGTGCACGCAGACACAAATCTCGTGATTGAAAAATTTTATTTTTCAATCTTCCTCCTGTATTGCCGCAGATGCGGCTGTTATTGTAAGCAATACCATTCTATCGTAACGTTTTCCTGATAATCCTCCAACCCTTTCCCATCCAACTGAATCTGCATAATTGAAGTTGACACGTTATCATTTATAACCTGTTTCAATTCCTCCAGTGTCTCCGGTACTTTCTCCAAATAAAATCCTGATTCCAGATTTGGAACTACGCTACGTCCTTCTATCCGGCTTCCATCCTCACAATCCAACATCATATTTACTGTTCCTACATGATATAACCATTTTTTAATAAACCCCTTTAAATTCAGTTTTAAATGTATTTTAACATAATCTGCATTTTCAGGGCACACAATAGTTTCATTAGAAGAACTAATTTGTTCCCCTACCTTTTCCAATTTTTCTATTTCAATCTTCTGTTTTCTTTGTGTTAAAACGCAAACATCATCAGAAATAATTTCCACCTCATAGTTATTTCGAATTGCTTCCCAAGTAAGCGGATTTTCCAAATATGGAATATGATGATCAATTGTCTCATTTGTCAACAATATCTTTTCTGATGCTTTTTCCGAACAAAACCAATCAGCAACTATTCCATCTAGCCACGGAATATATTCATTTCCATTCTGTACGGACGGATACCAAACCATATTCCATTCCGGATATACCGCTCCATAACCATTTCTCCAGGGATATACAGTTACTGTATGCTCTCCAATTGCCTCTAAAATTTCATCTGGAAGTTGATTTTCCTTTACCAATTCTTCTGGTATACTGTTCTCTCCCAAATGCGTATAATGATACATCTTCGCAGCCAAAGTTTCTTTCACATATCCCATTGAACTGCGCAAACTGTGTGCTTCTAAAATTCCTGTACATCCCACTGCCATAATCATAGCTGTTCCGCATACGTAATATATAATTTGATTCTTTCTTACAGCTTTCGCCCTCTGTCCAATTTTCTGAAAAAAAACATTCCAGTCGATCGACAAAATAGTCGCAGAAAACAACATTGCAAACAGCCAGATTCCAACTTTTAATCCGTGTCTTGTTGTTGCATATTTATAAAGGAAAAACATCGAAGCACAGCTTGCAATAATTGCTGCAGAGCTTTTATAATTACTCCACAGATTCCCTATTATCAATAATACATAACACGCAATTAAAATAATTAACCATCTGACTTCGCTTGGCTGCAGTACGCTGTCAAACTGCATAGTCAACATCCAACCAGAAGAAATTTTCAAAATTCCCGCCACATACTCAAATAAGTTTTTTATCGACGGACAATAGACCAAATAGCATACCGGCATAAGTATAATTCCCGGTAAAAACAGCCAAATACTTTTCCAGTTTTTTCTAAACAATACATCGAAAATACAGAATAAAATACAAAAAGCGAACCCACTCGTAAAGGTTGAAAACTTTCCAAAAAACATCAACAGCAAAAGCAGATTTGGAATCAATACAATATTTTTTGCACCTTTTGCCCACAATACCACCGCTAATATCATTAAGTACAACAAATAGTTATCTCTGGTCGGTGCGTAATATCCCGCCAAATAGCAACACACGGACGCCGTAATTGCCCAAAAATGAATCTTACCCTTTTGATACAATCTATACAGCTGTAACAGCATCCACAAATGAAATAGAAAAATGATCCCCCAAATAACAATACCAGACCAATATTCTATCGTATTTCCAGGTAATTTCATTAAATAAAACAAATATCCCAATGGACCATAGGTAAAATAAATATCTCTTCCGAATTTTAAATCTGTTCCGTTTACAACATTTAAGAAATACCTCCAGGATGGATCAAATCCAGTATTCTCCAATACATAAATGATATCCGGAATCATAAAAACAAATTGTACAACCAGCAAAACTGCTGCGATCCCATCCTTTATCTGTTTTACCCATGCATTTTGCTTACATATTGCAGTCCATTTTTCATTATTCCAGAATATCCATAATCCAAACAGACAAACCGCCAGCATAACAGTAATTAAAAGCCTTTCCAATCTTGAAGCTGACACTGCAAATCCATATGCGTTCAACAATTCCAACGAAGTTTCCGCACCAGAAGCTGTCAAAACAGTATTTTCTCCTACAGTTTTCTTTTCCCTTGCTAATACATATGGTGGAATAGAGCAATCCTTCGCACTGATTTCAAGAATATAACTTTCACCGGCTTTTAATCTTACCCTTAGTGGAATAAAATCCCACTCACCCGCTGTAACAGAAGAAATGGCAATTTCACTATTTGCTTTTATTCTTCCGTCAGAATCTAATACTCGAAAATCAAGTTCTCCGTTTCCGTCTTCTGCAAGGTTAATAAAAACAAACTCTATCCCCTTTAAATAATATTCTCTGGCAATAAATTCCTGAGTAATCGTTTCTTCAGTTGATACCGTCTCAAAAGTTTCTGTAGAAGGTCTTTCTGCTTCATAACCATAACGTAGACCATGATAAATCCACAAATAAAATATTCCGCTAATAAAAATACCACACACAAGAATGGATGTGAAAAGCACCTTATTAAATCTTATATTCGAAATTTTTCTTTGTCGTGTATCAACTTTCTGTTCTTTCATCTTTCCCCCACTGTTTATCTGTTCTCCTCAAACAAAATTGCCATCAGCAGCATATCCCGATAAACGCCGTTCTGCAAAAATTCATCCTTCAGGCATGCCTCCTGCACAAATCCGGCATTTTGGTAGCTTTTGACTGCCCCGACATTATCCGCGAACACGCGCAGCATCAGCTTGTGGAGCTTTAGCACATCCCGCGCGTAATCTGCTGCAAGGCGGGCTGTTTCCGATCCGATTCCTCTGCCCGCAGCGTCCGCTTCTCCGATAAAAATTCCATATTCCGCTTTTTTATTGTCGTGGTCGATGTCCCGGAAATATACGCTGCCTACCGGTCGATCGTTATTTTTTTCACAGATAATAAACTGTACGACATGGCCGGTTTCCACCTGGGTGTGCATCCAATTTTCATGGCTTTCTTTTGTAAAAAGCTTCTGATAGATAAAATTATGCCGGACGCGATCCTGATTCCGCCACGAAACAATCCGGTCCGTGTCCTCCATCGTGATCGGCCGCAGATAAATCTGCTTTCCCTCAATCTTCTGCATCAATCTCTTCTCCCCGAAACATTTCGTTTATGCGCTCTTCTGAAAGGAACTGATAAACCTCAACCCCTTCTCCTGCAGAGCCGATCCGCAGCAGCATTCCGGGTTCTCCCTGTTCCTCCAGATATTCTGTCAGCCAGGACATATCCGTGCCCTCGTCCGCCAGCAGACAAACCTTCTCACTGCTTCTGGCCGCTTCTCCCATGGAAGCATATCCAAACGCTGACAGCTTCTGCCTTGTCAGCGGGCTTTTTACCAGCCAGCCGCCCAGCAGATCATAATTGAACGGTTTATCGCGGTCCAGCATAATCTTCTCCGAATACGCCACCGTCGAATACACATCCTCTAAAAACAGCGTCGAAGCATGTTTTTCGCAATACGCAAACACGTCCTCGTTTGTCTGGTTTACCGTTTCCCTGCGTGTCTGCTCCCGCGCCACACCCTGCCACATGCCCGGAACCCGGAGAATACAAAGCAACAGGATAACACCGCAGACTGCAGCAGTCATGACAGTGTGAATACGTCCGGTGCTGCGTGTGTTGATGCCGGGCGCGGCTGTGCTCGTTGCCGTTCCCCACAGCCCAGCCGCCAGCAAAATCTGTGCCAGATACAGCGGATGGGTCACGCGATCCACCATCCGTCCCTGCATCAGCAGATAGCTCCACAGCATTCCGCCGACACAAACCACAAAAACCGGCTGCCAGAAATATCTTCGTTTTTCTTTCTGTAAACAGCAGGAACACCATGCAAAAACAACTGCCAGCCAGACAACGTTCCAGGGCAGGT
>OMGY01003080.1_pt1 | contig 11604 bp, 13 predicted proteins | sample 1674461 | NCBI WGS metagenome assembly OMGY01 (sample SAMN05578579, study PRJEB25193) | human gut metagenome | biome: Human Microbiome; feature: human-associated habitat; material: feces | host: Homo sapiens | place: USA:Birmingham
AGATTCATTGACACCGTTAGGTATTCGCCAAGCTGAGGCAGTGTCAAAGCGTCTTGCACTTTACGGTCTAGACAGAATATATAGTTCAACGTCCAATCGTGCCATTATGACAGCTAGACCCACTTGTGAATTGTTAAAAATGCAGCCTGAGTTGTTGGATTTTGCAAATGAAGGTCATGCATGGCAGGAATTAACGATTGAAAAAGAAGATGGAAGTGGTAGGACGTGGCTATTTCAAAGCCAAAAGGCTATAACACTTTTTAATGATAAGGCAATAAGAGATTTGGGCGACAATTGGTACAATTATCCTGAATTTATGAAATATAATTATGAAAAAGGAATCAATCGTATTTACAACGAACTGGATGCATTTTTTGTAAGTTTAGGTTACGAACATATTCGATATACAGGAAAATATAAGGTCTGTAAGCCGAATAACCAAAGGGTTGCCTTGTTTGCACATCAAGGATTTGGATTAGCTTTTTTAAGTTGCTTGTTGGATATACCGTACCCAATGTTTTGCACACATTTTGACATGTGTCATTCCGGAATCACTGTTATTGAGTTTGCAGATAATGAAGATTATTGTGTACCTAAGGTTTTGACATTATCATCGGATTCTCATTTATATCGCGAGGGGATTCCAACCAAATATAACAACTATCTGTATTTTTAATAAAATCTGGTTTCCAGGCACATTTTATTCGTGCCATTAAGTTCAAACGTCACAAAAAGAAAGACACGCGAGAGCGTGTCTTTTCTTTTTCAGTTATATTCGCCTTTCGGCGAGTGATATTGCATCGCAGTGATATTCGGCTGACGCCGAGTGATATTGTGCTTTGCACAGTTAAAGAGGCGAATATAATATCACTTTTGCAACGCCAAAAATATCACTATTGCCGATAGGCAATAATATCACTGTGTGCGATAGCACAGAATATCACTAACACCCTTGCACCCCCACCGCCGATATGGTATAATGCACCCAAAGCGGTGAGAAAATGAAAAATTAAAGTTATAAGTTATCATAAAAATAATGCTTTTATGCCAACGGATGACGGTACATAAGGTAGATTATTATACAATTATATGGTATAATCAGTTCTGTAAATTAGAATATGGGAGGAAAGTTTTAAGTGACACAGTATGAGAGAATGGTTAATGGACTAATCTATGACCCGGCTAATGATGAAATTATGAAAGAACATATGGCGTATACTGGTAAAGCTATGGAGCAAGGACTTGTATTAGTATCAGGACTTAAAGAAAATATGAGTGGGGGAGTCTTTGTTATGAAGTCCGAGTCTCAAGAAAAAATAGAAGCTTATTTAGCTAATGAGCCTTTCAAAAGATATGGGATACAAGAATATAATATTATAAATTTTGAACCTCACTACGTTAATGAAGAGTCCAAAGAGTGGTTTGAAAAATAATCTATACTTGTTTGATGAAAAAAAGCCAAATAATCACTTTAAGTATATGAGGGTATAGGGGGAGTAAAGTTGATGTATATTGAAAGTGAAAGGTTAATAATTAGAGAGTGGAAAATAAGTGATTACAAAGATTTATATATGAATTAAACTTGGATTTAATCTGATGTGGGCATTGGAGGATCTATGTAAATTATAGTTTTAAGACAAGCATATGCTTGTCTTAAATTTTATAATGAAGCAAGAAAATTTTCTACATCTTTATTATTACGAAAGATAGTTATTTTATCCTTATAGCATTTGCAGATTTCATTATAGTGATTTTTTATGCTTTTTTTTCTTCCTTCAAAGAGTAACCATTTAATAAATTCCAGATCGAATTTTTCATTGCAGCCATCAGCCATGCTTTCCCGTGTTTTATTTTTATAATGTAAATATCTTTTAAATGCTTGGGGAAAACATATACGTCTTGGAAAATTCATAAAGATAATTTTATCAGCATTTTGTAAACGTTTTTCTTGCAGAAACTCTCTATAGTTACCATCAATGATCCAGGAATCATTTTTCAAAAACTCCCCTACCATTAAGCGACCTTCATCTATATCACGAATTTTCCAGTTAGCTTCAAATTGGATTGTATCAAGATAAAGAAGAGGACAGTTATAAATTTCACTGAGTTTTTTTGCTAAAGTAGATTTTCCAGAACCACTATAGCCTATAATAGCAATTTTCATAAATAGGTCTCCTAGATATTAAATTTTAGTTTGGTAATATTCATATTGTGAGATTATATTGAAGCCAGAACTAGTATAAAGTCGTAGAGCTGTTTTGTTTTCAGATTCAACACATATTGTTATTGGCTTTTCATTTGTTTTTAAAATATCATTGATAATGTTTTTAAGCATTTGAGAGCCAATACCTTGGTGCTGATGACTAGGAATAACACATAAGCCAAAAATAAGATTATTAGCACCAGATATATCAACACTACAAGTTCCAACAACCTCACCATCTAAAATAGTGGTATATAAATAAGTATCTTCATCATAAAAGCTTTGTTTTACATAAGTTTCGGAAAGGTCATATGATTCTTCAAAGGCCTGAACCTGTACGTAAATTAGTGCAGGAAAATCTTCCTTTAAAGCTTTTCGAGTAATTAAATCAGTTACTTTTTTAGAAGATAATAGATTATTAAACTTATCATATTCCATAAGGTATTCAGTATCAACAAGAATAGCATTAAGTTTATTGGCTATTTCCTGTCTATGAAGAAATCTTTCCTCAGTTTTAAAATGTACAAAATCATAATTGAATTTTTTTAATTCTTGGCAGGCAGTTTTATAAAGTTTATTAAAGATACCTTTTTGTCTTTCAGAAGGAAGGACATAAGCAGAAATCTCAGCAATATTTTTTGTATCAGCATAAACACTTAAAACCCCAAGAAGATCATCATTATCATAATATAGAAAGAAACAATTCATATTGTCATAAGCATTAAATTCATTGCTTAAAAATAAGATGTTTTTTGATTTATCAAAAGTATTACAAATAAAAACAAGCTGTTCTATTGATGTTTTTTCATTGGAATTTAATTTTGAAAGAGATTTAATTTCCATTTTATCCTCCAGAAAAAAATATTATATAATAAGTATAATTTAATAAGATAATTAATTCCAATTATAAGGGGTGATAAATGGAATAATTTTCAAGGGGATGCTCATAATCTTATATGAGGTGATGAATTTTGGAAAGAACATTAGTATTAATTAAGCCTGATGCTGTAGAGAGAAACCTTATAGGAAAAATACTAACCTTTTATGAGGATAATGGATTAAAGATAATTGCATTGAAAATGGAAAAGATAAGTAGGGAATTTGCAGAAAAACATTATAAGGAGCATAAAGGCAAAAGCTTTTTTAATGAACTTATAGATTATATAACCAGAAGTAGCCTATGTGCTCTAGTACTAGAAGGTAATGATGCTGTAGAAAAAGTAAGAGAAATTAATGGCAGTACTAAACCGGAAAAACAAAAGGAAGGAACCATAAGGAAAGCATATGCTAAATCTATTACTGAAAATAGTGTCCATTCATCTGATTCAGTGGAGCATGCTAAGGAAGAAATAGAATTATGGTTTCCAAGTTTATAAAAGTAAAGAAGGGCTTATGCCCTTTTTATTTTTATAAAAGAAATTTTTCCAGTTCATCAATGTTATTAATAATGAAATCGGCACCAGCTTGTAACAATTCATCATAATCACCATAGCCATAAAGGACACCAATAGACTGGATGTTATTAGCCTTGGCACCTAAAATATCATGTTTTCGGTCACCTATCATTAGTACTTTCTTAAGATCTTTGATATTATTTTCCTTAAGAACAAAGGAAATAACATCACTTTTTTTTGAACGTGATCCATTTAAAGTGCTACCAGCAATAAAATCAAAATACTGAGATAAGTTAAAGTGGTCCATAATTCTTAAGGCGTAAGGCTCTGGCTTAGATGTTGCCCAAATAAGTATTTTTCCTGCTGCTTTTAACTTTTTTAAAAGCTTGTCTATATTTTCGTAAGGCTTGTTTTCAAATATACCTTTCTCAACAAAATATTCACGATAAAAATCAACGCCTTTTGCAGCATCCTCTTCTGAAAAATTATAAAATTCCATAAATGATTCATTTAAAGGTGATCCAATAAATTTACATAAATCATTTAGATCATTTACTTTAATGTTAAATTTCTTTAAGGCATATTGCACAGATTTTGTAATGCCTTCCATAGAGTCAGTTAACGTACCATCTAAATCAAATAAGATGTATTTTTTATCCATAAATGTACCTCCATAAAAATCATCGATAAAATAAGTATAGCATAAGTGAATAGATAGTATGGAGTTAATCCAAGTAAATGGATAAGTGTATTTCATGCATAAAAAACTGTATCTTATGCAGTAGATATTGAAAGAAGATTTCCAGGTATCTATAATGAAATTAACCTAGGAAATAGAAATACACATGTGGAGAGTTAAAAATGATTAAGATTGGAATATGCGATGATAATGCAAAGATAGTAAGCAAGATAAAAAGATATATAGAAAGCTATGATAAAGAAAAAGCCGATATTCTTACCTTTAAAAATGGGGAAGAGCTTTTAGGCAAAGATGAGGTATTTGATGCTATATTTTTGGATATTGATATGGACGGAATAAATGGTATAGAAACTGCACAGAAAATAAGAAGGTATGATAAAGATGTAAAAATAATATATGTAACAAGTTATACTGAATATACAAATGCAGCTTTTAGTGTTCATGCTTTTGGATATTTAAATAAACCAGTAAAGCAGGAAGAGATTTTTAAGCAGCTAGATGAAGTTATAAGTTATGGTAGAAAAAGCAAGAAAGAAGAACCCTGTATAAGCTTTATAGCAATAGATGGAGTAGTAAGGATGCATCCTAAAGATATATATTATTTTGAGTACTTTAATAGGAAGATAAAGATGAATACTAATAAGGGGGTATTTATTCTTAAGGAGAAGATAATGGATATTGCAAGGAAAATGGAGCAATACGGCTTTTATATGCCTCATAAAAGCTTCACTGTAAATCTATATCATGTTAAATCAATAAAAGGTTATGATATTTTTATGATGAATGGTAATATAGTACCTCTTTCACAGAAGAAGTCAGTAATCTTTAGGGAAAAGCTCAATGAGTTTATTGCCGAACAGATATAGAAAAAGGGAGAGGTATGATGATAGATAATTCAATTAGTATTTTAGGACAAGTTATATCCATAATACTTGGTATGTTTTCTACTTATATAGTATTAAATTTCATGCATAATTTTAAAAGAAATGTATTCTATAAGAAATATGTATATATCATAGTCTATATAGTATTTACCTTATTAATATTCTTAAGCTCTATGTATTTTACTGGTGCAATGAGAATGTTAACCAATGTCTTGCTAACTATAATTGTTGGACATCTATTTTTCAATAGAGAAAAAGTATATATTTTTTATTACGCTTTATTTATTTCAGTAATGTGCTCTTTGCAAGTTATTTTATCAGTATCATTTCAATATATGACTTATTTATTAAACATTCACTTTTATAGTTTAGAGGTATATTCAAATACTCTTTCATTAATAGTTCAGTTTGCTAACTTAAGTGCAGTAAGGTTATTTCTCATTTGCTTTAAAAATAAAAAAATCACCAGGTTTTCTAAGGTACAATATATTAATTTTTTAATTTTGCCTCTATTTAGTATTTTTTATATAGTGTCCTTATCAATATACATACAGCTGTATATGTCCATATCAGATATTATTTTATATATAGTAAATGTTGTAGTTATAATTTTATTTAATATATTTATAACTAATGTATTTGAGTCAATTTCCAATAATAATGAGCTTAAGAATCAATTATCTTTATATGAAAAGCAATCTAGAATTGAGTATGACTATTATAAAAGATTGGAAAATAAATATGCAGATTCCAGTAAGGTTATTCATGATATAAAGAATCATCTGCAGATTATTGAAGAATTATATAAGGATGCTCAGGAACATAAGGCAGAGAAATATACAGATGATATGTATAGGATGCTGGATAATTTATCTCAAAGAAGATATAGTACCAATAAAGTTCTCAATATAATACTAAATGATAAAATTGAAAAAGCAGAAAAAGAAGATATAAAAGTTAAATCTGTCATAGGTGATGTAAGTCTTGATTTTATTAGAGATATAGATTTAACGGCAATTATATCTAATATATTTGATAATGCCATAGAAAGTGCAAGAGAATGCAGCATAGAGAGGGAGATAATCTTAAAGATAGATAAGTTTAATGATTTTATAGTAATAAATTTAGTTAATTCTTTAGAGAGACTCCCAGAAGAACGCAGTGGGAAATTTAAGAGTACAAAGAAAGATCATTTAGGTCTTGGTTTAGAAAATGTGAGACTAGCTGTAGAAAGATATGAAGGTAACTTAAAAATAGATTATGATACTAAGGTATTTAAGGTAAACATCGTAATTCCAATTAATATAGAGGGAAGTTGTTATGAAAGATAGTTTATTGGTTATTTCTTTAGTTATTAATGTAATCATATGTATAGGTATTCCCCTTGGAGTATTCATATATATATTAGTTAAAAAAAGAAATTATTTAAAATCTTATGTAATTGGCGCATTAGTATTTTTTATCACACAGATATGCTTAAGATTGCCACTTATTAATAATGTGATGGTGAAATTTGATAGCTTTAATATATTTAAAAGCTTTTATCCAGTAGCATATATTATTTTTTTAGGGATTACAGCAGGAGTTTTTGAAGAATGCGGTAGATATATGGGGTTTAAGCTTACTTTAAAAAAGCATAGAAGATTTGGTGATGGTGTTGCTTTTGCTTTAGGACATGGAGGAATAGAAGCTCTACTTATTGCAGGAATATCTTCATTATACAATCTCATAATATTGTTAAATTTAAATTTGGGCAATGATAATGGAACAATTTTAGGGATGGATGCCAATGAAGCTATGATAGCTTTTAATTCTGTCAACAATATATCAGTTTTAACCATAGGCTTAGAAAGAATATTAGCCATGGTAATCCATTTAGGGCTAACTATGATAGTGCTATATGGTATAAAGTTTAGTAAAAAACATTATTTGTTAATTGCTATAGCACTTCATGCCATAGTTGATGTAGTAGTTGCTTTTATAGGCAGCATCATGGGAAGTTTATTTTGGGTTGAAGTATGGTGTTTAATATGTGCAATTATATTTATAATTATAACTATTAAAATTAAAGAAATATTTTATAAAGAGGTGTAGGATATGAAAAAGATCGGAAAATTTTTAATGATGATGTTATGTTTAAGCTTGCTTACAGGATGTGGAGCTGCTTCATTAAGTGATAAATACGATGAGGAAAAATTAAAATCATCAGTTGAGGAAATCATTATAGATTTTAATGAAGGAAAATATGAAGACATTGTATCCATGGGAAGTGATGAGTTAAAGAAAGCTCTTACAGCTGAAAAGCTTAAAGAGGTATGGCAAGGAATTAATGGTACTTTAGGCCAGTATGAAGAAATATCTAAAGTTGCTTTTACAGAAAAGGATGGTAACGCAACAGTTATCGCTATAGCTAAATATACTGAAAATAAAGTACAATTTACTGTTTCTTTTAATGAAAGCATGGAGCTAATAGGAATATATATTAAGTAAAGCCAGCATTAAGCATGGCTTTTCTTTATGGAAAAGATTTTATATAAATAATATTGGGTAAATATGATAAAATAGAAAAAGTACATAATAAAAAGAAAATTATTACTTTATATAGAAAGGAGTATATAAATGGACAGTTATAGCATATTAGGGATTGAAAAAGAGTCGTCTATGGAAGACATAGAAAAAGCTTATATAGATAAAATTAGTAAAATAAAAAAAGAAGTTAAAAATGATAAAAATGCAGCAGCTTTTGAAGCAGTACTGACTAAAGCTTATAATGATATATTAAGTCAAAAAGAGAACATTAGTGAGGAACAGGAGCTTGCTGAAGAAGCGACAGACTGTGAAGTGGATGATTTGGAGTATGATGAATATGAAGAATACAATGATTTAGATTATGATGATTTTGAGGATGGACAAGTTGTAGATAAAGAAACATTTTATAGATCCTTTGATGAATATGATGACTACCATGATCATAAACCTAAAAAGAGAAAGAAAAAGAAGACTCAAAGAAGGAGTAATTCTAAAGGCGAAAAGAATAAAAAAGTAAAGGAAAATCATAGACTAGATGATGACTATGATAAGTACAAGGATAAACAAGACAAAGGTGATGAGAGATATAATAGATATGAAGGCAAAAATGTAAAGAGAGTAAAAGAAAAGAAGGAAATAAATCTTTTTAGTATAGTACTTTTACCATTAAAAATAATGATAGTTCCTATAATAATAGTTTTATCTATATTACTAATATTATTAAAATTAATAAGCTTTGCCACATGGATAGTATCAAAAGTGTTAATTGTAGCAGCTATAGCTGTTACTTCAATACATGGATATCAAATATACATGGGAGCAACTATGGATATTAGGATATTTGTAGTTGCAGCAGCAGTGGGAATATCATCAATTTTTATTCCTTACATAGTTAAAACTGTGCCAACTATAATTGAAGCTATAAATAATAAGTTAAAGGATTTTGCTTTTTAGGGTTTTTAGATGAGAGAAAATAAATTTCTCTTCTTTTTTTATAAAAAGAAAAAAATATATGGAAAATTTATACAAATGTGATATAATAATTACATAAGTAAACGTATACAAAGTAGGAGGTAATATGTTATGGAAGAGAATTTAAAAGTAGTTGATATTGAAAAGGAAAAGGAAGAAAAAATTAAAGAAAACACAGCAAGAGATACTGAAGCAGTACTTAAGGAATATGAAGATACCTTAGGATTTTAACATAGTAATTGAAGAAAATATATTTGTAAGGGGACGTCTCATAAATGATTTTTAAATCATTTATGTAGACGCCCTCTTTTTTGTTTTTTAGAAAAATTATTCAGTTTATATTATGTAATTAGTGGTAATAAATTTAATTTTAAACACAACAAATAGAAGGTATTAATCCTTCTATTTGTTTTACATATTATTCCACTAAGCTGTTTTAGGAATGTGTAATAATATTCCATTTGTGTTTTTAATATTTTTATTAAATAATTTTTGAATATTATAAGCAAATGCGAGCAATGTAAATTCTACCAATACATTCTTCTTACCACGAAGTAAGAATCTTCTAAATGCATAATCTTGTTTTAAAACTCCAAATACACCTTCGACCTGAATAGAACGATTCATTCTTAAAATTTTTCCTTCGGGCGTTGAAATATTTTTAAGAGATTCATTACGTTTTTCAAGAAAATCTTTAGATACATGAAATCTCTTATTCCCTTTAGCTTTAGTACATTTATCTTTATATGGACAGCCATTACAGTTTTCACTTTCGTAAATGGTCACTACTGATTTATAGTTAGATTTAGATACTTTAATTTTGCTTGAAACAGGAATTAATCTTTTTCCATATGCACATATGTAATAATCATCCTCAGCATTATAAGTCATATTTTCTCTCTTACTAATATCATTTTTAAATTTTTTACTTTTTGACTTTTTGTAGTTTTGTGGTTTAATATATGGATTTTGATTATGTTCACTTAAATATTTATAATTTTCTTCACTTTCGTATCCAGCGTCAGCTATAACATTTTTAAATTTTTCAGGTAAATCATTTTCAAGTTTATTAAGAAATGGTATGAATGTTAATTGATCTGCTCTTTCACTTGAAACATCAACACCGACTATGTATTCTCCTTCAACACCAATTTGAATATTATACCCTGGTTTAAGTTGACCATTTTTCATATGGTCTTCTTTCATATGCATGAAAGTCGCGTCTTTATCAGTTTTTGAAAAGCTATTTCGACCATCAAAGATGCTATTATATTCATCATATTTACTTTGTTTTTCTATAAATTCTTCAAGTGATTCAAAGTATTTTTGCAATTTGCTTTTTCTTTTACCTTTTCCATGAACAAATTCAATTTTATTTTCAATTTTAATAGTATCTAACTTGTGTAATATTTTAGATACGAAATCAACTGTTATTTTATCATTGTTAATATTGATTTTTATACCTAACTCATCTTTTAAATGTTTTAAAGTATCTTTAATTTTTTCTTGTAGTTTATTTTCAAATTTATCAGTTGCTTTTTTCCATATAAAAGTATACTTATTAGCATTCGCTTCGATTTTTGTACCATCTACAAATAAATTTTCATATTGAATTTCATTATTTTCTCCTAAATAAATAATAAGTTGATTAAATAAATCACGAAGGCAATTTGCTAAACGTTGACTTCTAAATCTAGCAATTGTATTATGATCCGGAGCCTTTTGCCCCTGCAAAAGCCAAATAAAGTTTATATCACGTTTGCAAGCTTTTTCTAATTCTCTACTGGAGTATATTTTATTCATATCTCCATATATTAATAGCCTAAATAAAGTGACTGGATCGACTGCTGGATTTCTACCTAATGTAGAGTATGTTTTATATAAATTTGTATAATCTAATCCCTCCGTAACTTCAAATAGCACTCTTACAGGATCATTTTCTTTAGGTATAAAAGGGACCTGTATTGGAAAACCTATTTGTTGCATAGGTATCACATTCTTTTTGAAGTTTTTCATAACGATATTATATGCAAAAAAGGGAATTCAAATACGAATTCCCTTTTTTTATCGGTTAGTATCAAATATTATTTTGATACAGCCCCTTTTATATTTTATAAAAAATAAAAAAACATAAGAACATACTTTCGAGAAAGAGAAATATATAGTATAATTAAAATAAAAATAAAATGTTTGGAGTTATTAAATGAAAGGTAAGGAACACATGATGATAGGGACTACCGCTACTGCTACCATGGGTATTGGTTTCTTAATGAACAATAATATTGGCGATGTAGTACATTTAGTTCCGTTAATAGCTGGTGGATTTATAGGATCATATATGCCAGATATAGATTCTCGTAAATCTAAGGCCAGTCAAGTATTTAATAAGATAATAATGATACTTATGGTTGCCTTAGTGATGGGGTATAGTTTTGGATTAGCTGTTAGTGTGGATGATATGGTAAATATTTTTAAATATACCAGTGAAAATTATGTAGGATTAGTTTTTTTCTGTGCCAACACTGTTTTAGGAAAACTTTCTCCTCATAGAATGTTCACACATAAAATACTAGGTACTACTTCATTTTGTTGGAGTGTATTTTTAATAGGAAATAAATATTTGGCACTAGGTTTTACAACAGGATATATATTACATATTGTTTGTGATAGATTTTCTCCAAGAGGAAAAAATCTTAAATTTTTTGAAATTAAGCTTCCTTGTAGGAATAGCAAAAATAAAACATCCATTGATTGGTAGTATTATAAGTTTTTAAAAGATAGACTCATTTGTTTAATAAAACATACATATGTATGTTTTATTTTTTAACGCTTAGGAAAGTATAAAATTTTTCAGTATAGGGAATACTAATAAATTAGCCATTTCTTATATACGTCGTTAATAATGCGTTAAAAAGAAAATTA
>OMGY01003081.1_pt1 | contig 11598 bp, 7 predicted proteins | sample 1674461 | NCBI WGS metagenome assembly OMGY01 (sample SAMN05578579, study PRJEB25193) | human gut metagenome | biome: Human Microbiome; feature: human-associated habitat; material: feces | host: Homo sapiens | place: USA:Birmingham
TTCCTGCCGGAGAGGTAACAGAGTTCACTTCGCGCCTTCCTTCGGCATTGGCGACAATCATTATGGCAATCGCGTGTTTTCTCTTTTTTGCCAAACGTAGCAGAAATGACATAGCATTCCTTGCTTCTCTATTACTACTCTCGGGATTTGAAGTGCATCGGGCTGCAATGGCGTCGCGAGTCGATATGGTACTGACCTGCTTCATCGTCTTAGCCATGCTCCAATTATATCGATGGTGGGAACTCGGGTTGAAAGGAATCCCCATTTGGGCAATACTATTTATGAGTATAGCTACGCTCACTAAGGGACCGGTGGGCATCGTACTTCCATGCGCCGTAATCGGCATATTCCAAAAAGTGTCTGTATGGAAAGCCTTCTATAAAATTATTCCCATAGCACTACTATCCTGTATTTTGCCTTTACTCTGGTATTATGCGGCCTATCAACAGGGAGGAGAAGCATTTCTACGGCTCGTTATGGAAGAAAACGTCGATCGCTTCTTGGGAAAAATGTCATACGGTTCACACGAGCAACCCATCATCTATTACGTTTATATTACCTTAGCGGGTTGGTTACCGTGGTCGCTTTTAGTTATCATGTCATTATTTACCTTAAAATACAAGAGACCACAAGGCACGGTCAAACTATATTGGGAACGATTCAAAGACTATATCACACACATGGATAAAATGAGACTGTTCAGTCTCCTATCCATTGTCATCATATTCGTTTTTTATTGTATCCCCAAAAGTAAAAGATCGGTATATATTCTTCCCATTTACCCATTCATAGCCTATTTTTTGGCAGAATACATGCTCTTTCTACTCAAACAAAGACCGCGAATATGGAGAATATTTTCAATTTTCATAGCATTTATCGGGGGATTTTTATTGGTGGTTCTAACTATCGTCAAAAGCGGAATTATAGACAAATACGTCATGTCTTCTACGAGTGACATCAGTCACTATGTAACAGCCCTTTCCGAATCGTGGGATATCATATTCATCATTACTGCCATATTTATAGTATTCTTAATTTATGACATCTATAAGAGCAAACGATACCTAACCTATAATAACCGTTATCTTTACTCGGTCGTAGCCCTGTTTTTCGGCATTCAACTGATGTTGGACGCTTCTACTTTGCCGGCTATACTCAATGCAAAATCGATGAAACCGTTTGCAGACAAAGTAGTATCGACTGTCCCAAATGGAGAGATATATTCTTATGTATCGTCCTCTATGATGCGATTTTTCATTATTAATTTTTATGCTCAAAACCGAGTCATTGACTTCGAAAAAGAAATGCCTAAAAATGGTTATTTACTCGTTGGCGAACGGGATTTCAATTATATAAAAGAAAAGTACGGAGAACAATATACTTTTGAACAAACCCTACGAAGCGACCGTAAGGGAAACGACGTGAAAGATTATATTCTACTTTTCAATTTTCAACAAAACACAGCAGAATGAAGATTAAAAAGTAAAATGTTTGTCACATTGTTGAAATATCTGTTTCTCAATTTTGCACTATCATAAAAATTGAAACTATGGCCAATTACAAAATTTTAGTCGTCGATGACGAAGAAGATTTATGCGAAATTTTGAAATTCAATTTAGAGGTCGAAGGATATGACGTAGATACGGCAAATTCGGCAGAAGAAGCGCTACAAATGAACCTGACCGATTATAACTTATTGTTGCTCGATGTCATGATGGGCGAAATGAACGGATTCAAAATGGCCTCTCTGTTAAGAAAAAACGAGAAGCTGAAACATATTCCCATCATTTTTTTAACGGCCAAAGATACCGAAGACGACAAACTCATGGGATTTAATATCGGTGCGGACGATTATATATCGAAACCGTTCTCTATCCGAGAAGTGATCGCAAGGGTCAAAGCCGTACTAAGACGAATTGTAGACAAAGAAGATCCGGCTATTTTACAATTTGAAAAATTGTACATAGACCCTGTAAAAAAACGAGCGTTCATAGACAGTACAGAACTCCCATTGACTAAAAAAGAATTTGAAATATTATCCCTCCTGCTTTCCCACCCGGGACAAGTTTTCTCTCGTGAAGAAATATTATCGAAAATATGGACAGACGAGGTATATGTTTTAGACAGAACTATCGATGTCAATATTACCCGCCTACGCAAAAAAATAGGAGAATACGGTAAGCGCATCGTAACTCGTCTCGGATACGGATATTGTTTTGAAACAGCTTAATTTATGTCTACCGAGAAGGTTCGAAAATCTATGACGTTCGATAGAAAATTGTTTTTTTCTATCGGCTCTCTTTTCATCGTTTTTATCGCTATTATTTTACTATTCGAATATAATCTAGAAAAAGAAAACCGACAGCAATCTCTAAATGCCCTTTTACAAGATTACAACGAACTCATATATTCCCAAATTAAAAACAAAGAGATAGACCAAATTGCAATCGACTCCATCATACAGAGTATTACTCGAAAACCTCTAAGAATAACTATTATATCGGCACACTCTGGAAAAGTGTTGCTCGAAAGCCAACAAGAAAAAGAACCAGACTCCCTTGCAAATAACCATTTGGACCGCCCCGAAATAAAATCATCTCTAAAAAATGGGAATGGATATGCCATTCGATATTCTCAATCGTTCAAAAAAAATTTCTTCTATTCAGCTAAACGATATGACGATTGGATCATACGCTCCTCACTTCCTTTCGAACGGGAGAAATTTTCCATACTCAGTCCTAATAACGAATTCATATATTTCATGTTAGCGATATCGATTTTCGCCATACTGTTGCTTTATTATTTTTGCCACAGCTTGGGAAAATCCATTGCCGCTCTCAGCCAGCTGTCTCAACAGGCAGAACAGGGAAAGCCTATACACATTACTATAAAATCAGGGGTAGACGACATTGGCAATATTACCCATAGCCTGACCAAAGAGAAACTAGCCATAGAGCAAGAGAAACTATTCAAACATTTACAGTTCTCCAAAGAAGGATTGGCCTTTTTTTCCAAAGATAAAAGGATTATTATGGCCAATAATCTTTTTATTCAGTATCTCAATTTTATCACAGACAATACCCTATCTCCCTCCGACTATTTATTTAAAGAGGCCAATCTGAAAAAAATCAATAATTTCATTTCTCAAAAGCTCTATGAACAAAACGAACAGGAGGAATTTATTTCGGAGTCTATGGTTATAGACAAAGGAAGCCGAACTTTCCTCATAGAATGTATCATATTTCAAGACCATACATTTGAAATAGCCATTAACGATATTACCCAACAAGAACAAGAAAGCCGGTTAAAACGCCAACTTACTCAAAACATCGCTCACGAACTTAAAACCCCGGTCAGCAGTATCCGCGGATATATGGAGACCATTCTTTCCACCGAAATGGACGATAGCCGGAAAAAAATGTTTATGGAGCGTTGTTACGCACAATCCAAACGATTGACCGATTTACTAAGAGATATTTCAATGCTCAATAGGCTGGACGAATCTAAGGACCTCTATGACACGGATAATACCGATTTACAAAAAATCATCAATGAAGTTATTAACGAATCGCAAGCGGCCTTGACAGAACGGGAAATGACCGTCGAGACGAGAAACCTCCACGAACGAATGTCCATAAATGGGAATTATTCCTTATTATACTCCATTTTCAGAAATCTTACAGACAATGCCATAGCCTATGCCGGTATAGGAACAAAAATCACGATAGACTGCTATCTCGAAGATAGCAAATATTATTATTTCTCTTTCTCCGACAACGGAATCGGTGTCCCCGAAGAACATTTGAACAGATTATTCGAAAGATTTTACCGGGTTGATAAAGGTCGGTCCCGCAAACTCGGAGGAACCGGATTGGGACTTGCCATTGTTAAAAACGCCGTTCTCTTCCATAAAGGAGAGATATGGGTAAAAAACGGTTTATCAGGAGGGTTGAACATTCTTTTTTCATTACGAAAAGTTTAGGAACCCTATTTCTCTTTTCCCAAAATAGACAAAGAAACATTAGGATTATTCAGGAAATCTCGTAACTTTGTAAAATCATGACATAAAAACTTGATTTTATGAACAACGAGAGTTTCAATAAATACATCGAACAAGCCATTAAAGAAAATTGGGAAAGAATCGCATTAAGTGATTTCGACGGTGTATCTTATCATTATAAAGACATTGCCCGCAAAATAGCCAAAATACATCTCTTATTAGAAAGTGCCGAAATAAAAAAAGGAGACAAAATAGCTATCTGCGGTAAAAACTCAGCTCATTGGGCAGTAGCCTTTTTTGCGGCAATCACCTATGGGGCCGTACCCGTCCCCATCTTACATGAATTCAAAGCAGACAATATACACCACATTGTCAATCACTCGGAAGCAAAACTGCTATTTGTCGGAGATATTGTCTGGGAAGACTTGAACGAAACGCTAATGAAAAACCTGAAAGGAATCTTCCTATTAAATGACTTTTCCTTATTAAGATCAAAAAGTGAAAAGCTGACGGATATGCGGAACCGATTAAACGAATACTTCGGGAAAAAATATCCTGCCCGATTTACCCCTGATGCCGTAAGCTATTACGAAGATTCTCCCGAGGAACTCGCCGTTATCAATTACACCTCGGGCTCCACCGGTTTTTCAAAAGGAGTAATGCTCCCCTACCGCAGTTTATGGTCCAATGTCAAATTTTGTTTAGACCATTTACCGTTCTTGTCCGCAGGTGACGGTATTGTTTGTATGTTGCCGATGGCACACATGTACGGCATGGTTATAGAAATGATACACCCATTTTTAAAAGGCTGTCACTTGCATTTCCTGACTCGGATTCCCTCTCCTAAGATCATCATGGATGCTTTTGCTACGGTAAAGCCCAAACTAATTATAGCCGTTCCTCTCATCATCGAAAAAATTATCAGAACCAAAGTGTTTCCTTTATTAGAGAAACCTTTGATGAAACTTCTTTTAAAAGTTCCATTCTTAGACACTCAGTTATTGGCAAAAATCAACGATAAACTTTACGAAACGTTCGGAGGAAACCTCTCTCAAATGATTATCGGAGGTGCGGCTTTAAATAGAGATGTAGAACAATTCCTGCGTCGTATCAATTTTCCCTTTACCGTAGGATATGGCATGACCGAGTGCGGTCCGCTCATCTCTTATGCCCCATGGGACGAGACTCGAATCGGCTCTTGTGGGCGAATAGTGGACCGTATGGAAGGAAGAGTAAACTCTTCGGATTCAGAAAATATCGTAGGTGAACTGCAAGTGAAAGGTACGAATATCATGCTGGGATACTTCAAAAACGAAGAAGCTACTCAGGCGATATTCACCGAGGACGGCTGGATGAAAACCGGAGACTTATGTACGATAGATGCCGATGGGTTCATATATTTGAGAGGGAGAAATAAAAACATGATATTGGGTCCGTCCGGGCAAAACATTTATCCGGAAGAAATCGAAGATCGACTGAATAATATGCCCTATGTATGCGAATCGCTCATCATCGAACAAGACGGCAAATTGGTCGCTCTCGTTTACCCCGATATAGAAAACGCGCAACATTCGAATATATCCGGCCATGCATTAGAAACTCTGATGGAAGAAAACATATCGACCCTCAACAAAGAACTTCCGGCTTATAGCCAAATCAGCCGTCTTAAAATCTATTATGAAGAGTTCGAAAAAACACCTAAACGAAGTATAAAACGATATCTTTACCAAAGCCATTAAAGGCCATTGGATTAAAAAAGAAAAAGAATTAAACGCCGGCAAAATATACAAAAACACATCGTTTGTAATTGCCGGCTTTTTCATATCTTTGCAAACCGATGAGAAAGGCCTGTATTATCATATTATCCGTACTTTTCTGTTCACTTTTTTCAGAGGCTAAGAAAAAACAGGATATTCCTGCTCCTTATGCATGGAGTATTACCCAGCCGTAAGGGTCGAGATATGATGTTCCTATGGATAATCTCATGCACAATTTTTACAGCACGGATATTCCTTCCAGCTATTCAACGGCTTATGGGACGACCGGGAATCTCGGCGCTGCTGCTTTTTCCAAAATATTTTTCGACAGGCCTTTACCCTCTGAATTTATATTTAAAGATCCATTCGGCCATTGGATACAAACAGCCTCTTCATGGAAATTCTATAATTCACACATACCTTATACCCAACTATCTTATCTGACAGGAGGCTCGAAACAAACTGCCCAAGATGATTTAAAAGCTGTTTTCTCTGGAAATTTTAATCAGAAACTGGAATTCGGAGGTAGCATCAATTATATCCTATCGAGAGGCCACTACCAGCATCAAGCGACGAAAGACCTTGCATACAGTATCTTCGGAAGCTATTTGGGAGACCGATACGATATTCAATTTTTTCTTAATACATATAATTTCGTAAACCAAGAAAACGGAGGTATCTCGGACGATACATACATACTTCGTCCCGAAGAGGTACAAGGAGGACAATCGAGCGTAAACACCCAAACGATTCCAACCAATCTGACGGATGCGTACAACCGTATTCGCGGTAAAGAATACTATGCCACCCAACGATATAAATTCGGGTTCTATCAAGAAGAAGAGCAAGACACAACCGTGATACGTACATTCATTCCCGTCACCAGCATTATACACACCATCGAGTATAATGAAAATAAGCATAGGTTTGTCAACCAATCGGCGACCGAAGACACTACCTACTTCGCGAACACCTATTTAGGTCTTGGAGGGACGAATGAAGAAACCCGATACCAGTCTATACGAAATACTTTCGGAATATCATTACTCGAAGGATTCAATAAGTATGCAAAGATGGGATTGGCGGCTTACGCCACTTACGAATATCGCCATTTTTCCCTGCCTCAGGACACCCTTTCGGCTGGAACTACAATAGAGGGTTTGACTCCACGTCCCGATATATCCAATCCTCGCAGCCACGGAGAAAGCCTTTTATGGGTCGGTGGAGAAATTTCAAAACAAAAGGGAGAATTACTGACTTATCATGTAAACGGGAAATTCGGACTTGCCGGAGCAATCATAGGTGATATCGACGTCACTGCCGATATTCGCAGCCGATTCAGGCTTTGGAACGACACCGTTCAACTAAGGGCTTATGGCTTTTTCAAAAACACCGAACCTTCTTATTTCTATAAGAAATACACTTCCAATCACTTCATTTGGGACAATGATTTCGGGAAAACACGTCGAATGAGAGTCGGAGGTGAATTCAACATAAAACGGTGGAGAACCAAATTGAACGTCGGTGTCGAAAATATACAAAATTATATCTATTTTGACAATAATAGCTTGCCCCGGCAAGAAAGCTCCATGATACAAGTATTCCATGCAAAACTCAATCAGGATTTTAAATTCGGAGTTTTTAATTGGGAAAACGAAATAGTTTACCAAAAATCGAGTAAACCATCGATAATCCCCTTACCCGAATTGAGCGTATATAGCAATATGTACCTTTTATTCAGAATCGCCAAAGTATTGCATGTTCAATTAGGTGTAGATTGTCGTTACTATACAAAATATAAAAGCGAGGCTTTCCAACCGGCGACCTTAACTTTTCATACCCAAGATGAAATCGAAGTGGGAAATTATCCTTTCATGAACGCATATATAAATATGAAATTGAAACAAACTCGTTTCTTTGTCATGATGTCGCACGTGAATCAAGGAATATTCGGGGGAAATAACTACTTCTCATTACCACATTATCCGTTAAATCCAAGTATGTTTCAAATGGGGTTATCCATAGATTTTTCCAATTAACGATATGAAGTTCAAACGACACATATTTATATATGCCGTACTATTGATAATAGTTGTCGGAACAATGATATGGTTGCGTCCCCGAAACACTTACCGGCCGAGAACTTTCGAGGAAATCAAAGCCGATGGCGTTTTGAGGATTGTTACGGATTATACCCCATTGTCTTACTATTTACAAGGCGACAGCCTATCGGGATTCGACTACGAATTGGCCCGTATGGTAGGTAATCGAAGCGGGCTTTCCATTGAGATAACCCCAGAAGTTAACCTAAGCAAAAGTATCGACGGATTGAAAAAAGGCCAATACGACATCATTGCCCGTCAATTGCCCGTAACGTCCGAAATCAAGGAAGAATTGGCTTTTACCATACCCATTCAACTGAACAAACAAGTATTGGTTCAAAGAAAAGATCCAAAAGCGCAAAAAAAACTGATAAGAAACCAACTAGATTTGGCCGGAAAAACTCTATACATCGTCAGTGATGCTCCTACAAGACTGCGCATTCACAACTTGTCTCGTGAAATAGGTGATACCATATATATACAAGAAGAAAAGACATACGGTGCCGAACAGCTCATCATGATGGTCGCTACCGGGGAAATCGACTTAGCCGTATGCGACAAAGCAATAGCCCAGCAAATGAGCAAAGATTATCCCCAAATAGACTGTAATACCGATATAAGTTTTACTCAGTTCCAATCATGGGCCCTCAGAAAAGACGACTCGATATTACTCGACAGCTTGAACAAATGGATTTCTGAAATTCAAAAAGAAGACAAATATAATAAATTGTACAATTCTTATTTCTGACAGATAAAAACAAACAAAGGATTAAAAAAGTTTTTCTCGTATGAAACGACCTGATATAGAGCACGAAGGTATTATAACAGGTATTTCCGAATCGCATATATTCGTGCGCATCATACAACACTCGGCTTGCGCAGGCTGTCATGCGGCTTCATTGTGCACGACAACCGACCAAAAAGAAAAAATCATCGAGGTTGAAAAATGCGATTTTCCCATACAGATAGGAGATAAAGTTTCGGTAGCTCTTTCTGCCTCGGCAGGATACAGAGCTATATGGTTTACGGCAGCCCTCCCGGTAATTCTCATTATGCTGTCGCTCGTCATCAATGAACGAATAGGAATGAACGAACTATATTCGGGGTTATGTACCCTTGTCGTATTAGCGGTATATTACACGATACTATATTTCTATCGCGATCGACTGAAAAAACGATTTAGATTTTTCTTGAAACCAATACATGTCTCATAATTTATGGTAACGGCAATCATCATACTAAGTATTATCGGACTCATCAGCGCTACATTACTTTACATCATTTCCCGTAAATTCCATGTAGAAGAAGACTCTCGAATCGACGAAATAGAATCTATTCTTCCGGGAGCGAATTGCGGCGGTTGCGGATATGCCGGATGTCGGAATTTTGCCGAACAATGCACGAAGGTCACATCGTTAGACAGTCTGTTATGTCCCGTCGGGGGTAATGAGGTTATGCAAAAGATTGCTCCCATTCTTGGCCTGAATGCTGTGGAAAAAGCTCCTCGTATCGCTGTTATCCGTTGCAATGGCTCTTGCGAGAACCGCCCGCAAACCAGCCATTACGAAGGAGCACACAGCTGCGCGGTCGTTTCCTCGCTTTATACTGGCGAGAGTAATTGCAATTATGGGTGTCTTGGCGAAGGAGATTGTGCGGCAGCTTGCGAATTCGGAGGTATCACGATGGATCCCGTCACCCGACTTCCCCACATCGACTCCAATATTTGCGTTGCCTGTGGTTCTTGTGTAAAAGCCTGCCCCAGACATTTAATCGAGCTACGGAAGAAACAAGAATCCATGATATATGTGGCTTGCAACAACAAAGACAAAGGCATCATCGCCCGCAAAGTTTGTTCCGTCGCCTGCATAGGTTGTGGGAAATGTGTCAAGACCTGCCCCGAAAAAGCTATTTCTCTATCAGACAATTTAGCGTATATCGACGATAACCTCTGTCTATCATGCCAAGCGTGTGTCGACGGATGCCCTACCCATGCGATACATGCCGAAATAAGAAACAATATCAGGGAAACATCAACCCCCAGAAAGGAAACTGCAATATGTTAAAAACATTCCGCATAGGAGGTATACACCCCAAAGAGAATAAACTAACGTCACAATGCCCGGTAACCGCCATTCCGGTTCCCCGGCAAGTCTCTCTGATGCTCAACCAGCACATCGGAGCGCCGGCCAATTGCATTGTCAAGAAAGGCGATACCGTAAAAGTGGGGACTCTCATCGCCGAGGCCAACGGATTCGTATCGTCCAACATACACTCCCCTGTATCGGGAACCGTCTCGAAAATAGACAAAATAGCTAATGCAGATGCACCTGCAACATAAGCCGGATTAGTGAAATAAAGCAATCTTAAAATAGGAGCTGCAAAACAAGCTAATCCTATACACATTGGAACAACAAACAGTAAAGAAAACTTATACGCTTCAGAAACATATTTTTCTAGCGCTACCTTATTTCCGGCCCTGAATGCCTCAGAAGAAGCAGGCAAAATTGTTGTAGCTATTGAAATAGAAATCATTAATGGCAATCTGGATATAGGATCGGCAGCTGCAAAAAATCCGACAGCTTCCAAAGTTAAAAATTTACCCATAACCATAGTACAGATATTGTAAATAAGCATTTCAGCAATAGCTGTAATAATTACAGGAATGGAGAATTTAACCAAAGTAGTAGCCAAATCCAATTCATCTCTCCAGGTAAACTTAAAATCTACACTGGCAGGAGGAATATATTTTGCCATATGATGTCTGAATATATATACTGCAGAAACCGCTGCTGCTGCAAAACCTATTACAGTACCCCATAGTGCACCAGTAACAGAAAATCCAATTAAAACAAATGCAGTTGCAAATAAAATCATCCCTAACTGCTCTACAGCACGAGTATATACAATATATTCCATTTTATATACTCCCTGAAATGCTCCTCTAAAAGCACCGACAATAACACTAAAAGGAGTAATGAGACCTACAATCTGCAAAGGAACAAGTGTTTCCGGTTTTCCCAAATAACCGTAAGCAAGCCATGGAGCAACAATGAAAACCATAATTACTCCAAAGAATATTCCCAGAAATACCATGATTTTTAAAGCCACATAAATCGTTTTACGGGCCATGTCATGTTCATTTACAACTTCATATTCTGCAACATACTTAGCTATTGCCGGAGGGAGTCCACCAGCAGACAATGTTTGGAATATTCCCTGAAATGGCAAAGTAGTAGCTAAAATACCCCAACTAGTCGGGCCTAAAAGAGCAGCCATTAAAAAACGGTACAGATACCCTCCAATACGGAAGATAATATTACCTATAAAAATAATAAAGCTACCTCTAACTAACTTATTTGCCATAACATAACCTAATAAAAAAAATTTGATTAAAATAAAAAAACTATACTAATATAAATTAATTTTACTATATAAATATACTCATTGCAATAACTTAATCAATGTATTTTTTTAAAAATTTTTCAAATTCTGTTAATGTTCTGTTTAATGATTCAAAACCATAATCATCTTTTTTTATATCTCCAATAGAATCTCTAGACCAAAAAGAAGCTCCCAAATTAGATCCAAAAGGTCCACCACTTACCGGGATTATTCCATGTATCATGAAATAAGTTATATTTTTTAAATGGGCAAAATCCTGACCTCCTGTTCTGTCTCCACCAACAGCAATACTCATTCCAATTTTTCCTCTTAAAATATTATAATCAACAGCTTCCAG
>OMGY01003089.1_pt1 | contig 11583 bp, 8 predicted proteins | sample 1674461 | NCBI WGS metagenome assembly OMGY01 (sample SAMN05578579, study PRJEB25193) | human gut metagenome | biome: Human Microbiome; feature: human-associated habitat; material: feces | host: Homo sapiens | place: USA:Birmingham
CAACACAAAAATTTTATATTTTTTTAATTGTCTACTTGACGGGATGCACACCATCTTCTCTCTTCTCGGGCGTCTGTTACTTAATGAATTAAATAGTAAATTCTCTTGTTGACTTTTTCGATTTTATGTGTTAAAGTTTTTATAGTTTATACAGTTAAAGCGTCAAAGTATTCCATTAAAAAACTGATGCAGGCTGTGAGGCATACAGATTACTGATTTTTTTCAGATATGCTTTAACGACTACAAAGAAAAGAGAGGAAAAATGTATGAAACTACTAATCTTGATTGCTTATTTTATTGTTCTCATTACTATCGGTTTTGTCTGCCGACAGAAGGCAACTGATGTGAATGGCTTTGTGCTCGGAGGACGTTCTGTCGGGCCCTGGCTTACTGCTTTTGCTTATGGAACTTCGTATTTTTCTGCCGTTGTATTCGTTGGTTATGCCGGACAGTTCGGCTGGCGTTTCGGAATTGCTGCTACATGGGCCGGTATCGGTAATGCTCTTATAGGCTCCCTCCTTGCATGGGTGATTCTCGGACGACGTACCCGAATCATGACACAGCATCTTGACTCCGCAACAATGCCGCAATTTTTCGGTGAGCGTTTTCAGAGTAAATCTCTTAAGATTGCGGCATCTGTTATCATTTTCATTTTCCTGATTCCATATACCGCATCTCTCTACAACGGTCTTTCCCGTTTATTTGGTATGGCATTTCATATTGATTATTCGGTATGTATTGTCCTGATGGCAATTTTAACTGCAATCTATGTTATTGCCGGCGGTTATATGGCAACTGCAATCAATGATTTTATTCAGGGAATCATTATGTTAGCAGGTATTATTGCCATTATAGTGGCAGTACTTCATAGTAAGGGTGGATTTATGGCTGCTTTAGATGGTCTTGGCCATGTGAGTGATCCTACGGTTTCTTCCACTCCAGGAGTCTTCGGTTCTTTCTTTGGTCCTGACCCAGTCAGCCTCCTTTCTGTTGTTATTTTAACTTCACTTGGTACCTGGGGTCTTCCTCAGATGGTTCAGAAGTTTTATGCAATTGATAATGAAGATTCCATTAAAAAGGGAACGATTATTTCTACAATTTTTGCTTTAGTCGTTTCTGGCGGGTGTTATTTCTTAGGTGGTTTTGGGCGTCTTTTCTCTGATAAGATTGATATTGCTGCTAACGGTTACGATTCCATTATTCCAACTATGCTTGAAAATTTACATCCATTACTTATTGCATTGGTTGTTATCCTTGTTTTATCTGCTTCAATGTCTACCTTATCTTCACTGGTCATTGCTTCAAGTTCTACGCTGACCATTGACCTGATCAAAGATAATGTTGTAAAGAATATGAGCGATAAAAAACAGGTATTATGTATCCGTGTACTTATTGTTATTTTCATTGCAATTTCTGCGATTATCGCCGTTATCCAGTACAAGAGTGCTGTCACATTTATCGCACAATTAATGGGAATCTCCTGGGGTGCACTTGCGGGTTCTTTCCTTGCACCATTCCTCTACTCCCTTTACTGGAAAAAGACAACAAAAGCTGCCTGCTGGACATCTTTTGTGTTTGGATGTATGATTATGGTTCTGAATCTTGTTGCAGGCTCTCATTTTCCAGCATTGTTACAATCCCCGATTAACTGCGGTGCTTTCGCAATGCTTACCGGATTAATCATTGTCCCTGTTGTCAGTCTCTTCACAAAAAAACCAGACGCAGCATTAATCGAGAATACATTTGCCTGCTATGACAAGACCAGTACAGTAACTCAAAAAACTGCACTTGGAAAATAAATGAGGTAATATTATGGCAAGTAAAAATACAAACATTGTATCCAAAACACTGGTTGAATCCTATATTCGCAAACAGGTAAAAGCATTAAAACAATCTCCTGCAGAGACGATTGATACTCTCACAAAGCAGCTTTTAGATAAACCAAAAGGCTCTTTGGAAAAGTATCTTTTACATATCACACCTGAAAAACTTCAGGATACACAAAGTGGATATTATAAGCTTTTCCATGATATTCTTCCAAAAGTAAATACAGATCATCTCGTTACTTTAGGAATGAATATTGGATATAATGGTATTTTTACCGCTTCAAAAAACACACAAACAAACTCCCCAGAGAGCAAATCAGACGCTCTCTGGGCTTTTATGCTTTCCATCGATGGAATTAATTATGAAAAAAAATCTGCACAATATAAGGCACAGATTAGCAATGCAAAAAAGAATGGAACCCGTTGCTTTATGCTTTTTATTGAAAAAAATGCATGGAAACTGCTTCCTCTTATAAAAAAAGAAAAAGACTGTGCTTTCTTTTTATTCTGCCCTAGCTCCTGCTTAACAGAAAAATTCTTAGATGCCGTAAAACTCACCAAAAATCTTTTTATTTCTGTTGCTTATAACAGTAACGGCAATAAGGAGCAGATACTTTCCACCAATATATTTAATCGTCTTAGATCACGAAAACTGCCTTATGGCATACATTATTATTATTCTGTGTCTGATCTAGATAACTTTAAATCTGGCGAAATCTTTAAAAAATTAAGTAAAGAAAAACCTCTGTTCTCCTTCTTTCTCTCAAAAAAAGCTGACTCTGGTAAGGATACTGTAACAGAAGAAGAGAAAAAAGCTGTTTACGAAATAATCATAAAAGAACGATATTGGTTAAAGTATCCTTCAATCCCATTTGAAATAGAGAAAGATTATTACTATTTACTTCATTAAAGAACAGACGCCATTGCCCTCAATAAGGCATATTTGTGGTCTCGGAGCAAGTGTTGGATGCAAGCGGGTAAGCGAACATTCAACACGCAGCGACTAAAATCACAAATATGCCTTATTGAGGACAATGGCTTCGTCTGTAGTTTGTCTAATGAATTAAATAGTAACTAAGCTCTATTCTGTTGTGCTACCAAGTATTCTGCTCCATATTTTTTACGGAGTGCCGGTTTTTCAATCTTTCCAGTTGCATTTCTAGGAACATCTGCAAAGATAAGCTTCTTAGGCCGTTTGTAACGAGGAAGCTTCATACAGTATTCGTTGATTTCTTCTTCAGTACATTCCATGCCATCTTTAATAGAAATAACCGCTCCTGTAATCTCTCCAAGTCGTTTGTCTGGAAGTCCGATGACTGCGACATCTTTTACTTTATCAAAGGCACTTAAGAAGTTTTCAATCTGTACTGGATAAATGTTTTCTCCTCCACTTACGATAACGTCTTTCTTACGGTCTACAAGGAAATAGAATCCATCTTCATCCTGCATTGCCATATCTCCGGTAAAGAGCCATCCGTCTTTGATAGTTTCTGCGGTTGCTTTTGGATCGTTGTAGTAGCAGGTCATCATTCCCGGACCCTGTACACAAAGCTCTCCGACTTCTCCCTGTGGAAGTGCATTTCCATTCTCATCGACAATCTTGCAGGACCAGCGGTAACCTGGAATGCCAATTGCACCAACTTTATCAATATTTTCAATACCAAGATGTACACAACCTGGACCTGTAGACTCTGATAATCCATAGTTTGTATCATATAAATGGTTCGGGAAGTATTCTTTCCAGTGTTTGATCAGTGATGGCGGTACTGGCTGTGCACCGATATGCATCAGTCTCCACTGGGAAAGCTCATAATTCTCCAGTTTTAAATCACCTCTGTCAAGGCTGTCTAAAATATCCTGTGCCCACGGTACTAAAAGCCATACGATTGTACAATGCTCTTTCGATACGGCATCAAGAATAATCTCCGGTGTGGTTCCTTTTAATAATACTGCCTTACTTCCCGCACAAAGGCTTCCCATCCAGTGGAACTTCGCCCCAGTGTGATACAATGGCGGAATACATAAAAATACGTCATCTCTGTTTGTCAGATGATGTTTCTGCTCCATCTGTGCCGCCTGCAGTAAACTCTCATGATTATGAAGGATTGCTTTCGGAAATCCTGTTGTTCCTGAAGAAAAATAAATTGCTGCATCGTCTTCGTCTTCTAAGCGAACTAACGGAGCCTGACTTGAACAATCTGCTACAAGTTCTCGATAACTTTCTGCGAATGTCGGACAGCCATCTCCTACATAAATCAAAAGACGCCCTTTGCTAAGTTCTTCCTCAATTGCTTCAATTCGACCAATAAACTCCGGTCCAAAGAAAAGCACATGAACTTCTGCCAAATCTGCACAGTACTTAATCTCATCAGAGGCAAAACGGAAATTAAAAGGTACGGCGATTGCTCCTGTTTTTAAAATACCAAAATAAATTGGCAGCCATTCCAGACAGTTAAACATCAAAATTGCAACACGATCTCCTTTTTTGATGCCACGGCTTAAAAGCATGTTGGCAACACGGTTCGCCTTCTCATCAAAAACGCTCCATGTAATCTCTCTTCGATAGGCAACTGGGGAGGTCTGCTGAACCAGATCATACTCCTTCCAAGTTGTCTTTCTTGTATCCTTCATCAGCGGATTTAGCTCCACCAAAGCGACTTCATCTCCGTATAATTTATGATTTCGCTCCAGCAAATCAGTTACAGGCATTTTCTTTTTCCCCTTTGTTTAGTTTTCGCCATCCAGCTTTGTATTTCGTCCCAGAAGGAAGGCTCTCTGGTTGATCTCAAGAAACTTCATTGGCACACATGCCTCAATCGCAGCCTGCCAATGTTCAAGTGGAATGTCATAGTGTCTTGATAGGCGACCAAGAAGGACCAAATTGACGGCCTTCTCAGAGCCTGCCTCTCTTGCAAGTGTTAGGCAATCCATCGCATCCACATTTGCACCAGCTGCTTTCATCTTCTCGATTAAATCCTGCGGATAGACAGTTGCCCCTGTCACAACCGGCATTGGATCAATCTGCTGTGTGTTGACAACCACTGTGCCATCTGGCTTTAAATAATCCAGATAGCGGGCTGCCTCAAGCTTTTCAAAGGAGACAATCAAATCTGCCTCGCCCTTATCTATAATCGGTGAATACACCTTCTCGCCAAATCTCACATAGGTGACAACACTTCCGCCTCTCTGGCTCATACCGTGCACCTCAGAAACCTTTACATCATAGCCTTCATTTAGTAAAAGCCATCCCAAAAGCTTACTTGCCAGTAGCGATCCCTGTCCGCCGACACCGACGATCATAATATTCTTTGTCATTTTGTTACCTCCCCTAATGCACCCGGACGACACAACTTACTGCAGACACCACAGCCAACACACTGTGTTGCATCAATCATTGCCTTTTTGCCTCTAATGCTGATTGCCGGACAGCCTAGCTTCATGCAGGCGCGACAGCCAACACATTTGTCCTGATCGACAACAAGAGCTGGCTTATGCTTTACATATTTTAACAGTGCACACGGACGACGACTGATAATAACAGACGGCTCTGGGGTTGCAAGCTCTTCCTTTACGGCGCGGTCACACGCATCCAAATCATATGGATCAACAACTGTGACACGGCGAATGCCCATCGCACGGCACAGACTCTCCAAATCAATCTTTCCGGCTGGATCGCCCTTGATATTATAGCCTGTCGTCGGGTTTTGCTGATGTCCAGTCATTCCAGTAATTGAGTTGTCCAAAATGATGACGGTGGAGTTACTCTGATTGTATGCGATATTCGCAAGTCCAGTCATTCCAGAATGCATAAATGTGGAATCACCGATTACTGCAACTGTTCTCTTCTCGCTCTCTTCTCCGAGCGCCTTGTTAAAGCCATGGATTGCGCTGACAGATGCACCCATGCAAAGTGTCATATCAATGGAAGATAACGGCGCAGCTGCACCAAGCGTATAGCAGCCAATATCGCCAAGCACGGTACATTTATTCTTTGACAATGTATAGAATAATCCACGGTGTGGACATCCAGCGCACATCACCGGCGGACGACCTGGAATCTCTTCATCAAGTTTTCTTCCTGACGGAATTGTTCCTATTAGTTCAGCAAGCTTTGGAAATGCTTTACTTAGCTTTTCTGCAAGCAGATTTTGTGAAAACTCACCTGTCATCGGAAGTACATCTTTTCCGTGAACCGAAAGACCTAAGCTCTTGCAGTAGGTTTCAATCACTGGATCAAGCTCTTCCACAACCAGCAACAGCTCTTTTCCCTTGGCAAAGTCTAATAGTAACTTTTCTGGAAGCGGATTGACCATTCCCAGCTTTAAAATGCTGACGTGATCGCAAAAAATCTCCTTCACATACTGGTAGGAGGTTGAAGAAGTGATGATTCCGATTGGCTCACTTCCCTTTTCCACGCGATTTAGCGAGCTGGTATTGGCAAACTCAGCCAGACGTGCCGTTCTCTCCTCAACAAACGGGTGACGCGCAATCGCATTGGCCGGTGTCATGACATACTTTCTGACATTTTTTTCGTATGGCTTTGTCGGCGGACAGACACGCTCTTTCGTATCAACAATGCTCTGTGAATGCGCAATTCTTGTGCACATGCGAATGATAACTGGTGTGTCAAACTCCTCTGAAATTTCATAAGCTGCCTTTGCAAACTCACAGGCTTCTGCAGAATCTGCTGGCTCTAGCATTGGCACCTTTGCTGCGATTGCATAGTGTCTGGAATCCTGCTCATTTTGAGATGAATGCATCGCTGGATCATCTGCCACACAGATAATCAATCCACCGTTTACTCCGGTATAGGAGCAAGTAAAAAGCGGATCTGCTGCAACATTTAAACCTACATGCTTCATACCACAGAAGCTTCTTTTTCCTGCTAGCGATGCGCCGAACGCTGTCTCTAGCGCAACCTTTTCATTTGGTGCCCACTCGCAGTAAATTTCTTCAAACTTGACCGCTTCCTCTGTCACCTCTGTGCTCGGAGTTCCCGGATAGCTTGATACAATACTGCAGCCGCCCTCATACAGACCTCTTGCGAGTGCCTTGTTTCCTAACATTAGCTGTCTCATTTATCTATTTTTCCTTTCATTGCCGCATTGACGCAGTAAACTATTGCACTTTAAATCAGTAAATGCCGTTAGATACAATAATACCACTTTTCGCGGCTTGCGTAAAGTGGTATTGAAATTTTTACCTAGGTTTGCAAGATTCTCTCTCGATTAGCTCCGGCTCGATGACGATCTGACGGTCGGCGAGGGAGAGTGTTTTTTCCTGCATTAAATCGAGTAAGAGCTTTGCTGCGATCTCGCCTAATCTCTCGTGTGGATGAGCGATGGTTGTCAGGCCAACTTGATAATTTTCTGCCAGAAAGGAATTGTCATATCCGGTCACTGAGATGTCCTCTGGCACACGAAGGCCAAGCTGAAAAAGTGTCTGAATAGTCTTAATCGCAATCTGATCATTATAGCAGACAACACTGTCAAACTTTATTCCTGACGCTGCCATTGCACGCAGTCTTGCAAATGGTTTAACAGCACGATCTTCTGTGTGAAACCATATAATGCGGTCTGGATCATACAAAACACCATATTCCTGAAGCGCGCGCACATACCCACGGTGACGCTCCATCCCCTGACGGTCATCTGCCTTAAACATGCCAAGGATCTGGCGATGACCTGTCTCAAGAAGATACTTGGTAATCAGGTATCCGCCCTTACAATCATCCATCATAACATATGGATGATCTTTGAGCTGCTCCATAGTTCCCTGAATAAGCACATATGGAATATGAAACTCATCAAGCTTTTTATAAAGCGCAATATGACGACAGTAAATCTCACTCTTACTTGGTTCAATAATCAGACCTTCTATATCCTTTGAAAGAAGCTCCTCCAGGCATTTTCCTTCTGCGCTGGAGGAATTTTTTGTATTCTTTAAGATAATACTGTAGCCATTCTCTGTCATAACTTGATCAATTCCCTGAATAACAGACGGAAAAATATAATCTGACAGGTATGTCGTCACAACAGCAATATTGCGAGATGTCTTTGTATGACGTCCCATCTCCGAACAAAATGTTCCTTTGCCGTGAACAGCATAAATATAGCCTTCATGCTCCAAAATTGCGAGTGCCTTTCTAACTGTATGACGGCTCACCTGATAAAAAGCAGCCAGTTCATTCTCCGACGGCATTTTATCACCTGCCTGGTAAGTACCATCTACTATTTTTTGTTTCAGTTCACTCATTAACTTCCAGTATTTAGATTCCTGGCTGTCTGGGTTTGCCATATTATTTTCTCCTTCAAACAATCACTTTTTTTCTAGCTTATCATTTGTCCTTTCTTTTTGCAACAAAAAAACACCAAAGACAAACTAAAACCTTACGATTTTGCCTGTCCTTGGCGCTTCTTTTATTCATTCTTATATCTTATTCTTTTTCCTTTTTAACTTGCGCTGTTTATTTTTCCAGCCAACGCTTTCTAATTGCAAATGCTGCTGCCTTTGGCTGACGCTGTCTTGTGAAAATTCCCTTCTTATTTCCATCAATACGGCGAAGACCGAAGCTCGTCATGAAATCTGCAAATGCCCAAATATGCTCACCTGCTACGAAATCGCAGGAATCAATTGCACGATTATTTTCCTCTAGATAGGATACCTGATATTCCTCTGAGAAAATTACCTCTGGAAGCTTATGCATTCCGGCAATCGTATCAGCGCCATACTCTGTAACAATAACAGGCTTATGATATTTTGCGTGCCAATCTTCCAGATCCTTTTTCATCATTGGATAGATGGTTTCAATTTTGCCAGTCTGCAGATACCAAGCAAAATAACGGTTGATGCAGACAACATCAAACAGCTGAGAGATATTGTCTTCCTGTACATCTACGCACATAACGCCTGTAACTGGGCGCGTGTCATCAAGTGATCGAATCTGCTTTACTACCTCTGTAAAATACGTCCGCGCACTCTCCTCACTTGAATGAGGCTCATTGGTCACACTCCACATTACAACACATGGATGATTCTTATCGCGCTGATACAGCTCTCTTAGAACGGTCTTATGATGCTCCAATGTCTTTTCATTGACGCGCTCCGGTGTAAAAACATCCGGTGCATTCGGAATAAACAGATTCATACCAACTGCCGGAACTTCATCAATGATAACAAAGCCCTGACGGTCTGCTAGCTGCATCATTTCTTCAGAGTACGGATAATGAGATGTACGGAAGGAGTTTGCACCCATCCACTTTAACAGCTCAGCATCTCTTACGTTAAGCACCTGATCCAGACCCTTTCCGCGAATATCGCTGTCCTCATGTTTACCAAAGCCCTTGAAGTAGAAGCGCTTTCCATTGATCTTAAACTCTTTTTCAGTAACTTCAATTGTTCTCACACCAAACGGCAGTGTGTAATGATCTGTATTTTCAGCAGAATTTTCCCCATATGTAATATCAAACTGATACAGATATGCTGCACCTGGTTCCCACAGATGAGCATTGTTAATAATAATTTTTCCCTTTCGACCCTCGCCGTGCGCAACTACTTCCCCTTGTTCGTCGCGAATCACAACATGTACTAGCTGCTCACTAGAAGCTCCAGCTGTTTCGATTTCATATGATACAATTCCGTCAGTATCTTCGATTGTTGTCTTTACAGTAACGTCTGATACATATGACAGAGGCGTTGTGTAGAGACGAACAGGACGATGAATACCAGAATAGTTAAAGAAATCGAAGAAATATTCCTGCTCCCAATGTCCCTCTGGATAGAGCCAGTTTTTAACAAATTTGTACTCACCGCTTGGAATGCAGCTCCAATCAAGAAGATTGCTGACAGCTACTGTCAAACGATTCTTTCCCTCATGCACCTTATCGGTGATATCTGCCTCAAACGGAAGGAAACCGCCCTTATGACGTACAATCTCCTCGCCATTGAAATAGACAACTGCATGCTGAGTAACACTGCCAAAACGAATTACAATTCGCTGATCCTTTGTCCACGCACGAGGAATCACAGCATCGGTCTCATACCACACCCAACCGACATGATCGCGTAACTCTTTATCGGTTGTGATATCATTGTAGCTTGCTGGAACTGGCATATCGATAAAATTCGAAAGTGGCTTTTCATACCACTTTTCCTCAAAACCTTCTTCCATGCGATTTTCTTTTTTGAATCGCCAGATGCCGTCTAAGCTCTTTACCTGACGGATCTCATTATCAACTGGATATAGCATTCCTTCTTCTCCTTTTATTGTTTCATATTTTAATACGTCTTTCTAATTATTCCTTCACGGCTCCGATCATAACACCCTTTGTAAAATACTTCTGAATAAACGGATAGACACACAAAATCGGAACTGTTGCTACAATTGTTGTTGCATAACGAATTGTTACACCAATTGCTTCTGTATCACTGCTTCCTGCACCTGTCTGCATAGACTGAGTTGATGAAAGCAAAATTTCTCTCAAAATAACCTGCAATGGCAACTTTCCACGATCACGAATCAATGCAGATGCCCAAAACCATCCATTCCACTTTTCTACTCCGTAATACAAAACCATAACAGCGATGGTTGCTTTTGACAATGGAAGCACAATGCTTCTTAAAATTCTCCAGTGTGTTGCTCCATCAATCTGCGCAGCTTCAATTAAGCTATCTGGTATGGACTCAAATGCAGTTCTCATGATGATCATGTTAAACGTATTAATCAACCATGGAATAATCAATCCCCAAAGAGTATTGTTCAAATGCAAATCTTTTAAGTTCAAATAAGTCGGAATTAATCCACCGCTAAAGAACATCGTAATCATAATGAAGATCATTAACGGCTTTTTCCACATTACGTTCTTTCTGGACAATACATATGCCGCTAAGGATGTCATAATCAAGTATAGAAATACACCGACCACCAAAAAAAACAATGTATTTTTATAGCCAGATATAATATTCCGATTCTACAGAAAATCCAAGAGGAGTTAGTAGTGGTCCCATATGTGCCATCATTTTACCTGGCTCACTAAAAGATGCCATCAGACAATACCACATCGGATATAGACACATCAAAACCAGCACTGTCAGAAAACAATAATTAAATACTTGAAATACATAAACCGAAGCCGGTTGCTTGATTTTTTTTCTGCTTGCCATTTCGCATTCTCCTTTCTTACCACAAACTAGTCTCTGCAACCCGCTTGCTTATCTTATTTGTAATCACCAAAAGAATACAGTTGATGATAGAGTTTAACAAACCGATTGCCGTTGAATAGCTCCAGCTTTGCTCCTGAAGACCAACTCGGTAAATATAGGAGGAAATGATATCTGCAGTTTCATATGTAGCACTGCTGTAAAGAAGAATGGTCTTCTCATAACCCATGCTCATCAAATTTCCAACTCTCAAGATAAACATTGTAATGATTGTTGGAGTAATGCCAGGAATTGTGACATGAAGTGTCTGCTGCCATTTTCCTGCTCCATCAATCTCTGCTGCCTCGTATAACTGCTGATCAATTCCTGCCAATGCTGCTAAATAAATGATTGATCCCCAACCAACTTCCTGCCAAATATCAGAAACAATATAAATTGTTCGATATAGCTCTGGTCTTTGAAGAAGTGCAGAGCGTGATCCGCCAAACAATACAATGATATCATTTAAAAGTCCGTCAGACATACAGAACTCTTTAATGATTCCTGCAGTAACGACCATAGAAACGAAGTGCGGCAGATAGCTAAGTGTCTGCGCAAC
>OMGY01003090.1_pt1 | contig 11583 bp, 7 predicted proteins | sample 1674461 | NCBI WGS metagenome assembly OMGY01 (sample SAMN05578579, study PRJEB25193) | human gut metagenome | biome: Human Microbiome; feature: human-associated habitat; material: feces | host: Homo sapiens | place: USA:Birmingham
AGGGAAATCAAAAGCTTACATTAAAGATAAAATCCGCTATGCTTTAAAACTTGTCAATTTGGAAGGTTTTGAAGACCGGTCACCGGACTCATTAAGCGGCGGACAACAACAGCGTATAGCCATTGCGCGGGCGATCGTAAATGAACCCAAAGTGCTCCTTTTAGACGAACCGCTCGGAGCTCTTGATCTGAAGCTTCGCCAAGATATGCAGTACGAACTGATCCGTCTGAAAAACGAACTCGCGATCAGGAAGAAGCGCTTACAATGTCTGATACGATCGTTGTTATGAATCAAGGCTATATCCAACAGATCGGTACGCCGGAGGACATTTACAATGAACCGCAAAATGCTTTTGTCGCAGATTTTATCGGTGACAGTAATATTCTGCCTGCTACGATGGTAGAAGATAAAGTCGTAAAGATACTCGGAGCTGTCTGGAACTGTGTAGACGTCGGATTTGGTCATAATAAACCGGTAGATGCTGTAATCCGACCTGAGGACATTGATCTTGTTGCTCCTGGAGAAGGAGTTATCAACGGAGTTGTCACAAATCTGATCTTCAAAGGGGTTCACTATGAAATGGAAGTTCTCGCAAACAATTATGAGCTTCTTGTTCATAGCACCGATATGTTCCCGGTTGGAACAGAAGTCGGAGTAAAAGTCGATCCTTTTGATATCCAGATCATGAAAAAACCGGAATCCGAAGATGAGGAGGCTGTTCCGATTGAAGAATAGAAAAATACTCGCAGGTCCATATTTATTCTGGGCAATGTCTTTTATCATTATTCCTCTGCTCATGATCTTGTACTATGGACTCACAGACAAAAACGGGAGTTTTACTCTGAATAATCTTTCCCAGATGACAACTCCCGAAAATTTAAAAGCGCTCGGACTGGCTCTTTTACTGTCGTTTATCAGCACTTTAATCTGCTTAGTCCTCGCCTATCCACTGGCTATGATTCTTGCCGAGAAAAATATGAATCAGACAAGTTTTATCGTACTGATATTCATTCTTCCGATGTGGATGAATTTTCTTCTTCGGACATTAGCGTGGCAGACACTTTTGGAAAAAAACGGAGTCATTAACAGCATACTTAATTTCCTCCATCTTCCGGAGCAGTCGATCATCAATACTCCATCTGCCATTGTTCTCGGAATGGTATACAATTTTCTTCCTTTTATGGTACTTCCGATCTACAATGTGCTGTCTAAGATTGATAAAGATGTTATCCACGCTGCCAGAGATCTCGGTGCGAACACTGCGCAGACATTTTTTAAGATCATAATGCCGCTTAGTATTCCCGGAATCATCAGCGGCATCACAATGGTATTTGTACCGTCTCTTACGACATTTGTAATATCTGATCTTCTCGGAGGAAGCAAGATCCTTCTGATCGGAAATGTTATAGAGCAGGAATTTAAACAAGGAAGCAACTGGAATGTCGGTTCCGGGCTTTCTCTTGTTTTGATGTTGTTCATCATTGCAAGCATGGCTCTGATTGCCAAATACGATAAAAACGGGGAGGGAAATACATTTTGATCAAATCAACCGCAAAAAAAATCTACCTTTTCCTGATCTTTGTATTGTTATACGCTCCCATTATCACTTTGATGGTTCTTTCTTTTAACAATACAAAAACACGTTCCAAATGGAACGGTTTTACAGGAAAATGGTATTTACAGCTTTTTCAAAACAAAGACATCATGAATGCGCTTTATACAACACTTATCATCGCCTTTCTTTCCGCTCTGATCGCAACTTTGATCGGAACTGCCGCCGCCCTCGGCATCCAGGCAATGCGTACAAAAGCACGTACATTACTTCTCGGAGTCACAAATATTCCGATGCTCAACGCCGATATTGTAACAGGAATTTCTCTCATGCTCCTTTTCATTGCATGTCGGTTTACACTTGGATTTTCCACAATATTGCTAGCACATATTACATTTAATATCCCCTATGTTATCCTAAGTGTCATGCCTAAATTAAAACAGACGAGCAAACGCACTTATGAAGCGGCGCTTGACCTCGGCGCATCTCCTTCTTATGCGTTCAGAAAGGTCGTTCTGCCGGATATCATGCCCGGAATTTTTTCAGGATTTCTGCTGGCATTTACTATGTCGCTGGATGATTTTGTAATCACCCACTTCACAAAAGGACCCGGAATAGATACACTGTCTACAAAAATATACAGTGAAGTCAGAAAGGGAATCAAACCGGAAATGTACGCACTGTCCACAATCATGTTTCTGACGGTTCTCATTCTGCTTTTTCTTGTCAATATGACCCCAGACGATCCGAAGGTCAAAAAAGCTGCCGTTCATGCGCCTGCCGGAAAATTCCGCAAATTCAGCAGATTTTTCTTTCATCGTTTCGCTCCTGCCGCAATCATGCTTGTCATCGTTATCGGCGGGTTCGTATATGGTTCTTCCTCCGGAAATATGTCCGGCGAAAAAGTCATTGTATACAACTGGGGAGACTATATTGATCCTGAAATTATTACGATGTTTGAAGACGAGACCGGAATCGACGTTGTATATGAAGAATATGAAACAAATGAAATCATGTACCCGAAAGTGCAGTCCGGCGCGATTGCTTATGACGTCGTCTGTCCTTCTGACTATATGGTGCAAAGAATGATCGAAAACGATCTGCTTGCCGAGATTAATTATGAAAATGTACCGAATTTAAAATATATTGATGATATTTATATGGAAATGTCAAAACAATATGACCCGGAAAACAAATACTCCGTTCCGTATCTTTGGGGAACGGTCGGAATACTTTATAACAAGAAAATGGTGGACGAACCTGTAGACAGCTGGAATATTTTATGGGATGAAAAGTATACGGACAGCATCCTCATGCAAGACAGTGTAAGAGACGCTTTTGCCGTTGCTTTAAAATCACTCGGATATTCTTTGAACTCAACAGATCTTGATGAATTAGAAGCCGCCAAAAAGCTTCTCATCAAACAAAAACCTCTTGTTCAGGCCTATGTCATCGATCAGGTTCGGGATAAAATGATCGGAAACGAAGCTGCACTCGGCGTTATTTATTCGGGAGAAGCACTTTATTGCCAAAAGGAAAATCCCGATCTGGAGTATGTGATTCCGAAAGAGGGATCGAACTTGTGGATTGACGCTCTCGTCATTCCGAAAAATGCACAAAACAAAAAGAACGCAGAGGCGTTTATCAACTACCTCTGCCGTCCTGATATTGCAAAAATGAATTTTGATTATATTACATATTCTATTCCCAACTCAGCAGGAAGAGAACTGATTGAAGACGAATCAATGCGCGAAAGCAACATTGCATTCCCCGATATCTCCCAACTTAAAAATTGCGAGACGTTTAATTTCCTCGGAGACGAAAACGAAATCATCTATAATCAACTGTGGCGGGAAATAAAATCAAAATGATCCGCCATCTATAAACGGAAGCATCCACCGCCGACAAACTCTCTTAACAGAGAGTTTGTCGGTATAAATTCACTTCCGATCCCAACAAAGTAATCAAAAAACTTAAGAAGCCTTTTTGCTTCAATAAATTCTTTTGAATCTTTATCCACCGCAAAAAGAAGCGGTTCCACATATTGCTTCAGCACTGCCAGTTCATAGATCAAAGAAGAATTAAACATCACATCCGCTTCTTCCTGAAACGGAAATATGTTTTTTTCCTCTCCTCTTCTTACTGAAGCCCACATAGAAATCGTCTTCGATGCAGAAGCGCCGCGTGTGCGGGAATCTCTTACAATCCTCCTGATCAACCTTCCGTCTGTCGTAGGGATCCGATTATGTTCATCGATGTTCAACTGAGTCAATGCGCTGATATAAATCTTAAATTTGTTTGCATCTGCCATTGTCTCTGTCAATTTTGGATTCAAACAATGGATTCCTTCTATTACAAGAATATCCTGTGAACCAAGTTTTTTCGGTTTAGATTCATACTTTCTCTTACCGCTTTTAAAGTCAAAAATGGGAAGATACACTTCCTCTCCTTTTAAAAGAGCCCTCATATCTTCATTAAATTTGGGAATGTCGATTGCTTCCAAACACTCAAAATCATAATTTCCATCTGAATCTTTCGGAGTATGTTCCCGATCGACAAAATAATTATCTACCGCAATCGGATGAGGTTTTAATCCATTCACCCTAAGCTGAATGGACAACCTATGTGAAAATGTCGTTTTTCCGGAAGATGATGGCCCTGCGATCAAAACAAACCGAACATCTTTCCGGTCTGCAATCTGTCTGGCAATCTCGCCTATTCTCCGTTCCTGATAAGCTTCCTGCACAAGCACAACTTCCCGCATATCTCCTTTTGTTACCATCTCATTAAGCGCTCCGACTGTTTCTATGTCCTGACAATCTCCCCATAAAACAGACTCTTTCAATACATGAAATAATTTAGGACTTGGTCTAAATTCGGGAATCTTTTCCGGCTGATCTTTCACCGGCATATGAATGACAAAGCCTTCATCATACAAATGAAGAGAAAAATATTTCAGATATCCGGTATCAGGAACCATATATCCGTAATAATAATCTTCAAACTCATTAATACTATATATGTTTACTTTTGAAACCCTCCGGTATTCAAATAATTTTTCCTTATCATACATTCCATGTCTGTGAAATAATTCGATCGCATCATCTGTATGAATTGTCTTCTTTTTAATCGGAATTTTTTCATCTGAGAGCCAACGCATCCGCTTCGCCACATCCGCAAGGAACTGCTCTGTAATTTTTATATCTCCGTCAACTGTGCAATAATATCCTTTATCCACCGAAAAATGAATTCTGACGCGTTCGATCTTATCATGTCCTGCCACATCATGAACCGCTTTTACAAGAAGAAAGCACAAACTTCTTTTATAAGTTTCATGTCCGATTGCATCTGCTGTCGTAATAAACTTCAATTCACAGTCTTTCTCAACTGTTTTTCTTAGTTCCTGCAGTCTGTTTTCTCCTTCCACTGCAAGAACGGCAGGATGAGAAAAACTACCGCAGAACTCTTTTGCAACAGCTTGATATGTTGTTCCTTCCTCAAATTCTTTTGTCTCGTTACCTACTGTAATATTATACTTTTTTTTCTCCATTTTCCGGAACACACTCCTTTTACCCAAATAAAGTCCACCTTTTAAAGCACTTGGAATGGATGAACTATCGGAATCGACATCACATCCAATACCGGAAGTTTTTCATGTAAAAAGCATTTCATATCGTCTATGAATATATACTCTGTTCCATAATGTCCCGCATCAATGACCGCCAACCCCTGTTCAACCGCATCAATACCGTCATGATGACCTATCGCCGGCATTATCGCCGACTTTCCCGCCCCGGGAGAAACAGCAAGACAATGTACATTTTTTTTCATATCTCCATACACTTTCACACTTCCCAATTTCAATTTATGCTTCACATAGAGACAACATTCTTCCAATGTCATTTCCCGCTCAAGCATTCCGATTCTTCCGATTCCTTCTTCTGCTCCGTCTTTTTCCATTGTCACATCAAGCACATATGTTTTCTCAATACCAAGAATATCTTCTGCCAGCTTCGCCATGCCAAGCACATCATAATTTGTGTGCATTGCATAATAAGAAATGTCATTTTGAAGCAGCTTTACAACACGGCGTCCTATAAAATCTTCATCTGTCACTCTCTTCATTGGGGAAAATATAAGAGGATGATGCGTAATAAGCATATCTGTTCCTAATGCAATCGCCTTATCGATCACCTCTTCTGTCGCATCGAGCGCCAGATAAACCTTACTTACTTCTTTTTCCAGCCGCCCTGCCAAAAGTCCCACATTATCAAAATCAAGCGCCGCTTCTTTCGGATAAGACGCCTCTATCACTTGAATGATCTCTTTACAAAGCATAGTATTCCATCCCTTTCTCTGCAATATTTAATTCTTCTTCCAATTGCCGCTTTCTCACTTGTATCTTCTGAGAATCTTTCTTTTCAATCGACTTTAATATATCTGTTCTGATACGAATCTCCCGTTCCAAATAACGCTTTAACACCGGATGACGCTTTTCAAGAAGAAGCTTTCCATATTGAAGCTGTACGTCATTCCACATTTCCGATTTTATTCCGTCTTTCTTTCCGCTCTTCTTTGGAGGCCGGACTTTCATCATCGGATAGTATTTTCCGTCCTCTTCAACCATGTCTTCCTCTATAAAGAAAAAACCCTCCTGCAAAAGAAAGGCTCTTACTTTATCCGGTTCAGACTGCGGCTGAAGAATACACTCTTTTAAGCATGAAACTACATCATGCCCTTCCTCCAAAATACGAATCACAAGATTTCCACCCATCCCCGCAATTACTGCAGACTGCACCTCTTGTACTTTCAATGCAGAAAATCCATCTGAGAGACGTGTTTCTATCTGTTCTTCCATTTTATACGCACAAATATTTTCCTGCGCTTTTCTAAGCGGTCCTTTATTGACATCCATTGCTACCGCATAATCTGTTTTTCCTGTCTCTGTCAGAAAAATCGGTATGTACGCATGATCCGTTCCGATATCGGCCACTTGATATCCGGCAGTTACAAGATCTGCAACTGCACGGAGTCTTTTTGATAATTCCATCTGTATCCTCTTTTCTCGGTTACACTGTTTGCCGGATAATTAATCAAGATAATCTCTTAATTTTCTGCTTCGACTTGGATGGCGCAGCTTCCGAAGAGCTTTTGCTTCAATCTGACGGATACGCTCTCTCGTAACGTCAAATTCTTTTCCCACTTCCTCCAATGTACGCGCTCTTCCGTCATTCATTCCAAAACGAAGACGTAATACTTTCTGCTCCCTTTCGGTCAGTGTATCGAGCACTTCATCAAGTTGTTCTTTTAAGAGCGTCTGCGCCGCAGCTTCTGCCGGTACAGGCACGTTATCATCCTGAATAAAATCTCCTAAATGGCTGTCCTCTTCCTCGCCGATCGGAGTTTCGAGCGAAACCGGTTCTTGAGAAATCTTCAAAATCTCCCGAACACGCTCAACAGGCATATCCAGCTCTTTGGCGATTTCTTCCGGAAGCGGTTCTCTTCCAAGTTCCTGCAGAAGCTGTCTTGACACACGGATCAGTTTATTGATCGTCTCTACCATATGAACCGGAATTCTAATTGTCCTTGCCTGATCCGCTATAGCTCTTGTGATCGCCTGACGAATCCACCATGTCGCATATGTGCTGAATTTATAACCTTTATGATAATCAAACTTTTCAACAGCTTTGATCAAGCCTAGATTTCCTTCCTGGATCAGATCAAGAAAGAGCATGCCTCGTCCTACATACCGCTTCGCAATGCTGACAACAAGACGCAGGTTCGCTTCTGCCAGCTCTTTTTTTGCATCCTCGTCGCCTTCTTCCATCCGTTTCGCCAGTTCAATCTCTCGCTCTGCACTTAAAAGCGGTACTTTTCCGATTTCTTTCAAATACATACGAACCGGATCTTCAATACTTACTCCTTCCGGAACGGAAAGGTCGATATTCTCCATATCGACTTCTTCTTCCTCTGCGATCATATTGTCGATATCTACATCATCGTCCGTATCAGCCGTGATCCGCAAGACGTCAATATTATGTCCTTCTAAATACTCAAAAACTTTTTCCATCTGTTCGGCGCTTAATTCCATGTCCACAAAAAAGTCATTGATCTCCTGAACATCAAGTATACTTTTTTTCTTCTTTCCCAGAGCGACAAGCTCGTTCATTTTTTCCAGAAATTTCTGTGCATTCTCTTCCATGTGTCCATCCTTCCTGATCTGTGCGCATACGCAGATCATCTTGTTTTATTTTATCCTTAATCTATAGAAATATGCAGTTGCCTCAGTTCCTCAAGCTTCCGCTTTTCTTCCATTAAATGCTGCAATCCGGCCATATCTGACGGATCCAGATTCAGCGTTCGCTCATTGATGCTGTGAGCTTTTACTTTTAAAATTGTATCTTTCAACGCCTGATCCTGTTCTTCTTTTGTTTTCAGTTGGCGGATTTTCGTATGAAAAAGAGAAGCCGCTTCCCTATGTTCTTCCTCTGATGTGAAATGATTCAAAAGTTTTGCCGGATTTAGTTCTCCTTTTTCATGCTGCTCATATAAAAGTTTCGCAACGCGCCGATTTAATTCTCCTGTGAAATCATCCGGACTTATGTAACTGCTTATCTTTGAATACAGATTTTCATTTTCGATCATCCATGTAAGCAGAACTTTCTGCGATGTAACAATTCCGTCTTCTTTTTGCAAGACCGCCCCATCGGCTTTTTTCGGGCGTGTGACCGGGCGGGCAAGTCCTGTACTTACAGCAGTTTTTGCGACAAGTTTTTCCAGACTCTCTTTGCTTACTTTATATGCAGATGCAACTGCCTCGATATAATTGTTCCGTTCCAATTCATCTTCAAATGAGAGCAGCCTATTTGCCGCCTCTCTGAAAAAAGCAGTTTTTCCTTCCGGGGAAGCCATATCAAATTCTCTCTCTAATATTTCAAGACTGAACATAAACCCGTTTCTTGCATTTTGGATACGATTTTCAAATTCCTGCGCGCCAAGATTTTTAATAAATTCGTCCGGATCTTTATACGGATCCATACGGATTACTTTTGCCGATATTCCCGCCTCTTTCAGTATCGGAACTGCTCGAAGCGCCGCTCTTGTACCTGCATCATCACTGTCATATGTCAGATAAACTTCCTGAACATATCTTTTGATCAAAGAAGCATGTCCTGATGTAAGAGCCGTTCCGAGAGATGCCACGGCATTTGTAAACCCAGCCTGATGCAAAGAGATAACATCCATATATCCCTCACAAAGCAAAAAATAAGTTTTTCTCGATGTCCTCGCTCTGTTAAGTCCATATAAATTCCTGCTTTTGTCGAACACTGCCGTCTCGGGAGAATTCAAATATTTCGGTTTTCCGTCCCCCATAACGCGGCCTCCGAACCCGATCACCCGGCTGTTTACATCCATGATCGGAAAGATGACACGATTCCAAAATTTATCATACACTCCCTGTCGTTCATCTGTATTGATCAGTCCGGCCTGCCGGATCAGATCTTCACTATACCCTTTTCCTCTCAAATATTGATACAGATCATCACTGTATTTTGTTGAATATCCAAGTCCAAACGCCGTGATCGTCTCTTCTGTCAAACCTCTGTCCGTCAAATATGTATGTGCTCCCACTCCTCTTTCGGACTTTAGCTGCACATAATAATATCTGGCAGCGATTTTATTTATCTCTAAAATAGACGCTTTTAAATCCGCCCTTTGTTTTGCTTCCTTCGAATATTCGGCCTCCGGAAGTGCAATTCCCGCTCTGTCTGCAAGAAATTTTACAGCCTCCATGAATGAAAAATTCTCATACTCCATCAAAAACGTAAATACATTTCCCCCTGCCCCGCATCCGAAGCAGTAATACATCTGCTTCTGTCTGCTGACAGAAAACGAAGGCGATTTTTCATTATGAAACGGACACAGTCCGAAATAGGAGCTTCCCTTTTTCTGCAGACGGACATAATCGGATATGACATCTACGATATCATTTCGCGTTCTTACTTCCTGGAATTTTTTAACCGCATAAGAATCTGTCATTCCGGCAATGTAATCACAGATGATCTGTTCTTTCTCATCATCCGAATTTTCCAAAGCCTCCTTAAAAATCCGGGGAAGGACTTCTGTATGTTCGGCATAATATTCAAAAAGCTGTTCGATCATATGTACCGCCTTATCTTCTTCCCCTTTTGCGTTCGGATTCAAGTATACATTTTCAAACATAAATTTCCGCAGATCTTTCATCGCCCGTTCCGTTTCCGAAGACATTTTAATAACCGGCTGATCCATACTGTTCGTGATCACATCATGCACCAGAGTATTAAGCCGCTCTTTACACGAACTTCCAAGAGCCTGCCGCAAATCAGAAGGAATATCATCCTCTGTCAGAATTCCTCCTCTTATTGCATCATCCATATCGTGGTTGATATATGCAAGCTTATCGGAAATGCGGACAACCTGCCCTTCCAAAGTATGAGGATGTCCTGACGTCTGATGGTTCAGTATTCCGTCACGGACTTCCCATGTCAGGTTCAGTCCGCGCCCTTCTTTCTCAATCCGTTCTACAACACGAAGACTCTGCTTTTGATGCGCGAAATGATATACATGATTTAAAGCTCTTTCCCCCGCATGACCGAAAGGCGTATGACCAAGGTCATGCCCCAGAGCGATTGCTTCTGCAAGGTCTTCATTCAAACGCAATGCTTTTGCTATCGTACGCGCATTCTGGGACACTTCCAACGTATGTGTAAGCCGCGTTCTATAATGATCTCCTTTCGGAAGAAGAAAAACCTGCGTCTTTTGTTTCAGCCTTCGGAAAGCTTTACAATGAAGAATCCGGTCACGATCTCTTTGAAAAGCCGGTCGGATATCACACGGTTCCTCTTTTCTTTTCCGTCCCTTCGAGTCTTTGCTTAATGCCGCATAAGAACTTAAATATTCAAGTTCACGAAGTTCAAGCTGCTCCCTGATGGTCATAATATCACCTTTCCTTTAATCTCTTTTCAATCGCATCTGTCACTGTCTTAAGCACTTTGATCCGTGCATAATACTTATCGTTTCCCTCCACAATAACCCACGGCGCATAGGCCGTAGACGTCCTCATGATCATCTCATCTGCCGCATGCTCGTAGAGATCCCATTTTTCACGGTTTCTTAAGTCTTCATCCGTAATCTTCCATCGTTTTTCCGGATTTTCCATCCTTTCGCAAAATCTGCGTTTCTGCTCTTCTTTATCAATATGCATCCAAAATTTCAGAATAACCGCGCCTGCATTTGCCAGATCTTTCTCCATATCATTTATCTCTTTGTATGCGCGTTTCCACTCTTCTTCCGTACAAAATCCCTCGATCCTTTCTACCATCACCCGACCATACCATGTCCTGTCAAAAATCGCCACATGTCCGTCTTTTGGCATCGCCTTCCAAAATCTCCACAAGTAATGATGCGCTTTTTCAACCTCATTCGGAGAAGCTGTCGGATTTACCACATATCCCCGAGGATCCATTTTTTCTGTCAGACGCTTAATCGCACCTCCCTTTCCTGCGGCATCCCAACCTTCAAATCCGATCACTACCGGAATTCTCTTCCTATATAATTCTCCGTGAAGCCGCTCCGCCTTCCTCTGAAGTTTATCAAGTTTTTGCTTATATTCTTCTTTTGTATAGCTGCAGGAAAGATCTGTTTTTGACAAGATTGAAACTTCCGAAAATCTGTTTTCTGTATATTGTTGGATCTGTACTTCCTGTTCCTCACAAACTTCTTCCACTATTTTATTTGTTTTCTCCAACAGAGCACTATTCTCTTTTTGACGTCGGATCTGCTCTTGCATAGCTTGTATCACCGTCATATATATTTTTGTTGTCGCAAACCGCCTGTCAGTCGCTTCTATAATTGTCCACGGCGCATAATCCGTATCCGTACAAAACAGCATTTCTTCTGCCATCAACGCATACTCGTCATATTTAACATTTCTCTCTTTGTCTCCCTGAGTCACTCTCCATTGCGTCTCTTTCTTTTTCTCCAATTTTTTA